>JAABUK010006517.1_pt1 | contig 17374 bp, 15 predicted proteins | sample 5559141 | NCBI WGS metagenome assembly JAABUK01 (sample SAMN10711869, study PRJNA513367) | rock metagenome | isolation source: Antarctica rocks | place: Antarctica: Victoria Land, Pudding Butte nord | collected 2016-01-03 | reverse complement strand
GGCTCAGCCCCAGGCTGGTGACGATGACTGCGGGCCTGGCAGTTGCGGCGATGACCTCCACGGCACTGTCGCTGCTGCATCAGATCGACGCGACGGTGATGATCCTGGCCTGGAACCTGGGCGCGGCAGCGCTGCTGGTTGCGCTCGAGGGCGCCCTGGGCCGTCGCGTGCTGTCCCGGTTGGCGCGGGGTTCCGCCCCGGGCTAGGCGAGCGGCCGTCCTACGCCCGGCTGCAGGTCGCCCCGCCGAGCACGCAAAAGGAAGCGCAATGCGGGTGGTTCAGCGCGACCGGGCGGTTTGCCTCCGCCAGCGTCGCGCCGAGCTCGAAGCGCATGTCGTAGGGCAGCAGGGTGCAGGCGACCACGGCGGGCGACGACGCCCCCTTGCGCTTCACCACCATGCGTGAGCCCGAGCACATGACCTCGTCGGGCGAACGCCCCAGGATGGCCCAGCATGCCTCGGTGATCTCCGGGACGTCCCGGGCTGCGTCCATCTCGGGGAACAGCATCAGCCGGACCGGGTCCGAGGCGTCGAGGCCGATGCGGAGCCCGGCGAACAGCTGGGCGAACCCGGCGCGGACCTCCGCTTCCGCCTCCCCGGAGAGCAGGCGTGCGGCGACATGCACCTCGAACCCGGCCCGATAGAGCCAAGCAAGGCCATCCACGGTCGGCTGCCAGGTGCGCGCTCCCCGCTCGGCCTCGTGGACGGCGAGCCCGTAGTGGTCGAGCGAGACCCGCACGGTGAGGCGCGCGCCAAACCGCTGCCGGAGATCCAACAACCCGGGCTGGACCTTCTGCATGGGTCTCATGGCGTTGGTCAGCACGAGCGCATCGAATCCGCGCGAGAGCGTGTCCTCGAGCATCGCGATCATGTCCGGGTTCATGAACGGCTCGCCGCCGGTGAAGCCGATCAGGCGGGTCGGCAGGCAGTCTCGCGCGATCTCGTCAAGGTAACGGGCGACCTCGGCTCGGGTCAGGTAGGCCAAACGGTCGTTCCGCGGCGAAGACTCGATGTAGCAGTTCAGACAGGTCAGGTTGCAGAGCGTGCCGGTGTTGAACCACAGCGTCCCCAGTGCCTTGAGGGCGACCTTGGCGCGCATCTCGCCCCGGGCCGTGATGTCGGGATCGCGGAACTTTTCTTCGGCGAGAATCTGGGCGGACGCGGGGGCGGGGGCGGTCATCGGCAGGACGTCTCCTGGGCGAGTTCAGGGGAGGCAGTCACCTGGCACACGGTTCGCAGCCAGTCGGCGAGGGTGGTCTGCTCCGGCAAGGGGTCGCGCAGGCAGCGCAAGGCCAACACCAATGTGGGCAAGTCAGAAACCTCGTCGGTGTCGGCGAGAGCGGGAATTCCGGTTATGGAACCGAACGGCCGGAGCGCTTCGGCCAGCCTCGCCGCGGTGTCAGCCCGGGAATATGCGACTGAGTGCCACACGTCCGGCGGCACCGGAGCCCGGCCGCCGAACAGCCAGAAGCCACCATCGGCTGCCGAACCCATGGCATACTCAGGCCCGCCGTCCCGGACGGTGCGTACCGTATCGCGAAGCAGCGCCGGGGTAACCTGCGGTGCATCGGCGCCGATGAGCAGCACCGAGCCATGGCGTTCGAGCAACTCCGAGTAGACCCGGTCCAGCCGCATGCCCAGGTCGCCATCGCCCTGCCAGAGCGTTGGGAATGAGCGCCATGCCGGATGCGCCAGCGCCTCTCGCTCAGCAACCGCCCAATGCGGCCGGACGTCAGATCCGGCGGCGTGGGCGACCGCACCCACCGCCGACGCGGCCCGGCGGTGGAACTCGGCCGCGAGCGCGCTGCCGATGCCTTTGGCCAGGCGCGTCTTCACCGGGCTAAGGCCGGGTGTCTTGACGAAGATGGCGACGGCGGTCATCGGGCACCTCCTCGCAGGCGGCGCCACTCGGGCCAGGCCTGGACGGCGGTCAGCCACAGATGCCGGGCGGTCGTGGCGGCCCAGCCGCCGCGCTCGTACTTCCAGGCGCTCGTGAACAGGCGGGCGCCGATCCGCCGCAGGGGGATGCCCGCCTGCCTGGCCGCCCAGGCCAGTAGATGGTCCTCGCCGTACGGGGCGTCTTCCCGGAAGCCGCCCAGGGCCGCGAAGGATCGGGCCGGAATGACGAAGCCCTGGTCGCCAAACGGCATGCCGAGCCAGGCCGAACGCAGGTTCGCGCCGTACGCGTTCAGCCGCATCAGCGGCGGTCCGCCCGGGCGAAACGCCAGGTCGAACCAGCCCAGCGCCGCCTCGCCGCGGGCCAGGAAGGCCAGGAGCGCGGGCACGGTGTGCGGCCCCAGGCGCGAGTCGGCGTGCAGGAACCAGAGCCATTCGCCCTCCGCCTGCCGGGCGCCGCGGTTGAGCTGCCGTGCGCGCCCGGCGCCCCCATCGAAGCGGCGCAAGGCGAGGTGCTCCGGCCAATCCGCAGGCGGCTTCGGCACGGGTGACCTGGCGGCAACGATGATGACCTCGCTGTCCAGCGGCAGGGCGGCACCTAGTTGTGGGACCAGCCCATGCCACTCCAACTCGTCAGGTCCGAGCGGAACGATCACGGACAGCCTCACGGCGGTGCTCCTGCGCCGCCGCGCATCCAGGCGTGATAGCGCTTCAGCCCGCCAAGCAGCCAGGTCGGCGCATGCCGGTTGCGCCAGGCGCCCGCCGCGTCCCGGTTCGCTTCGGTGTAGGTGGGGTAGGCGTGGACGGTGCCGAACAGCTTCTTGAGCCCAATGCCGTGCCGCATGGCCAAGACCATCTCGGCCAGCATTTCGCCAGCGCGGGGCGCCACGATGGTCACCCCGAGGATGCGGTCCTTGCCGGGTGGGGTCAGCACCTTCACGACCCCCTCCCGCGCATCGTCGACGATGGCCCGGTCGAGCTCGTGCAAGTCATAGCGGGTGACCTCGACGGCGATGCCCTGGGCCTTGGCCTCGCGCTCGTTCAGCCCGGCCCGCCCGATCTCGGGTTCGGTGTAGGTTACCGCGGGCATGACTACCCGGTCCGGGCGGATGCGGTGGAAGCGGCCGAACAGAGCGTTGACGCTGGCGTGCCATGCCTGGTGGGCGGCCGCGTGGGTGAACTGCCATGGGCCCGCAACGTCACCGCAGGCGTAGATGTTCGGATGCAGCGTTTGCAGGAAATGGTTGGTCTCGACGGTGCCGGTCTTCGTGAGCGGGATACCCAGCTCCTCGAGGCCGAAGCCAGATGTCCTGGGCTTGCGGCCCACCGCGACGAGGATGACGTCGAACGGCACGTCGAGGGTGCCGCCGCCGTGCTCAAATCGCATGCTGCGCTCGCCATCCCGGACAGCGGCGCCGACCGCCTGGTAACCCGTCAGCACGCGGACTCCCTCCTGCTCGAGCCGTTTGCGGACCAGGGCGGAGACCTCGTCGTCCTCGCGCTCGAGCAGACGGTCCGATTTCTGCGCCACCGTGACCGCGGACCCGAGCCGGGCGAAAGCCTGCGACAGTTCGCAGGCGATCGGCCCACCGCCAAGGATAAGCAGACGCTGGGGCGCCTCCTCGAGCCGCCAAAGCGTCTCCGAGGTGACGTAGCCGGTTTTACCGAGGCCGGGGATGGTCGGCACGGCGGGCTCGGCGCCGGTCGCGATGATGATGGACCGGGTGGTCAAGATTTCCCCACCGACGTCGACCGACCAGGGCGAGATAATTCTTGCCTGGCCTTGCCGGACATCGACGCCGAGGCAGCGATAGCGCTCGACGGAGTCGTGCGGGGCGACGGCGGCGATGGACGCCCGCACATGGGCCATCGCCGCCGCGGATTGCACAGCACTGGCGGATCCGAGCAAGCCCAGCTTCGCCCCCGCGTGGGCCTGGGCGACGAGGCGGGCGGCGTGGATGAGAGCCTTTGAGGGAACGCAGCCGGTGTTCAGGCAGTCGCCGCCCATCTCGTGCGCCTCGGCCAGGGTGACCGTTGCGCCAGCCTTGGCGGCGACCAGCGCGGCCACCAGCCCGGCAGTCCCGGCGCCGATGACGACGAGGTTGCGGTCGAACCGGCGCGGCCGCTTCCAAGTGTGCGGGTTCATCGGCGACTCCCCATCAGCTTGATTGCGCCCCTTGCAGCGAGCGGCAGGCACGCGAGTAGGACGAGGGAGGCGAGCACCCTCCACGAAAGTATGCCGGAGAGGCTGGTCAGATGCTCGAGCTGCGTGCCCGCGTTCACGTAGACCAGCGTCGCCGGGAGCATCGCGGCCTGGCTGACGGCATAGAACCGCAGCACCGGGAAGGCCGTGACCCCGAACAGCAGATCCACCACGAAGAACGGGATCGCGGGCACCAGGCGCAGGCTGAGCAGATACAGCCAGCCGTCGCGCGCCAGCCCCCGGTTGACCTGCTCCAGGCGCTTGCGGAAATGACGCTCCACCCAGCCGCGGAACAGGTAACGGCTGGCGAGCAGGGCCAGGGTGGCGCCCAGCGACGACCCGAACGACGCGAGCACCGTTCCTTCCACCAAGCCGAAAACCGCGCCGCCTGCGACGGTCATGACCAGGGCGCCCGGGATGGCGAGCGCGGCCATGAGGATGTAGGTTAGCAGATAGCCTCCGGCGAACAGCACGGGATTCCGGTCACGAGCCTGCACCAGATCGTTCCGGTGCGACTGTAGCGCTTCGAGCGTGAGCGCGTGTTGGACCCCAAACGCGAAGAACGCCCCGACGAGACCCGACAATGCGACAAGCAGGACTGCCCGGGGCAGCCATGAGGGACGGCTTGGCGCGGCTGCGCTCATGCGACGGTCGGCCAGCGCAGCGTCCAGGGCGCAAGCGCCTGTCCGGTTCGCGCCAGCTCCTCCAGGGGTAGGACATCCAGGCTCGGCCATAAGCCTGAGCTCAGCGCGTCGGCATACCCTTCCGGGAGGCGCGCGTCCTGCATCGCCGAAGCCGCCGCGCCGTGGTCGTAGTCGAGTGGGAAGTGCCGAATCTCGATTGCAGCGTCCCCGGGCTCGAGCACGCTGAACCAGACGCGTGGCGTGCCGTCATTGGCGGGAACGCCGATGGCGCCGGGATTATGCCACAGCAGGCCGTCGGCCATGCGCGTGAACGGGATGCCGCAATGGCCCCCGATGACGCCGTCGCATCCAGCGCCCCGGACAAGCTGCCGGAGATCATCGTTGGAGGCGGAGCCGAAGACGAATGCATTTATCCGGTTGGGGCTGCCGTGGACGACGGCGAGCCGCCGCCCGCCGATCAGCAGATCGATGCGGCGCGGCAGCCTCTTCATCCAGGTGCGAGCCGCGTCGTCGAGCCTTCCGTCGGCATGGGAGTACCAAGCAGTGGATAGCCGGTCGCAGGCTGATCCGGCCGCGAAGCCGCAGCCGCAATCCTGGGCGCGCTCGCCCAGCGATTCCTCGCAGTTCCCCATGACGACATGGACGCCAGCATCGCGGACGATGTCGACCGTCGCCGCGGGATCGGCGCCGTAGGCCACGACGTCGCCCGTGCAGATGGTGCGCTCGGGCGGGATGCCGAGCCGTCGCGCCTCCTCCAGGAGGGCGCTCGTGGCCTGCACGTTGCTATAGCAGCCGCCGAACAGGAGCACGGTGCCGCACGCCTCCACCACGGGGATCATGTTTGGCGTCACTCCTGAGGCAGCCCGGCGACGGACAGGTCCGTCCTGGGCGCCAGGACAGCTCCCGCGACGAAGCCTGCAGTGCAAAGAGCCAGCCCCCAGGCGTTGACGCCGAGGTCGAGCGCAAAGGGGCCGGTTCCCAGGGCGAGGCTGGGGGAGAATATGTGCAGCTGCCCGAAGGTTTCCACGGCGCGGACGACGCCGATGGCGACACCGGGCCAGAGCGCCAGGTGGAAGCTGGCAGGTCCCACTGAGCGGATCCAGGAGAGCAGGAAGATAGGTGCCAGTCCCATCACCATCGTCCCGCTGATGGTAGTCGCCGCGATGATGGCCGGACCGACCCGGTTGCCGAGGTAGATGGAAAGCAGCGGCAGGTTGCCCACGATCGCGACCGCGACCAGGGCGATGCGGCCTGTCGCGAGCTGCCGAGGTGTCGCCTCCGCCGAGCGGTTCCGCCAGTCCCGCGCCGACAGCTTGGCAACGCTGGTCAGCGTGGAGTCGATGGTGGACCCGCCCGTCATCAGCATGATGGCGTTGAACACCAGCAGCATGGCCAGCCCGAACGAGGCTGGGACCGTGACGCTGGTCGGCTTGCCCAGGCCGAACGACAGGCCATAGAGGCCGATCAGGCTGAACAGGAAGATGAAGCTGCCGCTCAGCACACTGGCGAGCAGGAAGCTCCGAAGCGCCTGCTTCGGCTGGTTCAGGAACCCTCGGTCGGTGAGGACCGGATCGTGGAATGGATAGGAGAAAACCTGGACCAGGGCGAGCAGGCAGAAGGTCAGGCCGCCCTCCCGCGTTGCCTGGGAGACCTCGGGTAGCCCTTTGGCCTCAAGCCCGGGGAACAGGACGGCCAGCACCAGCGCCAGCAAGACGAACGCCAGGACGATGTGGACCCGGTCGGTGGTGAGGCTCGCCCGCATGCCGCCGCGCCAGGCATATGCGACGGTGAAGGCAGTCACGAGGACGACGGCCAGCCAGTAGGGGCTGCTGCCCTCCGGCCCGAAGTAGAGCGACATCACCTTGGTATTCGACCAAATCTCGTTGGCCAGCCTGAACAGCACCAAAAGCATGAACAGCTTGGCCGCGGCCACCCCGTACTTGCTGACCAGGAAATGCGGCAGCGAGCGGTATCCGCCTCGCGTCCGCAGCAGGTAGATGGCGACGCCCGCCACCACGAAGCTCAAGTAATAGACCGTGTAGCCGAGGCCGCCCGTGAGCCCGTAGCCGTAGGCAAGATCGGAGGCGTTGGCGATGGACTTGGCGAACACCCAGGTGACGGCGGCGCTCATCGCCACCATCCACATGCCTGGAGGCCGCCCGTCGTCCTGCCGCCCGTCGAAGAACTGGGCAGCGGCGACCCGCCGAGGTGTCACCCACCAGGTAAGCGCGCAAAACGCGAGCAGGACAAGCCAGGGTGCCGCCGTTTGCAACCGTCTTACTCCTTGCAGGGTTGTGGAGGCCGATCGGATTCGCCCGCCCGAAGGCTAGGCCCCGCGGCGCGGCGGAGGCATGGGCATCCGGCGCCCGGACGGGAAGGACCCACCAGGGCCGGTGATGGAAGCCAAGGTTCACGCATGGATCACCCAGTTGGCAACATCTATTGTTCCCGTGCCGGAGGTGGACGGGGTTGCCTCAAGGTTCGGGTTCCAGCGCAGAAGGTTACGGCACCCCAACCGCACCCGTCAGTTGGTTGGTGCGGGCCTTACTTGGTCGGCATAGCCGCAAATCCGCTGGCGACGTCGGCCAAGCTCTGCCCGACGATGTCCGGCGCGGCCATGGTGGCGGGGAAGCCCTGACCCCGGGCGACGAAGCCCGTGAGCAGCCCGGCGCACTTGGCCCCGTGCACGTCCCAGGCGTGCGTGGCCACCAGCGCCAACTCTGCAGGCGCCACGCCAAGCACCTCGGCTGCGTGCAGGTATATCCCTCGCCGCGGCTTCCACTGCCGGATTTCGGCGACGGAGATGACGCGCTCCATCTGCGAAGCGAGGCCCGAGCGCTGGAGGAGCGCCTGCGTCGTCTCCGCCGCGCCGTTGCTGAGCGCTGCGACGCGCACGTCTGCGCTCCTCAGGATGCGGAACGCCTCGGCAGCATCGGGATGGGGATCGAGTTGTCCGAACCCATCCAGCACCGCATTGAGCCCGGCCTCGCCAAGCTCCCGCCCGTGCTCCCGCGCGACCTCGGCCAGGGTTGCTGCCGCGATGTCGCGGAACCCGGCGTAGGTGTCGGTTGCGGCCAGAGCGAAAGCGTCCCGCAGAATGCAGGCGAACCAAGTCTCCAGGCTGTTGGCTGGGATGCCTTGCGCCGATAGCCGAGGGCGCAAGGTTTCCAGGGAAAAGGTCGTCTCGACGATATCGAACGCTACGACGCGCGGGCGAGCGGCCACAGGAACCTCCCTATCAGTGAGGAGGTGGAACGCCCGCGGGCCGTCAGGTTCCCGTATCCGCTTGCCCGCCTACTGCGTCGCTTCCCGGGAAACAGCCCAGTTCCAGCACCTGCGCCACCGCCGTGGACCCAAGAAGGCCGTTTGCGCCGTCGCAGCCCTCATCCTCACCGCCGCCTACCACATGCTGCGCGACGGCACGTTCTATCACAACCTCGGGCCAGACCACTTCCGCCGCACCTCGCCCGAAACCCACGCCAAGCGCCTCGCCCAGCAAATCGCCAAGCTGGGCTTCATCTGCACTATCGCGCCGGCCTCAACGGTCGAGGAGGTTTCTATTTAGTGGTGCCGCTGGCGGGTATCTGGTCTGATCGCAGGAACGCGAGCAGCCAACCGGCTCGCGCGAGGAGCCGTTCGAGGCGCTGCGCGAGGAGGTGGCGGCGCTGCGGCGCGGGATCGAGTTCCTGCACCGTCAGGCGCAGCAGGCCCCGGCTGTCCCGGATGCGCCGGACTACAGCCCGACGCTAGGAGCCATTGCGCAGAAGCTGCGCGCGGTCGGCAAGCGGCTGGACGGCATTGAGGAGCACCCGGCGTTGACGCTGACACCGATCGCCTACGCGACCCAGGTGACGGCGGGCGTGCGCCGGATGGAGGACGAGGCCGGGCGCAGCCTGACCCACGCGCAGGGGCAGTTCAGCGATGCGCTGCACGAGATGCGCAGCCTGATCTGCTCGACGCACAGTCAATTCGCGCAGCAGCGGCGGGAATGGATTGCCATCGCGATCGGCGTCGTGGTGGGGCTGGTGCTTTGGTATCCGCTGGTGTGGCTGACGCCGTTCGGCGGCGACACTGATCGGCTGCGGGCGCTGGCAAGCTGGGAAGGCACTGATGCAGGAGGCGGACTTGGCATCGTGGGAGCGGATGGCCCGGCTCTACAACGCTTGCCCGCAGGACAGCACGACCGATCTGTGCGAGGCGGCAATCGCGGTGCGAACCATCCTGTCAGGGCAGCCGCCGGCAGTCTCAATAGGCCCTTCGGCACCTCGCAGCAAAATGGGGCGGTAGGTCGGCGAATCTGTGGATGAAGGGACTCTACGAAAACGGGCGGTGGAGATCACGCGGCGGGACCTGCCAAAGGCTGCGCTGAGGCAAGCGGCGGCGTGGTGCCGTGACGCAAACGCGGCACGTCGGATGCTGGCGATCGCGCTGATACAGGCCATCACCTGGATTTTCGTTAGAGCTTTCACCGCTTGCGACAGAACCCATCGGAGCGCACGACTTCGGCCAAGCTACCCCGCCCTGAAACTCTGGGCAGATCCCAAATCCCGTCGCATCTAGCAGAGAAGGAGCACTCAGGGGCTCCATACGATCCAGCTACTGGCGGGCCTTACGGTCCCCATCGCATCGAGGGTGACGATGTAGCTTCCCTTGGAGGCGTACCGACCCTCTGGACCGAGGCTCATGGACGGGAACGTGCCCGGATCAAGCGCATTCTCGGTCTCGTGCTCGACGCTTTCGATGAGATAGTCGCGGGAGAAATGACCGGCCATATGAATCAGCGCGTGCTCTGTCACCGACATCGTGAAGTACGTGTTGAGCTGTAGCCGCTCGTACACGGTCCGAACGTGCCGCGCCTCGAGCCACGCCCGGACCCGATAGATCTGGGGTGCCTCCTTGCCGGGCAGGGAATAAGGATAGCTCAGGCGCAGCCCGGCCGGCAGGTCGCGGGAAGCTGCGGGAACATCCGCGAGCAGGAGTCCACCGGAGCCGTGCACCGGCATGAGCAGCTTCGCCTGCGCCAGCGTGCGCCAGGCTGGATCATCGGGTCCCAGCCACACCGCGAGCGCAGTTGCTCCCTTGCCTTCGGCCAGGCGCGTCCAGTCCGCAGATGTGGGCACATCGTCGGCAGGCAGCAGGCGCGTCCATGGCTCGCCCGATCCCAGTTTTGCGAGCGTGACCGAGAACTCGTCGGCGAGGCCGCGCGCTGCCGGATCATTGCGCAGCACCTGCACGACGCGCGCATCCTCCTGCTGCTCATGCAGGAACTCGGCGGTCGCTTCCGCCTCTCCAATCAGGCCACGGGAGAGGTAGAGCGTATCGTGCGACGGAGCGTCGACGACTGGCAGGTCGGTGTTCGGGAACAAGCAGGGCAGCCCGTTGCGCTCGCAGAAGGCATGGATCGGCTGCCAACCGCCTTCGGCAAGGCCGCCGAGCACTGCAAAGACGGGCCTGGACGCCTGAAGCTCGGTGAGCTGACGCTCCCAGGTCACCGGATCGCCGCGCAACCGCCACACGTTGAGACTCCAGCGTCGCCAGGACGAGCGGTACTCGCCTTTATAGTAGGGCGAAAAATCGGGTCGCGCGCTTTCGCGTAGAGTGTCCAGGTTCTTGGCGTTGATAAAAGCCTCCATCACGCCCAGCATCGCCCGCTCGCGGTCCAGGCTTACCTGGCCCGCGATAACGGTGGCGAACTGGATCACCTTGGCATCGACCCCGGGCGCCTGGTCCGTGCCGAGCGTTTCCAGATACGCGACCAGCGCCTTGGCCGAGGCCTGATCCAGGGCGTAGCGCGGCATCGCCGGGTCGAGCAACCGGCCGGAGGGGTCCAGCCCCGTCCGTAAAGCGACCGCGAGCGTCTCTCCGGTGTAAGCCGGTCGGAGCTTCGGCGTACGCTCACCCGCCCAACTCGTTGGTGAATGCACCTCCTGGTAGAGGCCCTGGAGCAGGTCCGCGCGGCGCGGCTCGCGTGCGCTGAACAGGGTTTCGCCGGTGATCGAAGAGGCGAGCATCTCGCTGTCGGCCAGTCCGTAGCCGCTGCGCCGATGACATCCCGCGCAGGCCGCAAACTGCCCCCGGAGCGGGATGTCGCCGTTGACCCGCGCCTCCAGGAGCCGCCCGTCGGGCAGCGCTCCCTCGCGATAGATGCGCTCGCCGGGGATCGTCTGCGCGTGCAGCGGCGCGGCGGTCAAGATGGCCCACACCGCTTGCAGCAGCCACCCTCTCACGGTCGCACCAGGCGCCGGTACTCAGCGGCCAGTTGCGATGCGGTCAGCATTCCGTTCAGCCGGACCCACTCGGCGCCGCCCCCTCCCGGATGCAGGAAGATCAGCGGCTCGTGCCGCATCTTGTTGCCGCGATAGGCGTCGAAGGCCTGCTGCACCGCCACAACGTTGTCCATCCGTCCGGTGAGAAACCGCCAGTTCGGCTTTGCGTCGTAGCCGACGGCATAAAGTCTCAGCCGCTCCGGCGTGTCGGCCTCGGGGTCGATCGAGATGGACCAAATCCGTGCCCCGCGCAGCGCGGGTCCCAGTTCCTCCTGCGTCTGCGCGAGCAAGCCCGAGAGGATTGGGCATATGCCGGCACAGGTCGTGTACATGAACTCGAGGATGGCCGGTCCCGGATCAGCCAGCTCGCGCCGGAGCCGGACGCGGCGCCCGTCCATATCGATGAGGGTTACGTTCGGCACGTCGTAGCGTATGACGCTGCGCGCGTAGCTCTCCGCCTGATCGGACCCAGCGGACGCCGGGGCCGAGCCCGTCAGCAGCAGCATGCCGAAGGCCAGCAGCGCCGTCCGGATCGGCCCCTTGTTGCGGCAATCGCGGCGGAGGTGCATCGCCATTCCTCAGTGGAGCGAGTAGATCGCCACGTCGTGGTGCAAGGGATCGAACTGGTACATGCGCAGCCGGCGCGAGGGCTCGAAGTTCATCTCGAGCAGCAAGCGGTGCACGCCAGGCTGCACATGATCCGGCATCTCGCCGGGCTTGATCGGCTGGCCGCCGGCATCGAAGCCTTGCGCCGCCGACACCCCGATCGAGCCCGGCACCGTGTTGAAGCGCCAGTGATAGCGGCCGAAGCTGAAGAAGGTGCCGGAACCCGCGACCTTCACGGCGGACTTGTATTGGTTCTCCCAACCTCGGTTGCCGCCGAAGTCCACGTTCAAGTACCCGTGCGGGAAGTAGTCGCCGTTGATCAGCGTCACCCGGACCTGATCACCGCGATTGCGCCAGGCGAGGAGGTCGGTCGCGCCGCCATCCCGAAGCTGTCCGTAGATCGTGTTGTTGACGTAGAGCAGGGTCAGGTCGCTGGCCGGATCGGGCTGCACGCCGCTCGGCAAGTGGGTACGATCGGACCAGTCCAGGAATGCGTTGCGGGCGTCTATGAGCTGCTGCAAGCAGCGGACGTATTGCACGCCACCCCCGGCGTTGATCGCGTCCAACGCGCCCTTGAACGCGCGCCACATGCGCTTCTCGGGTGCCAGATCGCTGATCTTGGCGATCGGGTCGCCGGTGCCGAAGACGTCGCGCTCGTATTGGACGATGTTCCGGTTCAGCGGCGGCGGCAAGATCTTGTGGGCATTCTCGGACGCCTGGGCCCGCGGTGGGTGGACCCGCCAGCCCCAGTTGTAGGTCAGGTTGAAATACTCGGCCGGCGCCATCCTGATCTTCAGGACGGTGCGGGTGCTGTCCTGCATCGGGAAAAAGGTCTGGTCCATGGACACGTGCGGCGGGCCGAACGCGACAATGATGGGTGCGGCCGCAGGCTCGCCGCGCGGCCGGCTCTCGGTCACGATCCGGCCCAGGAAGTTCGTCACCGGCGCCGAGGAGACGGACGCCCCTGCCCTCACCTGCGCAGGCGACGTCACCGGCTTAACGGACAGCACCGAGACCGTGGCGGGAGGCGGCGCTGCGGCACTAGCCGTCGGAGTGGGGGCTGGGGAAGGCGCCGGTGAGTTGAAGTACATCGTAGACGGCGAGAAGTCGTCACCGCCGCGGTTCAAAACGTCGATCGTGTAGGTGATCGTCCAGCTCTTTTCCGGCGGTATCGGCTGCATGCCCGGCTTGCCGCAGCGGTCCGCCCCACCTTCCCAGCCGAAGTCTATGAACATCGTGTCAGACTCGATGCGGCCTCCGTACCAGACTTGATGGACGTTGACGTTGCCGCCAACAACGTTCTTTCCGGACTCGTCGTAGATGGGCTCCACGCAGCGAATACGGTTGAAGCCGCTGTGATGCAGCAGGGAGAAGCCAAGATACGCGCGGTCGCCTGGCACGCGCGAGTCCGGCCCGATCTTGCCATCGATGATGTCTACGGCCATTCCGAACAGGCCGGTGAGGAGCTGCTTGTTGTTCTCGATGTTGGTGCGGTGCTCATCGGAGTTCGCGACCTGGGCCTCGAGCGAGGGCAGCGGGGTGTCCAGCTCCTGCCAGAGCGCCCGATAGGGCATACCGGTCAGGATGCCGAAGGCGGTATCGAGCACGTAGCGCAGGTCGTCCGACGGCGACGCCGGGTTGATGAGGGTCACCACCGGCGAGCCGGCTTGCAAGTGGTAGGGGTCCGTCTTGGTCGATGGCAGGGTGTTCGGCATCATATGGCCGTCGCGATCGTACGCGTCGTGCTCAATTGTGGGCAGCAGATTGGTTCCGGGCGGATCGAGCTGGTTGTCATCGGCGGGGAAGATGCCCTCCGGCGTGCGCACGAAGGTTTCGTCGATCTGCGCGGGTGCCGCCACGTTGGGGAGGGTACGGTAGACGGGCCCGCCACCCGCGGCGACACTCAGGGCCGCCTCGTTGGGTGGGCGGACCTGGGTCGGCACGCGCTGCCCGTCCGGGAGCGACACGCCGGTGTAGTGGCACCAGGCCGAGTCGGGCGGCATCGGCTGGGTGCCGGGATGGTTCGGGACGAGATACCGCTGGTTCTGGTCCCCGGCTAGGGTCGGCGGCGGCGAGCCTGGCTTCAAGTCGGACGGCAGGGTGAAGGCCAGGATCGTGGACTGCTCGCCCGCGGGCTGGTCCGAGAAAACCACCACGTGATCGGTGAACGTCTCGGAAGTCATATTGCAGGGTGCGGCGAGGGTTGCGCCTGGCAGGGCGGTCGCGAGGCCGAGAATCATGGCGGGAGTGCGCATGGTACGGTTCCTCCAAATCGGCTCAGGTGATGACGTCGATGTTTGCGGGACCGCCACGGCGCAGCGGTGTGCCGGACAGGCGAGCGGGCCGGGGAACAATCCAGGAGAGGCGTTGGACGATCATGCCCGGCTCGGCACAGGCGGGAACGGACCCCCAGAGATCGAGTGCGTCGTTGCCGTACCGGATCAGGCCTGCGGAGCAATCCTGCAGCGCGGACGGGTGGGAGCAGAATAGGCGGCGAGGGTCCGCACTGAATCCGCCCCATACACTCTCGAATGCCTCGCGCCGACGCTGCGCCTCCGCCTCCTCCGGGTCGGTCCCATGGCGAAAGAAGGCGTTCCGAAGCGCGTCGACTGCGGGCTTGTCGCCGGTCAGGAACAGCCAGCCCGGTGGCGCTCGGTGCTGCCGAGCGAAGCGGCAGAGCGCCTCGGGCGTGTCATTGGCCGGGTCCACCGTGACCGAGAGCATCCTTACCTGCGTGCCGAGCAGCGGCCCCAGAAGCCGCGCGACCTCGGAGAGGTTCGCCGTCACCGGGTTGGTCGCATGCTCCAGGATCGACATGAAATTGACCATGATAACCCGGTCGCGGATGAGGTCGCTGTAGACGCGCGCCAGGACCCCCTCATGGGTAAGGACCGGCACGTCAGGGATGAAACGCTGGTGCACGCGGCCTCGTGGCGTATCCGCATCGCTTTGAGCGTTGGTCGGTGTCATGATGCGCCTCCCTCTACTCGTCGCTGCTCGCCGCCGAGGCCTGGGCTGGCACGTCCTCGACCCGTCGCACCGGCCTCTGCCGCACGGCATGGCCGAGTTGGGCAACCTCGCCGACGCGCTTCGGCGTGTCGAACCCGCGGCCTTGCGGCACGATTTCCCACCGCACCATCATCGCGTGGTCTTCGTGCACCACGTTGTGGCAGTGCATCACGTGCTTGCCGAGGAAGTCTTTCCACCGCATGAACACCTTCACTTCCCAATTCGGCAGCAGCAGGGCCACGTCGCGCCGCGGGCCGCCCATGAAGCGGTCCACCATGACGTTGCCGAGGTCGAGTGTTCTGAATACCTCCGCCCAGGTCTTGTAGGCCGCATACGAGCCGAAGCGCAGCTCGGCGAACCGTCCTTGCCGGACCATGTTCTGCACCTCGGCGGGCAGCGCCTCGAAAGCACGCACTGCCGCCGCGCTCATCGGCGCTGAAGCGGCCGCTGTCGCCGGTGCGCCGGGTGCGCCGGGGTTGAGCAGCGTCGAGAAGTGCCGGCGAAGTCGGGCGGCGTTGGAGAAGACGCTCTGGAAGTCGACGCTCTTCGAGGCCTCGCCGATTTGCACGCGGGCCTGGTACTGCGGCACGCCATTGATTTCGAGCACGATGAATTCGGTGAAGTGGCTGTGGATCGGGTGGTGCCAACCGTTCCCGTTGTTGCGGAAGGTCCAGATCTCCGCGGAGTCCTGCTCGATGCCCGCGTCGATCCGGTTGGGGTCGAAGATCTGGCCGTTGATAGTCCAGAGCCCGCCTTGGTAGTCGAACACCCAGAGCCGTTCGCGGCGCACCTCGGTCAGGTCCACTTTCGGCAGGTCGCGGAACACGAGCGGGAAGCCGCTCTTGTCCTCCCCCGCCGGCGCAATCACCTCGAAGCGCATCACCGCGTTCGCTTTGAGGTAGCCGTTCATGTCGGCCGGGTCTGGCTTGACGTGGGTCTCGGTAGGTCCCCTGCCGTTGAGCTGAAGCAACTCGTTGACAAAGTAGAGCAGGTCCCCAGGCTTGTGGCCAGAGAAGTCCACGATGACGTCCACGCGCTGCGCGACGCCGAAGTAGAGGCTGTCGGCGATGAGCGGATTCGGTTGGAAGTTGCCATCGCCGGTGATGACGATGAAGGGATGATCGAGCTTCGCGCGCTCGTCCCATAGCACGAGTTCGTAGAACCGCGAGGGACCGCCATTCAGGATTCGCAGACGGTACTTGCGCGGCTCGACCTTTAGGTTCGGCTGGATGACCCGGTTCACCGTGTAGCGATCACCGAGCACCCCGTCTGTCATAAAGCCGTCGAAGACGAGCTGGGGTGTGCCGGTCGCGTCCTTGGCGAACGCGAGGTCGTGCAGGATCAGCGGCACGTCGTAGGCGCCGCTCGGCAGGTTCCAGCCCGTGGCGTCGTCGCCGGTGTCCTGGTCGTCGAACAGGAAGTAGAAGCCGTCCAGGCCCGCGTAAACGTTGCTGGCGGTAAAATCCATCCGATGGTCGTGATACCAGAGCGAGGTCAGTTTCTCTCGGTCGTCATGCCCGGATGGGAAGTTCCCGTACTGATGGTCCCAGTACTCTCCCGGATTGATCCAATCCCCGGGGAATCCATCGCTTTCTGAAGCGGTGTGTGCGTTGTGCAGGTGGCTGGCCGTCGAGGGCAGGGCGAAACGAAGGTTTGCGCTGCCCGGCGAACTGCCAATTTCGGGCAGTCCGTTGATGCGGCGGCAGAGTATCGGCTCGCCGTAGCGGGTGTGGAAAGTCGGGCCCGGCGAGGAGCCGAAGCCGCCGTCCACCTTGCCCGGGGTGAAGGACGGCGTCCCGTCGGGGTTGAGGCCGATTGCCTCGTAGCCCCAGGACCAGCACTGGTTGCCATAGTCGCTATGGTATCGGGTGAGGAACTCGCGCTCGCGAAGTACGTAGAACCGCCAGGGACGGATCTCGTAGAAGCGCTGGTGCGCCTCCGGGACGGGTAGGCTGCCGATGTCCACGCCGTGCGCGCGAAGCTGCTTGGCCTTGTCCTCGAAAGCCGCGCTGAAGGCGGTCCACCACTCCGCGTCGGAGAGGGCGCGTTCGGCCGGGCTCGACATCTCGATCAGCGCCGGCGCGATCGGCGGCACGAACAACGGATCCTTGAACGGCTCGACCACCGGGCTCGGCGAGGCGCCAAATGCGGGTATGCCATCCGGTGGCGAGAGGTATTTCAGCCGTGACCGCATCTCGTTCTGGACGGCGGGATCGAGCGGTGTCCCTGCCTTGCTCGGAGCAACGGTGCTGGCCGTGGCGACGGCGAGCCCGTGCTGCAGGAAGCGGCGTCGATTGGAGCTCATTTTGCCCTCCCGTCGAGTTCCCTCGGCACCCTGCACCTCTCGGTGATGCGCCTTGCATCGTGCAAGACTGGCCGCCACCTTCTTGCGCATAGGCCATGACCGCACGGAGATCGCCGGCAAAGAGTCTAGGCAAGGGTGCGAGCGGGACGGACCTTTTACCGCCACGCAAGATGTTCCGAATCCATAACGCTCTCCTTGTGATAACGCAAGGAAACGAAGTCGGCGTATCAACACAGAAGCGTGAGCACGTGGACGGCGCTGACGGCGGCGGGAACACTTAGGGCCGATGCGGCGCTACTCCCTTGCGGGCGGCCGCGAGCGGCTTCCATGGCTGGAGCGCGGCTCGGCTTCCTGCATCAGCGTCTCGCCGGCCTGCCAGCGTTCGCCGCCGATCAGCGAAGCCGCCCGCCGAGCTGGTCGTGCCCGCTGCGGCGCCGGTCCACCGC
>JAABUK010006516.1_pt1 | contig 17380 bp, 13 predicted proteins | sample 5559141 | NCBI WGS metagenome assembly JAABUK01 (sample SAMN10711869, study PRJNA513367) | rock metagenome | isolation source: Antarctica rocks | place: Antarctica: Victoria Land, Pudding Butte nord | collected 2016-01-03 | reverse complement strand
GCACGCGCTGATCCGGTCGAAATTCGCGGGCATCCTGTTCGGCTCGGCGGTCCCGCTGGCCGCGATCCTCGTCGTATCGCTGGCGGGGCTGGCCTGGCAGCGGGGCCGGCTCGATGACACCAGGGTCTGGCTCGGTGGCGCGGGCCTCTGCGGGGCGGGTTTAATCTACCTCCAAATGGTCGCCGCGCTCTGCCTCTGCGCTTCGGCCCTGGCCCGATCGGCGAGGGTAGCCCTCACCGTGGGAGGGGCGATCTTCCTGGGGTCGTATCTCGGGGCGGCCCTGGTCCCGGTGTTCTCCTTCCTGCTGCCCGACTCTCTGACGACGGTCCTCGCCGCGTTCAGTCCTCCGATCTTCGCCTCGGTCCTGATGGCGCATGCCTCCGGGTCGCCGACGTTTTTGAGCCTGGCGGAACTCAGCTCCGTGATCGGACTGGAGGTGGTGATCGGCTTGATGGCCCTCGGGACCGCGACGTGGCGTCTCCGTCGCGAGGGCTCGCCCGGCCGGATGCCTCGATCGGTCTCGCCGCTGGCGAGGGAGCGTGTCGCCCATGCTTGATACCTCACATTCCCCCAGATCAACAACCCCCGTTGATCCCGGGAATCCGGCCAGTGTCGCCGGACCCTGGCTGGATCGGCTCGTCTCCGCGCAGGCGGGGGACGGGAGTTGGCCGTATCAGACGGGCCAGCCGGGCGGCCTGGAGCCGACCGCCTTTGCCCTCCTGGCGCTGCGGGCCTGGGGCTCGGGGCCCGATCCGGCGGCCCGGAAGGGTCTGGCGGCGATGGAAGGTTGGCAGGCTCGCGACGGCAGCTTCTCGATCCAGCGCGGCGTCCCGCCGGCCGCTTATGCCACGGCACTCGGTATGGTAGCGACCCTGGCACTCGACCGCGAATCCCCCCGGTCGGAGTTGGCCCGGCGGTGGCTGATCCGGTCGCGAAGCATGACGATGGTCCAGAAAGGACGCGCTGTCGGCCATGACGTCAGCCTCACCGGCTGGTCATGGGTCGAAGGAACTCACGGCTGGGTCGAGCCCACCGCCTGGGCCGTCCTGGCGCTCCGCCACTCCGACGATCAGGACCATCCCCGGGTCCGGGAGGGTCTCGCCCTGCTCTATGACCGGGCCGTCGAGGGCGGGGGGTGGAATTACGGCAATGTCGAAGTCCTGGGCCGACGTCTCGCCGCACAGCCCGAAGCGACGGGCGTGGTCCTGACGGCGACATCGGGGCTGGCCCACCCTAGCATCACCCGCGCCCTGAATTACGTCGAGGCCGACCGGCCTGCGGACCGAGGGGCCTGGACGAAAGCTTGGGTTCGGCTCGGGCTGATGGCGCACGGCCGGCCCGCCCCGGCGATCCCGCCGCCCGACCGGGCAAAGCTCGGCGTCAATGACATCCTTCACCTCGCCCTCTTGCTCCTGGCGACCGCCCCGGAGGCGGGGCACCCGCTCCTGATCGCGAAGGAGCAGAAACCGTGACGGACCTCGCCATGAACCGCCGCCGTTTCTCCCGGTCGGCACTCGGCGGGATGCTGGCCCTCGCGGGCGGCTGCCGGCGCGACGCCGCCACGCCGGACGGCAACTCGCCCGCGCCCCGGCCGGTCTTCGTTCGGCGCGTGCCCGATTACGGGGCGGGTCTTGGAGAGGCCATGCGTCAGGGATTGGGGCGGTTCCCGGGACTGGCGATCCGGGGGAAGTCGGTTCTCCTCAAGATCAACCTCGTCGAGACCTCGCCGGATCGGGCGATCAACACCGATCCCCGGTTCGTCGTCGCCGCCGCCGGGGCCTTCCGCGACCTCGGGGCTTCGAGCGTGACCGTCGCCGACGGGCCCGGGCATCATCGCGACCTCGACGAGCTCCTCGACCGCTCGGGGCTCGGCGACCTCCTCGATAAGGACGAGATCCGCCCGATGGACCTGAATCACCAGCCGGTGGTCCAGGTCAGGAACGCCCAAGGGGCGACCGACCTGCCGACCCTCTACCTGCCCCGGGCGGTGATGGAGGCCGACCTAGTCGTCAGCCTCCCCAAGCTGAAGACTCACCACTGGGCGGGGGTGACGCTGTCGCTAAAGAACCTATTCGGGGTCATGCCCGGCTCTGTCTACGGCTGGCCCAAGAACGTGTTCCACTGGAAGGAGATCGACAGGAGCGTCGCCGACATCAGCCGGGCGGTCCCGGCGGGCTTCACCATGGTCGACGGGATCGTCGGCATGGAGGGAGACGGCCCGCTCGGGGGCTCCGACGTCACCTCCGGCCATCTGCTGATGGGAGACGACCTGGGCGCGGTCGACGTGACCGCATGCCGCCTGATGGGCGTCGATCCCATGTCGATCCCCCATCTCCGCCGGGTCTTGAGCACCCGCCCGCCGACGGAGGTCGCCCGGCTCCTCGCCGCGGCCGAGCGATTGCTCACGACAGATCGGCCATTCCGGATGCCGCCGAACTGGTTCTCCCCGGGGGGGGATACCGGGGCGCCGGCCCAGCATATCCACCGGACATCGTGATCTTTCACCATGCTATCAAGGCCCGAAAATCCGCACGCAAACGCTCCCCCTTCGATCCGGGATCGGAGCCACGAGGCCGGCCCGATTGAACGGCTTGGGGTCCTTTTGACGAGCGAATTTCCAGCTCAGAATACTCGAAGGTAAGTCGTGAGGCGGCGTGTGAGGTCGATGCCATCCGCGGCGAGGTCATCCACCCGGGAGCCGAAGCGATGCAGGCCGAGCTATCGATCGTCATCCCCGCCTACAACGAGGCGGGCCGTCTCCCCCGCTACCTCGACGCTATCCGACGACACTTCGACGCCCTCGGGTCCGAGGACTATGAGGTGATCGTCGTCGACGACGGCAGCCGCGACGGGACCCCCGGGGTTGTCCGCCGGCTGGCCGCCGGCTGGCCACAACTCGCGCTCATCGAACAGGCGTCCAACCGGGGCAAAGGGGCCGCGGTCCGGGCCGGGATGCTCGCGGCGCGGGGCGAGGTGGTCCTCTTCGCCGACGCCGACGGGGCGACGCCGATCGGCGAGGAGCGGGCGCTCCGCGAGGCGATCCGCGCCGGGGCAGACGTGGCAGTCGGGTCGAGGCGGGGCGGTCCTTGCGGTCCGAGGGCCGACCGGCCCTGGTGCCGCGACCTCGCCGGCCGGGGGTTTTCCCGGGTGGCGCGAGTATACCTGGGCCTCCAGGTGGCCGATACTCAGTGTGGGTTCAAGATGTTTTGCCGCGACCTGATACCGGCCCTCTTCGGCCCCTGCCGCGAGGAGGGGTACCTGTTCGACCTCTACGTCCTGGGCGCCGCCGCGAGGATGGGGTGCCACTTGGCCGAGGTCCCGGTCGAGTGGAAGGAGATGCCGGGCTCGAAGGTCCGCCTGGTCCGCGACTCGTGGAGAATGCTGACGGGATTGGGTCGGATCAGGAGGTCGCTCCGGATGGTCGACCGGCCCGCGCCGGGCCGTCCTTCGGCGAGCGAAAGTGCCTCCGGCGTAGAAGATCCCGTTCCACCGTCCGGCCTCCTGCCCGAGGTCTATGCCGCGTCGCCCATGCTGCCCCGGGCCTCGGCCTGAGGCCCGTCCCGAGACGCCGAATCCCCGACCCATTCGAGGCGCTGCCGATGCTCGGGTCCCTCGCACTACTCTCCGCGATCGTGGCATCGGGGTCGTTCTCCGACGCGGTCGATCTCGACTTCTCTTCCCGGGGGTACGACCGGACCCTGTTCCGCCCCAACGTCAGGCGGTCGCTGGGCCGGTGGGAGGTGACCGACGGCAAGCTCCGGGCGGAGATCTCCAGGGGGTCGGACCAGCGACCCCCGATCAACTTCGCAAGCCTGTTTGGGATGGAGGGTGACTTCGAGGTCGTCGTCGAGTATCAGATCGTCAAGCTCCCGAAGCCCCGCGAGAGCCCGAAGCCAAAGGGGGGCGACGCGATGAACTCGATCGAAATCGTCCTCTCCGGGGAGCCCGGCTGGTGCGTCGGCAGCCGGAAGGCGACGCCGGCCGGCGAGCGGGTCAGCTCGTACGCCGAGCTGGACGCTGGCCGGAAGAAGGTCGCCTCCGACCTGCTTCCCGCCTCCGGAAATGGAGGCCGCCTCGAAGCCCGGCGACGCGGCGATACGATCCGCTTCTACCACGCAGATGCGGGCGGGGCCGTCGTCGAGATCGGCTCGGTCCCGTTCGGCAAGGGGCCGGTCGCCGAGGTCGGCCTCCAGGTCTACGCCATGAACACGACGGACCCTGTCGACGTCCGGTTCTCGTCGATCCACGTCGGGGCCGGCCGGCTCACGGGCGTCTTCCGAGGGACGTCCTGGACCCGGCGGATCGTGACCTGGGGCCTGGGTATCGCCGGCGCGGCTTTGGGCTTTTTCGCCCTTCGCCGGCTCGCGGGGGCCCGAATGTTGGCGATCGGCTCGCCCCGTGGGTCGTGGGTAGCGAGATTCGGCCTGCTGGCGATCGCCGCCTCGGCTTGGTCGCTGGCGGATCGGCCTGCGTCGCCCGGCGTCAGGGATGGGCCGCCGCTTGTCTCTATCAGCCCTTCGACCGATCGGCCGGAGGTGACGGCATGAATCCGCTCCCGAGGGCGATGCTGTATTACTACCTGACCGGGATGGTCGTGGTCGGCGGCTTCGCGCTCGGCTCGGAGGTTCTGAAGACCTCGCCAGTCCGGGGCGATACCTTCGAATACAGCGGCGAATCGTACACGAACTGGGACGCTCAGTGGTACCAGAAGATCGCGACCCGGGGCTACGACTACAGCCGGACGACCTTCTCCAGCTCGGTCTTCTTCCCGGCGTATCCCCTCCTAGGCAGGGCCGTGTCCGCCGTGACGGGCCTGAACGCCGACCACTCGCTCCTTCTCCTATCCAACGCCTGCCTGATCGTCGCGCTCTGCGTAATCCTCCTCTACTTCGAGGCCCGGTATCCGGGAGAAGATCCCAGGCTGGCGGGGTACGCCGTCGTCGCCCTCCTGACGCTGCCGGCCTCGCTATTCTTCCGGGTGAACTATTCGGAGTCCCTGTTCCTCCTCGTCGTCGCCTCGTTCCTGTTCGGGATGGCCCGGCGCTGGCCGTCGTGGGCGCTCGCCCTGCTCGTCGGCTTCGCAACCGCGGTGAGGCCAGTCGGGGTCGGGCTGATCCCTCCGCTGGTCCTCCACGTCTGGCTCGGGGGGGGGAGGCCGGCCGGGCGACTCGCGAGGATCGTCGCGCTGCTCCCGCTCTCGATCTGGGGGATCGTCGCGTTCTCGGCGTACCTCCAGTTGAGATTCGGCGACCCCCTCGCCTTCGTCCGGGGGCAGGACCCCTGGAACGACCGGCCGGGCTCGACAATGCTCGACCGCGTCTTCGGGCTCCTGACGCTGGAGCCGGTCCGGGCGATCTTCACCCCCTCGTCGGGGTCGTATTGGTTCAATCATGAGTACCACCACTCGCTCCTGTTTAACATGCAGGTCATGGACGCGACGTATTTCGTCGCCTTCTCGGGGCTGGTCGCCTTCGGAGCCTGGAAGCGTTGGCTCGACGCCCGCGAGGTCCTCGCGGCGACCTTCCTGATGCTCATCCCCTACTGCACGAACGGCTACTCGCGGGACATGATCAGCATCGCCCGCTACTCGTCGGTCGTCATCCCGGCCTACGCGGTGCTCGCCCGCTTGCTCTTGAAGGTCGAGGCCCCGGTGGTCGCGGCCCTCGCGGGCGTCAGCGGCTTCCTCCTCGGCGCATTCTCGGCCCTCTTCGCGACGTGGCACATCATCATCTGATGGCCCGCCGCCCGGGGCTCGAAAGGACCCAAGCGATGTGGCACCCAACTCTACTGAGGCGATCGCCCCCGAACCCGGCTTGGCCGGCGAGTCGGGGATTCACTCTGATCGAGCTGCTCGTGGTCATCGCGATCATCGGGCTCCTAATCGCGCTGCTCCTCCCCGCGGTCCAGGGCGCGCGTGAGGCGGCGCGGCGGACCCAGTGTGGCAACAACCTCCGGCAGATCGGGCTGGCTCTGGCGTCCTACGCGACCGCACTTGATGTGCTCCCCTTCGGCGTGGGCGGGGCCGCCCCTCCTGGCCGCGAGGCCCGATGGTCGGCGCACTCGCAGATCCTCCCCTACATGGAGCAGAGGGCGGTCTACGACGCCATTAACTTCGCCGGCTCGCCCTGGATCCACGACCCGGCCCTCGGCCCGATGAATCGGACGGCGCTGATGACTCGAGTCGCCGCGTTTCTTTGCCCGTCGGACCGCGACCGGATCGACGACCCCCGGGCCGACCCGCAGTCGGTCACTGCCCCGGTGAGCTACAGGGGCTGCGCCGGGACGATGCCGAGGAACCTGTCGGCCGACCTCCCGGTCCCGGGCGGGACGGCGAAGAACGACGGGACTTACTGGTTCCAGAGCGCCGTCCGGCCGGCCCACTTTCGCGACGGGATGAGCAACACCGCCGCGTTCAGCGAGCGCTGCCTCGGCGCGGTCGGCCTGGCCGACACGCTCTCGAACTACTACCTGGTCGACAGCTCCGCCGACTCGTGCGCCACGGCGAGCCCGACCAACTCGCTGAGCTTCGAGAAGCTCTACGAGCTCTCCGGCTATCGATGGGCGGACGGTGACGTCCTCTACACTCGATATCACCACATCTTCACGCCGATGAAGCCGAGCTGCCTGCTCGGCGGGTCGGACGACTTCGATGGCCCGATCGTCGTCACGGCGACGAGCCGGCACCCGGGGGGCGTGAACCTCCTCTTGGGCGATGCGTCGGTCCGGTTCGTCCGCAAGGAGATCGCCCCGGTGGCGTGGAGGGCGCTCGGGACGATCGCCGGAGGCGAGGTCCTTGACCAGTCCCAGTTCTGAACGCCCTCCGACGTCGGGGGAGCCGGTTGGATTCCGATCGAGGGCCACGATGAGCACTGCGATCTCCCCGGACATCACGCCGGCCAGCGCCGACCGGCCGGTAACGACCGATTCTCGCCGGAAGGCGACGACCCTCCGGGCCGCCGCGCTCCTGGCGTTGGGCCTGTACGTCGTGGCCTTCCGGGCCCACACCGCAACCGAGCCACCCGAGTGCGACCACGGGACCTACGCCGTGATCGGTCACGAGTTGATCAGGGGCCGGGCGCTTTACTCCGACCTCTGGGACATCAAGCCTCCGACGATCTACCTGAGCTACGCCGCCGCCGAGGCGATTGTCGGCTACGGCAAGGTCGAGCTGCTGGCGCTGGAGATCTTCGCGGCGCTGATCACCTTGATCGGGGTCGCGTGGGCGGGCGATTCGCTCGGCCGGGGCGGGGGTCTGCTCGCCGCCGCATTTTGGGCGGTCGCGAGCAGCGACCCGGACCTCCAGGCGAACCAGCCCAACTCCGAGGTCTTCATCAACGCCCTACTGGCCTGGTCGTTCGTTGCCGTGGCGAGGCTCTGGCCCGGGCCCGGCGGCACCCGCCTGGCGCTGGCGGCGGGGGTGTTGCTCGCCCTCGCCTCGACCTACAAGCAGGTCGTTGTGTTCGTCGCCTTCGCCCTCGCCCTCGCCCTCCTTGCGACGACGAGGCCGAAACGGGCGGCGCTGGCCCAGGTACTCTGGATCGCTTTACCCGGGCTCCTGCTCTGGGCGGCGATGGGCGTCTACTTCGCCGCGAGTGGCCGGTTCGACATCTTCTGGCGGACGAACTTCCTCTTCAGCTCCCGCTACTCCGGGAACCTCTGGGAGAACGTCGCGTCGTCGCTGGTCGTGCCCAACGCCGAGTCGCTGGCGAAGAAGGCGATCCTGGTCCCGATGGCCCTGCTGACGGTCGTCGCCTTCCTGGCCCGGGGGGACGGCCGGTGTCCGAGGGCTTTGTCCCTGATGGCGGCCTGGGCTGCGGGGACGCTGGTCGCGGTGGCGGCGCCGGGGCGGTTCTGGCCCCATTATTATCAGCTCTGGCTCCCGACGCTGGCCGTCGGGGCCGGGTGGGGCGGGGCGGCGATCGCCCGGGGACTCCGGTCCCGATGCGGGGCGATCGCCTGGGCCCCCGGGCTGATCGTCCTCGCGAACGGCCTCTGGATCGAGCTGCCCCACGCGACGGTCCCACCCGAAATCTGGTCGCACCGGAAATACGGCGACAACTTCCTGGAGTCCGAGCGGTTCGGCCGGTCACTATCCGAGTTGCTGAAGCCGGGCGAGACGTTCTACCAGTGGGGGCCGCATCCCGAGGTCTACTTCGCCGCCGGCCTCCGCCCGCCCGTCGGCGTCCTCTGGGACGACCCGCTCTTCGAGGGGCCGATGCAGGCCGAGCTGTCGACCCGGACCCTGGCCGAGCTGGAGGCGAATCCCCCCGACCTCGTCGGCGTCTACAAGACGAAACGGAACGCCGGCCATCGTCACCCGATCCTCGACTGGGTGGAGGCCGGGTATAAGCAGATTCCAGGATCCCGCCCGCACGATGACCCGCTGCCCGAGCTCTACGTCCGGCCCGGCGGTGCGCTGGAGGCCCGGCTCGTCCCGTTCGACCGCGACACGTTCCGCCGCGCGGGCGGGGGGGGTCGAAGATGACCACCTGGCGGGGCACCATCGGATCGGCCCGCGCGATCGCCTCTTTGGCGCTCGTTCTGACCACCTACGCGGGGATCTTCCACCTCCTCGACCACTACGACTGGGGCGAGGCGTTCGTCCGGTTCGCCTGCCTGGCCGGGCTCCTCGCGTTGACCCTGGCGACGACGCCCCGGGCCGAGGCGGTGCCGGCCGGCGCGGCGCGGTTCGAGTCGGTCGCGGCCCCGTTGCTGGCGATCGTCGCCCTCAATTGGGGGCTCCTCAAGAGTTCCTCCGACCTCGACCTGCCCCCGGTCGTGGACATCGGCCAGACCACTCAGCAGGCGGCTAGGATGGTCCTGATCGAGGGGAGAAACCCCTACCAGAGCCGGACGATCGCCGTGCTCGGCGACGACCCATCGATGTGGGGATTCAAATACGGGCCGACGATGATCCTGGGCTATGCCGCCTCCGCCTACTTCCCCGTCAACGGGATCAAATACACCAGCCTGGCCTGCGTCGCCGCGACGGCCGCGATCGTCTTCCTGCTGGGGAAGGGCCGTGGCCGGGCGCCTGGCTCGATGGCGACCGCCTGGTTTTGCTGCGCCCTGGCCTTTCTGCCGAATCGGCTCTGGTACGAGCTGTTCCGCCAGGGGTCGAACGACATCCTCCCGGTCCTCCTGATCCTCGGCTCGATCCTGGCCGTTCGCGGGGAGTTCTGGGGTGCGGCGGGCCTGCTGGCCGGGCTGTCGCTGTCGGCGAAGCTCTCGCCGGCGGCATTCTACCTCGCCCTGTTCATACGCCGCCGGCCGGAGCCGAGGTTCGTAGCGGGTGTCGCGGCGGGCCTCCTGCCGCTGGTCCCGTTCCTCGCGTGGGACGCCGGGGCGTTGTTCCGTAACGTCGTCCTGTTCCACTCGAACAAGTCGGCCGACTCGACGAGCCTTTACTCGATCACACCCCGCGAGCTGCATCCCGCGTTCTCGGTGATCCAGCTGGCGGCGATCGCTCTGGCCGTCTCGTGGAACTTTCGCGTCCGGGTCGAGTACCGGTCGCTGGTCGCCTGGTACCTGGGGCTGATCCTGGTCTGCGAGATGAGCTACCGAGAGGTTCACGGCAATCACCTGCTCTGGTTCATGCCGTTCGAGGCCCTTCGGATCGGCTGGAACCGCCACGCATTCCTCCCCAATGTCGCCTCGCTCCTTTCCCCGACCGTCCGGGCACCCGTGCCGGTTCAGCCGGCGGCCGAGCCCTCGCGCTGGCCCGGCCCCTCTCTCGACGGGCTCCCGGCCGGGTCCATCGAGGCCCGATCGACCTGAGCGCGGAAATCTCCCATCGGATCGGAAGCACCACCAACCACGAGGCCGCACCGATGAACCGACCCCAGCTCTCCGTCGTCGTGCCCCTATATAACGAGGAAGAGGTCGTCGACGAGCTGTACCGCCGGCTCTCGGCAGTCTGCCGCCCGCTCGGGCTCAGTTACGAGTTCGTCCTGGTTGACGACGGCTCGAACGATCGGACCTGGCCGAAGCTGGAGGCCCTGGTGGTGGCCGACCCCCGGGTCGTGGCGGTCTGCCTGTCGAGGAACCACGGGCACCAGCTGGCCCTCACCGCCGGGCTCCACGCCTGCCGGGGCGAGCGCGTCCTGATCATCGATGCCGACCTCCAGGACCCGCCCGAGTTGCTCCCGGCGATGCTGGCGCGGATGGACTCCGGGGTGGACGTCGTTTACGGTCGCCGCCGCCGTCGCGACGGCGACACCGCGTTCAAGAGGGGCACGGCGGCGCTCTTCTACCGCCTGATCGGGAGCCTGTCCGAAGTCCCGATCCCGCCCGACACGGGGGACTTTCGCCTGATGAGTCGTCGGGCGCTCGACGTCCTCCTCGCCATGCCCGAGCGTCACCGATTCATCCGAGGGATGGTTCCCTGGGTCGGCTTCCCCCAGGAGGCGATGCCGTACGACCGGCAGTGCCGCTACGCGGGGACGACGAAGTACCCGCTCCGAAAGATGGTCAAGTTCGCCCTCGACGCCATCACGGCGTTCTCGACCAAGCCGCTGATCCTGGCGAGCTGGTCGGGTATTGGCGCGGCGCTGATCGCGCTGCTGCTGGTCCTCTACTCGCTCGCCTCCTGGGCCTGGGGGGCGCCGGTGAGCGGCTGGACGAGCCTGATGGCCGCGATGGCCTTGCTGGGCAGCGTCCAGCTCCTAGTCTTGGGCATCCTCGGCGAGTATGTCGGCCGGATGTACGAGCAGACCAGGGGCCGGCCGCTCTTTATCATCAAAGACATCGTCCGCACCGAGCCGACGCTCGAGCATGGGGTCGGCCTCGAATCGGGGAAGACATCTCTCGACTTGGCCCACCCAGAAGGGGGGCCTTCGGGCCAGAAATCGGAGGACATTCTTTCGAGAGCGGAGGCTGAGGCCCGGTTTCCACTTCCCGCTCGTTGGTCCGGACAAGCCGTCTTCCCGCATTCGGATTTCGGACAGAAATTCACGCTTTCAGCTAGGGAAGGCTCCGAGGAACGTCATACAGCAGGTTGAGGCCGAAGAATCACTCGAACGATCCTTCAACGCGGTCTGATCGCGTTCTCGCTACTTCGGCGGTGGCCTAAGATGAGATGCTCTCAAGCGATTGCGGCCGAGCCCGACGCCTGCCCATCGCGATGAGCGCCGGGATCGACGAGGCGGCCAGGGTCCAGGCCAGGATCGACGGTGGGCCAGACGTGGACTCGGTCGTCATCCGGCCGATGGGCAGAAACTTTCGCCCGGCCCGGACGATATCGTCCAGCATGTCGAGGCCGCCGGGAACCTGTCGGACCGCCTTGCGGTCGAGATCGCAAATCAAGGTGCCCGGCTCGGGGTGGAAGGTGAAGATTGCGTCGTCAACGTTGTTGACCTGGAGCAGGCCGATGGTCCGGTCGGCATCGGAGAGAATGACCTCACGGCCATCCCCTCCCGCGCCGGGGTTTCCCTTCGCCGTGACGACCCTGCGGACCCGCCAGGGAAGCCAGACCCCGGGGACAGCCTCGCGAAAGTCGGAGTTTTCGTAGTGGAGCCGGACCGAAGGCCCGGTGAACTCTCGCCGGACGATCGCGAACCCGCGCGACGGGTCGAGCCAGAGTCGGTCACGGTCAGCGATCTCGACGACAACGCAGCGGACTCCACCGGCCTCCCCGGTCTCGCTCAGGACGCGGCATGACGGGTCGGCCAGGGCCAGGTGTAAGAGCGTCGACGGATCGAGGCCAGGGGGGAGAGTCGTGTCGTCGGGCGGCCACCACCCTGTGCATTCGATGTAGAACTCGGCGCGGACTTTGGTGCTGGGGAATTCGCCCGGGGCGATTCGGAGCGTCTCGTAGTAGCGATTGAGCACATAGAGGACGTCGAATGTCTCTCCGGTGAAATAGCTCTGCGTGTAGCCGATGTCCTCCGACCAGTCGAGGGGGGGTGTCCAATGGGCCAACTCGGTGTAGCGTTTTGGTCCATCGGCCGCGAGGACGTGGCGGGTCACGAGCGGCGCGCCCGCCGCCTTGCCGTCGGTGTTGCTCCGGGTGATCGACTCGACGTAGAGGCTTCGAAGCTTCTGACGGCCGGCGTCGACCTCGCCGCGGATCGTACCAATCGAGGGGGCTGGCGATTGGTCGCCGCAGGCGACCGACGGGGCCATGGCCAGGGCCGTCGCGAGCAGGGTCAGGATGATCGGATGGGGCGGGGCGTTCATGGGTTGGTGTCCTCGATCGGTCGCGTCGGCTGACGGAAGAAGCGTCGGCCGGCCACGACCAGAACCAGCACCGCGACCCCGACGACGTTGAGCAGGACGAACAACCGGCTCCCCGACGACTGGACTTGCCTCGCCGTGACCTCCCGACGGGCCTCATCGATGACCCGATCCAACTCGGAGGCATCGGCCGGGACGACGAACTCCAGCGGATAGCCGGTCTTCAGGCCAATGTCGGCCCCCTTCCGGTAGTCGTTAACGAGGGTTCCCGGCGGAGGCGTCAGTTCGAAGATGGAATCGGGAACCAGGTCGTTGGCCTTGCAGTCGAGCAGGGTCATCTCAGTCTGTGCCAGGGCTTTGCCCTTGAGGTTCCCCGGCGCGTAATACGGGGCGAATTCGAAGAGTCGGCACCGGCCCGGGAGGAAGATGCCCGAGGACCCGGGGACCGGACGGGGGTCGTCGGCCACGATCCGGTAACCGACCGTCCCGTCGCCGGTCGATTGCTCGTTCCGGCGGATCATCAAACCGTGGTCGACGTCGAGCCAGATGGTGCTCCGGATTTCCAAGCCCCCCTGTTTTCTCTGCCCCGACAGGACGACACAGGCCGAGCCGTCTTCGGCCGACTCGAGAGCCGACCTCGTATCGTAGCGGAACGCGTCGAGGGCTCCGGGCAGGGTCATCGCGACGCGGACCGCCTTCTTTTCCTTCGGAATGGTGGGATCGTCCGGCTCCCAGCCGACGCTGTGGAAGTAGCCCGACTGGAAGGTCATCATGCTCCCGGTATTACGGTAGTCTTGGACCTCGGCGAGCCCGAGGACCAGTCGTCTCAGGTCGAGCCCGTTGCCGTTGTAGGCCCAAGCCTCTTCGGGTTGGAAGCTGAGCTTCCGCAACCCGGCCGGGGCGGCCGACTTCGTCGCCTTCGCGGCGTTCTCTTCAAAATGCTCGCGAACTCGCTCCTGGTTCTCGCGGATGGCGGCCGGGGCATCTGGGTCGACCACCGGTGGTGCGGGCGGGGCGATTGGGTCGACCTCGCCCGGCTGCTTGACCTTGTGGAGCCGCTTAGGCCCCTTGAAGGCGTCCTCGCTGCGGTCGTTGCGGAGGAAAAGCTTGTTGAGGTATTTCGCGAGCGTCGCCGGTTCGTCCAGGGCCGTCTGCTTGGTCTCATAAATGATCCAGAGCGCCGGGGTCCGGGTGCGCTGGGCATCGATCTCGGCGCGGACCTCGGCGACCGTCGGCACCGGCCGGGTCCGCGGCGGGTCACCGGCCGCGGCGTGTCCGGCCGCCGTCGCGATCAGGGCGAGCGCGGCGATGGCGTCCCGCGCCGCTGAAGTACGCCTCGAGAGGAATAGCCCCCCCCAGGAGACGGCCGAGAACAACCCCACGACGGCCACCCCGAGCCAGCCGGGCCGGTACCAGGTTCTCGACGATCGGACGGAGGGGGCCAGGACGTAGCCGGTCCACTGGCGGGCGAAGTCGAGCCGGGGGGCCGACGTCATGCTCCCGGTCGTCCCGTCGACATAGCGGACCGTACGGTCGCTGACCGACACGACGACGACGTAATGCCCGCGGCGGTCGCGCGCAAATTCGGCAGAGTCCTGCCGCTCCATGTGAGCGACGACCGGCAACGGTGACCGGGACAGGCCTTCGAGCGTAGTCTTGGCGACGACCGAAGGCAGGCCGGCATCGGCCGTTGCGTCACGGAGATCCTTCAACGTGCTGCCGCGCTCCCCGACGCCGATCCGGCGGAGGAGCTGGTCATAGTCAACCTTGATGCCCCGGAGGCCGAGGAGGACGTAAGCGGAATTGATCCCGCAGCGCTGGGAGTTCCGCCAGTTCCCGGGCTGCGTTGGATCGTCGGCCGAGCCCGCGAGGGTGGGGGCGGGGACGGTCATGGCCTCGGTCGCAGGGGGTTGTCCCCGTGCCGGGGACCAGCCCGTGAGGAGGCCGGCCGCCAGGAAGATAAGGATTCGATCAGTACTTGACATAGTCTCGCCCTCTCTTGGGATGGCCCGAGTTCGATACGCGTCCGCGATCGACTTTGGCTCGCCGACCCGACAAGACCGGCGAAAGTGCCCGACGCGGCCGCGTCGGGCAGCCGGCCATCCGACGACCACATCTCAGGGCTGGGATGGTGTCGCCACGACGTAGCAGAGGGGTTGCGTGTCGTCGTGCATGTTGCAGTTGTTGCCACAATTTGAGCACCAACGTGAGAGCACGCACAGGCTCCCCCGGGTGCCGTCCGGGCTTCGATGGACCGCGATCGGGCACCACTCGTAGGCCTGGCCGCTGCTGTCGTACTTCGAGGGCTGACCGCAGCCGAGGTTGTCCTTGATGATCACGTTCCAGCCGCAGGGGGTCTGGCCGCCGACCACACTGGCCGCCTCGTCGTCGGGGACGACGTCAAGAGGTGATGCCGGGACGGCCGTCGACCCGATGGTCAGGCAGAGGGCCGCGATGCCGAAGGCCGATCCGAAGATCCACTTCATCCGACGCATGGCAAAGACTCCATCTTCTGAGAGGAACGGGAGGAGCCGAGATCCGTTCGGATTGGCCTCCCCGCCCCACCTGCTACTCCGCCCTAGGGGCGGGATCTGGTGCCGACCCCCGTCGGGTCGGCATCGCCTCCTCCGTGATCCGTCGCTTCCGTCCCGGCCACCGCGGCCGACGGCCCTGCCGCCTGGCGGAGGAACCGCGCCGCGTGGCTGAACGGGCAAAATGAGTGCGCCACTTCGCCGTCGGTCGCCTCGACCAGAACCCGGGCGAGATAGTCCGCGGCGCGGACGAGTGTCCCGGTCGGCATCTGCATCTCGGGCGGGAGCATCAGGGTCCACTCGACGTGGTGCCCCGTCGCCAGAACCTTCTGCTCGACCGAGTCGTCCGCGTCCCCATTTAGGTTCAGCTCCGGGTGGTCTCGCTCCGGGTCATGACTCCGCCGCATCGTCCGGTAACGGGCATACCAGGGCAGGTCTACGACCCGGCGATGCCATCGGGGATCGAAGGAGCCGTCCTCGCGCTGGGAGGCGGCGACCACGGAGGCGACTCGCATCAACAGCTCCCGGAGGTCATCGCGCAGCGTCGCCGAGAGGATCGGGGACAGCATGTCGGACCGGTAGATCATCGTCAGGGCGTAGAGCGTGTGCGTCCCGGCGCAGCTCGCCCGGGCCAGAGGCCGGCCCATCAACTCGTGGGCCAGGTCGTCGAAGTCGGTCGCCTCGCCGAACCGGTTGGTCCAGGACCGCGCCGGAGGCAGGTAGAGGGCCAGCGCCACGGCGGTCCACTCCAACTCCTGCCCGATTTGAAATTCGGCCACGGCGTCGTCGAGAAGGGTCCGGACCGGCCGATTTCCCAGTGGCGTCCGGATCGTCGCGTCGAGCGAAACCCCCAATTCCCCCAGGATTGAGAGAACCTGGTCGGTGTGGGCCTGCTCCTGCCGCTGCCCGGCCCTCGGCGAAGGGGGGACGAACCGGAGGCCATGGCGGGTCTCGACGAACGAGAGCGATCCGTCGAACCAGTCCCGGTTCGATTCCGAATCGAGCAGGACACTCCGCATCTCGGCGAAGCTCGGCCGACCCGCCGGGGCGCGGTCTTCGGGGCGGAAGACGCGCAGAGCGTGGACGATCTCCCCCAGCGGGGCCTTCCGCTCGGGCCAGAGCCGTTCGGTCTGCCGCGCCATCTCCGCCGGGTCAAACCCGGTGTCGATCGCCGGTATGATCGGCCGGACCTCCAGAGGCACGACCTGGCCGGCCCCGGTCGGTGACGCGAGGGGCTGACTCATCCGCCAGACGCAGATCCCCGCCACGGTGATAATCGTCGCCATCGCGCCGACTCGCACGAAGGTCTTCATGGCCGCAATCCTCCTTCCGCATCCCGCGCTGGGGCCGTCCCGCACACGATTCGATCGAGGAAGACGATATCCCGGCCGACGATCCGAACTTCGGGGAACCGACTCTCGTCAGCGCGTCGCCAGCCCGGAGGCAACGGTGTGACGTACCGCCAGGCCGACCGGGCCTCGACGACCCAAGCCGACGTGCCGGCGAGCGCCGCGGCCTCCGTTGGCGTGGTGATCTCCGCCGGGTCGATCACCGGGCCGCCCCGGTAATGTTCCAGAGGACGCCGGGTTGCCCGGATCATCCTCGGCGACGCTAAGCCGAGCCTCCTCGACTCGAGCTGTAAGGCCAGATAGATCTCCGGCCCGAAGGCGAAGATCTCCTCGCCCGGCTGCCACCGTCGGGCCAGTTCGCGGGTCGCGCCGAGCAAGCCCGGATGCCGATCGGCTCCGACCCGGTCGTAGAGCGACGCCGTCAGGCCCGCCGTGGTCGTCACTGCCAACGCCGAGGCGACCGACCGGGTCGTCAAGTCGGGGATCCGAGCGATGAGGACCGCCAGCCCGCCCGCGATCGCGAAGACGGAGGGGTAAACATGCCTCGCGAACAAGACGTCACGGCCGACGACGAGCGAGGCCATCACCCCCAGCGTGAGCGGCCCGGCGATCATCAGAGCCAGGAGGCGGCCGGCCCCCGATGGCCGGACGGCCAGCAGCACGAGCAGGACCACCAGCCCCGCGCACCAGGCCTCGGGCAAGGGTGGCTCGGCCAGCCAGTCGAGCCCGGTGAAGAGATACCCGATCTCGGCCGGGAGATGGCCCGGGTCGAACCGGCCCGTCGCATAGTCGCCGCCGACCGCGCCCGACTGGGCCAACGCGATCGGGAGCCAAGGCAGATACGCCACCACGACGGCCGCTGTCGCGACAAATCCTCGTCGAGTCTCCGGCATCGCTAGGAGTCTTACGACCGACGGGCCGGATCGGGACAGGCACCACCCTGCCAGGAACGCCGTCTGCCCCGCCAGGGAGAATAGTGCATAGTTGTGAACGTAACATCCGAGCGCCGATGAACCGGCATAGACAACCCACCAGAAGGTCGACCGATCCCCACGCCGGAGGGCCGCCAGCAGGCACCACCCGGCGAGGATCGCCAAGGCCGCCGCCAGGGGGTACATCCGCGCCTCGACGGCGTGGCGGTTGATGAGTGGGCTGGACACCACCAAGACCGACGACAGTAGGCAGGTCCAAGCACGCCCGCCGGGCCGGGTACCCCGGGCCAGACCCGCTTCCGACGAGGCCGTCGCCTCCAGAAGAAGGCCATGCAGTGCCAGGCCTGCCAGCATTGCCAAGATGACCGACATCAGCCGCATCGACTCAGGCGAA
>JAABUK010006515.1_pt1 | contig 17381 bp, 19 predicted proteins | sample 5559141 | NCBI WGS metagenome assembly JAABUK01 (sample SAMN10711869, study PRJNA513367) | rock metagenome | isolation source: Antarctica rocks | place: Antarctica: Victoria Land, Pudding Butte nord | collected 2016-01-03 | reverse complement strand
GAGTGTTGGACCCCGAGAAGGCTCTTGGAACATGCACATTCCGCTGGTGAGCCCTTTGACCGGTATTGGCATGGCGAATTCTGGGCACCAGGTCTTTTCCGTTGTGGAGTCCAAGAGTTTCTGCCATCATCAGCTCCTATTGCAACGCCAGTCTACAAGGACAGAAAGCATGGAGACACAAACCCTCACACCACGCAGTGCTGTTTTCGATGTCGAGCAAACTTCATAAATCGGGAAACGCCGTGATGCACCGTCCGAGCAGGCAATCACGGTGTCACACAAAACGTCTCTGCATCTGCGAATTATCCGATTTCATCGCAAATTTACCAATTTACCCAATGCCCATGGAGATGGCCAGGCAGTTTTAGAGTGGACAATTTCATGAGGGTCACAATGAGGACAACTTTGAAACCAGGCAGATCGTTTCATACGAGCTAGCATTGCTAGAAAGTAAGCCTTGTTTAGCCAGAGCAACTTGCAACCTCTCAACATAAAGCAATTACAGACAGGCCATCACAATGTGTCAGAACTCTGTTCATTAGCCTCGGGGGATCAAATATGTTGATTCAAAATATGCTTTACCACATAGGGGTATTGTTGACATACTGATTTGGCACATGTCCACTACTGGATAATCTTTTCGACTAACACGTTTTAACCTGACTCAGATCTGACTCTAGAGGAGTAAACATGTGAATACACAGAAGCAAAGTTGACTCATCTGCTCTCAACAGGAAGCAAAGGTGCTTTTGCTAGAGTGGTTGCCACAACTTTTTGCACTCTCTGAATGAGCTGCTTGTGCTTCAAGTGCTGCGTCACCTCAGCTCCAAAAGAGTAGACAAGCACCTGACGTGCTGCATCAGCATCAATGCCCCGCGCCCTGCATTTCACAGAGAAATGCATGTGGAATGCATGACTCTATACCACTCACAAAGTAAACTTTTGAGCAAGGTGAGCAATCATGCCGTAAATGAGTTACACGTGTCAGCAAGCAGCGACCTGACAGGCACAAGCTTGCTGTAGCAAAACATACCTGAAGTAGAACATCTGGTCCTCCTCAAGATCACTGACAGCACAGCCATGTGAGCACTTGACATCATCTGCGATGATCTGCAAGTTGGGCTTTACATTCACAGTCGCTCTCGGAACCAACAGCAGGTTGCGACTGAGCTGCTGTGCGTCTGTCTTCTGAGCTGCCTGACCTACTCGCACATTGCCATCGAAGACGCCCCTGCCGCTGGCTGCTGACACTATGCACCTGCACAAAGGAAAGATGAGTCTGATGCCATTGCTGTGGCAAAGCTGCATGATGTAGAAGCTCTTGTCAGACATGCTATGCTGTGCTTGCCAGCAAATGGTCGACAGTCAATTATGCCATGTCTTGATTGCTGATGAGTGCTGTCACACATGCATTTGAGTACAGCGTGATCAGTGACTCTGGCCTGAAGCTCAGACCTGTGCCATCCGTAGGTGTGATAGATAGATGCGCATAGCTGTGTTGTGCTCTTAAAAAAGCACAATCAGCTACTCCTAGGTGGTGCTCATTACAATTTGCATAGAAACATCTGCCCACAATACACAAACAAAATCCTGCTTGCCTCAGACGCAACTTACAGCTGCAAATTGCTTGCAGTGTGCAGCAGATGGAATGGCCACAGGAGCGTCCAGCAAAGGTTGTAAGGCAGTACACGCTGCAGGCACTTGCCATTGCAGGGCTCATGGTAGGGAGAACTTACTTGTGTAACTGGTTTGCCTGGCCTTCAGGGTGATTCAAAAGCAGCTTTGAATGCAAGTCATGTAGCTGTCCCTCGCCACACACCGTGAAAGCGCGCAGAGTTGTGTTTGTGGCCTCGCCAACCTGGCAGACAATAAAAAAGTTGGTCAAGCTGTGACTGCAGCTTTGCTCAGGCAAAGCTGTAGGTAGTATGGCAACACCGGCCACGGCTACATGTAACATCCCAGTGTGAGAGTCTTCAGTCCTGAGGCATTATGGGCATGGCCAAAGGCACAACATGGTGTAGCAAGGGCCAAGTGAGCTTGTACATTTGGACGCAAGCCAAAGTGATCGTAAACATGCATGTCCTGACACTGAGCGTAGTCACTGGCTGCTCATTGCTAGAGACTCAAACAAAGCCTCGAGATCTGGATTGCCTTGAGCTTGTATAGGTCAGCAACACAGGCAATGAACAAGCCGTCCTTGTCTTCAAGTATGTGTTATGTAAGCAGCTAATTGTGATTTGGAGATGACTTGGAGGCAGACATAGTGTACAAGTCTGGCAGCACACGTGAGTGGGCAGTGCGCCTTAGCTCTGTTTGCAGCTTGTGCATACCACATCCGCCTTTTCCACATCATGCGCATCACGAGCTTGGGTTGAAAGAGATTTGCATATCAGAACTGACCTGTTGTATGGACAGGTCATGGCCTTTTCCACATCATGTGCATCACGAGCTTGTATTGAAGATATTTGCATATCAGAACTGACCTGTTGTATGGACAGGTCATGGCGGGAGATGGCAGCGCCCATGGCAGCTTCGTTGCAGGTGTAGGAGGAGCGTGCTGCCTGGCGCACCATGCTGGCCTTCACGTGATAGCTCGCCCCGCTCTGCACCTCCGCATACCTGCGCCCACAGCCCACACTTTCCTGCAACTGCCACTTGCTGCTGCTTACAGGTCGACAGTGACTGCGCCCACAGCTCACACTTTACTGCCGCTGCCATATGCTGCTACCCGCCAGATTGACAGCAATTACGCAGTTTGCTGACTGCAGGAGCATGCAGAACCGCTGCTGTAATCTTACATGCTTGCTGCTTTCCTCTGCAACTGATGCACAAGATGCAACCCACAACACATGAGTTTTGCACTTTGCAGCCATACATGACAAGCAGTTGCTGATCATGTCATTGGCAGCCAAACCATAATGCACATTGAGGTTTGACAGGGAGGGCTGACCCATGATTCAGCTGGGCACCCTCATCTAGCTGCACTTCTGTGACACTGTTGGTGAAATACTTGGTTCCATTGCCGGGACCTGGAGCAAACTCTTCTACCAGTTCCAAGGAGGAGGAGTCTCCCATGATCACCAGTAGGCGGGGGTTGCTCATGGCTGTGGCAGATGATGTGCTCTCTGCACACAGCAGCTTGGTCAGAAATGCACCCAGCATTGTATGCAGGAGGCACAGTCAGGTGAAGGCATTTGAGCTCCACGTGCAGGTTCAAGGTACGCATATTTGTTTGCAGTGACATGCAGCATCTATGTTGGATCTGGACAGAAACAGCAGGGCATGACAGAAGTCATGTTTGTTAAGAGACTAGAGACAACACGCACAGCAGGCCAAGGTACAGAGTGCAAAGCATCAACAGTGGGCAGTCAACAGCCAGCAAGGTTGCGAGGCTGACCAGTGGATAGATACAGCACATGAAGGGGCTGCTGTATGTGCACTCCAGCTGGGACCACGACGCATGCTACATCAGTTGCCAGGGCGCCATTCAGCGCTGCAAAAGGCAGTGCGTTCCCATATGCAGCTGATTGCGCTCCCTGCAGTCAGGCACCCTTGTGAGAACGCATGCACACTGATGCATGTGAGTCAGGCATGGCATCAACAACATCAATCCAATTGCTAGACAAGGGAGCAAGACAGATGTGCTGAAACACGCCTGAATTCAGTTGTTGTACAGGTGGCACTTAGTGTCGAGGTTTTAAAAAGTTGAGAGCTCTTTTGAGACAATACAGGGAAGTCACAACATAGTAAGTTTAGTCACTTTGTTTGCAAACATGCTCAGTATGCGAGATCGCCGTGAACACAATGAAGCTCCAATCATGGCTCACCAGTTGCTGTGAGACAGCCTGACTGGGAGCATTTTCAATGCCGCCAATGTACACGCCGTCTGGCATGCTGGACATGCTGCTGAGCTCTGGTGAGACAACACCGTCAACAATGACAAGACGAGAGGAGGTGGCTGCGTCCAAGGGGTGCTGGCCAACAGCTTCTTCAGCGCCGTCACCACTTGCCACCTGAACTTACAAAGCAGCTGGATGCAGTGCCATGGAAAGTGAAAAGCATCGAGATGTGCATGTGGACGGCAATTTATAATATGGATGAAAGAGAGAGTCTGAGACATCACTGACATTGTCAGCACTGCATGAGGCATGTTCGAGTCAATTGTGTATGCATGAGTTGCAGGTGGCCGCTTGCAATGTGTTGAATCCCAAGAATGTCAGCAGTGCTTCACACTGCTACAGTCTGACCTGGAATGACACAGACATGATTGGCGCCACATCTGTATATCTGTATGCCTCGCTGCGATTCGTTGGCATGCGCATTGTTTTAAGAGTGTCTATGCATTGTTGGTGCAAACGCTCTAGCCTGCACAATTCACAAAACGCTTAAGTCTGCCTTCAGGCCAAAGGATGAGTCACACATTATTGTAACTGCATTGCTCACGTCTCATTCTGATGTCTGTGATTATCAGTGTGACCGGACAGAGTGCGCTGTATCCATTTGTCTTCTGCAACGAGTTCTAGCTGAGTCGATGCAGCTGCCTGCACAGTGTTGCACAGTCGCCGATTACGGCAATGGCGACTCTGCTGAGTCGCCTGCATCCTCTGCTGGAGAGTGCCACAGCTGAAGTGCCTGGGACTCAGGTGGTGTGGACAAGCGTGTGGGCCTGCCGAGCAGGAAAGCGTTTGAGTCGCGAACATTCAAACGCCTCTTGTCAATGCAGGAACACTCGCCTGTGACCATGTTCTGTCCATGCTGCAGTTGCTGCGAAAGGGGAACGTGCATTGCGAGACGCAGCCAGTGGGGGCTATCGTTTCTAAGGGCGCGAGGCGCAAAAGCTTGACCTACTAGCGTGTATGTTCGAACGCAAGTTGATGGTGCAACACAGAATATCGCGAAATTGCACCGATCTTGTTGACACAAGCTTGGATCAAGGTTCACCTTGACACACACACAGGCTCAGACAAAACCTGCCGGCGAAACCCTGACTTTGACGTTGGGGGGCTTAGTCATGGATGACTAAACCTGTTAGATTACAATTTACGGTGGCTAAGGAGCGTAATAGTAACGACAGCCTGTGACAAATTTTGAAAGGTTGTTGACCTCAAGTCCTTACACACGCCGCTTGCAGCGTTGTGGTGTCGCAGCGGTCCTGACCGGCTGCATCAAGGATTGCAAGCTATCTCAGTAACCAAGTCCTAGCATTCGCACATAGTGCCATAGTTGCTGACTCCCGTCTGAGACCTGATCAACAGTGGCTGCAAGTGCTTTGAAATAGCGTCAGCTTGAACGAGACAACCTTGCGGACGGGCTTTTGTTGCCCTGAACTGTTGATATGGCCACTGGGGATGTGCAAGGGAGCGTCGAGCGGCTGAGGAGTGAGCTCAGGCATATACGATATCCAGCAGACCTAGACTGTACCGGGTAACCGACAGGAACAAATCAGATAAAATGCCACAACACAGTAGATCAGCCAGGCTGATTAGCTTGCCTGTCTGCAGAGCAAAACTTGGGGTAGCAGCAGCATTTTTGCCGGTTCTGAACTATGTTTTGCTGAAGTTCTCCAGGCATGTGGCACACCAACTTGTCAGTGCAGGATATGAGGTAAGCATGGGCATCAGTCGTGTTGCAAGGTCAGTCCAAGTCAGTCAGAGGTGCGTACAGCATACTCATCTGCACATGACACATGCAGTTGCCAGGGAAGACTGATGCTAGGTTCATTGAGGCAGCCTTCAAGGTCTTCAGGGATAAATTTGGGTTACGGCCAGTGTTGACAGCACCACAATTCCTGGAACAGGTGAACCATGTGTTTTCAGTGCCACTCACTGTGCCTGTTAGCAGATTTCTTACAAGTCTCTGATAATGTACAGTGACATATAGGGCTTTGCCGAGAGAAAGCTGATGCTGGTGTCTGATGTCATTGCTTACTGCAAGAGCTTCCACAATGCTGCCGTGCATAGAGCCAGGCTTGCAGCTGCCAGTGCACCAACCAAGGTACGCTTTTAGCTTTCATCTGCTCTCTTGTTCTCAAGCACTGCATGCTCAGCAGAGCTGCCAATGGTCAGTCGTGTTTGCAACTCTGCTGCAGTCTGGCAAGGACGCAACAACCAGCGGCAAAGCGGCTGCAAGTCAACTCAGCAAAGGCTCTCGCAAATCCAAAGCCAAATCTGGGGTAAGCATCACTATCTCAAGCATCCTACATGCTGCCAACACCAATAGACTAGTTTGCCACATTCACTACCAAAGAACACATGGTATCGTAACTGCCAGCTGTTTGAGTTTCATCATGCGCTTGACAAGATTGATGATGATACAGTGAATGACACTGGCAGCAGTATTCTAGTGTATCATGCTGCACACATATTGAAAGCTAGCAACTCTGGTTCAATGTCATTTGCATCACAAGATGCACTTACTAACTGTATGGCCCTTGCCATCTTTGTTCATCATCACTGATGACTTTGCATTTACTGATAAAATTGCACTTTGCAGTTGCCCAGGGCACCACAGCAGTCCAGAGTGCAGCGTCACTCTGATGCTGCATCAGAAGCTGACACAGCAGCTGCCTCTGCAGCTGCTGCCCTGCAAGCTCGGTTGGGTCCCTCTTCAGCCCAGCTGGCACATGTGGACCAGTCCCAGAACATAGACCCCAATCCCTGGGGCCCGTCAGCCCATGCTCTGGGGGCTCTGTCCATGCAAACTGCGCACCCACAGGCCTCACATGGCATGGCAGCAGTACCGCTGCATGGCTATGACAAGCTGTCACAGTCAGCTAGTCATCTGCCATCACAGCAGCAGCATGCATTTGGAGGCCAAAGTCAGAGCAAGGCTCAGGGTAAAGCAGGGAGCATGTCAGCTGCTACACAGGCTTGGTTTGTGAATCCAGCTTTTGGAAGTGAGTCACCTATGCCCAGCCCTGAGAAGCAGCCCCGCAGTCAGGGCCCACCCATGCCTCACCCCAGCACCTACCCAGGGGGTGCAGGCCCCCAGCACCCAACAGGCATCAGCGCTCAACAGCAAGGCTTGTCTGCTGTATCTGGGCATGCTGCTGTGCAGCAGGCCAGCCCACAGCAGCACAGTCAGGACGCCTCAAGAAGCATGTCCTTTGGTCCCCATCTGGCGCATGACCAGCAGCAGGAAGCCAGATACAAGTCCATGCACCCTCCCCATTCAGCTGGTCTCTCTGGGCACACTCACCACAGACTGCACCAGCAAGAATTGCCCAGGGATCCTGCAGCAGCAAGCTTGCATGCCCCATTTGAGCCAAGTGTACAGGCAGATGGGAGGCCTGCATCGAGTCATGATACTGGTCATGCGCTCAATGCGACTGGTTATCAGTCACCGCAGCAGCAGCACCTGCACCGCCGCCATGTCTTCCCAAGCATGCCAGCCAGGCAGCAGCAGCAGCTGCCACAGCAGGCAAACACTTCTGGGCTGCAGTACCAGGCTATCACGCAGCGCCCTGCAACAGCAGGCTACTCCCATGCCTCGGCCTCAAACTTGCCACTGCATGCAAGGCAGCCGCCCGTCTCGCCTCATCAAGGGCCACACCACCACCTAGTACAGCACCATAGGCCGCAGGAAGGGCAGTCTGATGGGCAGCTGCAGGGCCAATTGCCAGAACAGTTGCAGGGACAACCGCTAAGTGAGCTGCAGCAGCAGCAGCCAGCACAGCAGCAGCGGCAACAACAGGAGCAGCAACAGCAGCAGCCTGGTGGTGGCAGGTTGAGTGGAGTGGACATGGGGGCATATGTACAGGCGTTACACCAGAGGTTGGCGGCAGCAGAGGAGCAGGCGGCCCAGGCTCGCCAGCATGGGGAGCGGCAAGCTCACACTTTGGAGGCCCGCATCACCCTGCTGGAGGGCCGCCTCACCTTTGTGGAGGGTGAGCACCACCTTGTGTGCTTTCTTTCATGCTTGTTATTGACTTCTTTGTCTGCAGTTGTCTATGCAACAACTTGTACCAGCATTTAGCAATTGTGAGGTACAAAGACACCGTGCATTAAGAGCGTCATTATGTTGACTGGCTTGCTTCTTTGTTTTCAAGTAGGTATGTGGTCAATGGTGTACCTTGTGTCACATGACCTGGAGGGACTGACACCTTGCTCTGAAGATCAAGATTGTCTGCTCTGCCAGTCAAAAAGCCACCCCAGCTTCTGGATTGCTTGTGAAACAAACAGCATTCAAGCTTCAGTTTGCTACCCAGTCACACTATGTTGCACTGAGCAAGCACTGCCATTCTGACATTTGTTTGTCATTTGGCCTGGTGACAGTAGGGCTTGTTCTCATATCCACGCACTTACAAGTTTGGCTCCCGTGGCGCTTACATAGGATAAAGTACACTGATAAGTGAACCCAAACTGTAGGTGAGCTTGCAGCTGAGAGGCAGCGCAGTGCTGCTGCTGGCCAAGCAGGTGACAGCGGTGCGCAGCGCAGCGCAGAGATTGCGGTGTGTCTGTCACCCCCATCTGCCACAGCCAGACAAGACAAGGCTGCAGCTGGACTGGCAGCACCACATGCTGTTAGTAAACCCCCTATTACCACGCCTCATCGCTGTATGGTAGGTGCTGCACTTAGACATGGCTTACTTCATGTTGTGCTCATCAGTCACAGCTCGTGTCAGTCAGCAGTCTCGGATGCAAGTTACTCCAGCGTCCAGCCCTTCAAACAAGGAGAGCACTCCTGACACACGGTCAGCAGTGGGAGCACAGCATGGTTGTGTCATAGTTGATGCTTGGCAGACTGTAAATGCATGCAATCATGGAGCAAATTGCTCTGACTTGTCATGCCTCACATCATGTAGTGCTGCATGCAAAACATGCTGTTAGTCAGCCCCAGTGGCTGACAAAATTACCAGTGGCACCCAACATGGCTGTTAAGAGGTGTGCACACACAGTGATTGATGTGTTGGGTAAATCACTGCAGGGAGTAGAAGCGTCCCCAACCAGAAGCACAGCTGGCACACCATGCTACAGACCAGGGAATGATGGTGTCAGCCGACAGCTTGGCCTGTCTGCTGTGGCACAGCAGTCTCCTGCTAGAAGCATGAGAGCACCAGCAGCGCCCGCAAGCCCTGCAAGCTCAATGCATAGCTACAAGAGCACCAGTGAACTGATTGAAAGCATCCAGAACCGGTACCTGGAAGCACAGAGTTTCTTGAAGAGCTATAAGCTTTGAATTGCCAAAGATAGCTGTGCACACTGTTGGGTGGCCTGCTTACTTTGTTGACGTTGTTGCGATATGCTGAAACAGCTATTGAAGTGTGTGTGGGTGGACTTTGTATGTGTCGAATGCATATTGTTGCTGTGCTCTCAGTCATGACAAACACTATATTACTCCTACTCACATACCTTTACAGCCTACAGAGTCTATGTCAGTATAATTTGATATCATTCTGCAACATCTGTTGCAGCTAACTGGCAGTACAGATATCTTCCAGCCAGGCTTTCTTACAACAAGACAATTTTGTTATGAAACCATGAAACCATCATGTTGATATCGAAATACCACTCTCTTGTTACACAGGTTTGTTCAAATCATCTTTTGAATGACATCACGTGGAGGCATACATTTGCAGCCAGCGCCAGTGTTAGTTAGTAAATCATAAGCGGCCAGCATTTGCAAGCTTTTCAGTACTCTGTTTTTGCCTGTGATGAAGAAGAAGCCTCATACACTAGCAGCCGGCGACTTGCAGTTGGTTGAACAACTGCTGCGACCTCGCACAGCAAACAGGCGTGAATTGTCCTCGAGGCTCCTGAGTCTCCTGCCATGTCTCGGGGGTACAACGACAGGTCCCGGCAGAGGGTGTCGCTGCTAGTCAGAAATCTTCCTCTGGATGCCAGGTAGAGATCTGGCTCGCGTACGAATTTTCGCTGCTGACACTGCACCTTTGCAAGAAGTAAATGAAAGGTGCTGTCTCAGGGCCGATGAAGTGCGTGAGAAGTTTGAGCGCTTTGGGGAGATCCGCGATGTCTACCTACCAAGGGATTATTATACAGGGTACGGCACATTTGCGTCCCCAACCATATATCTTGCACAAGCCAGTAGGAAGAAGGTCATGGCAGTCAAAGAACCTTGGTGTTCGTAAGCAAGAGCAAGAATGAGCAAGCATAGCAAAGAGAGGTTGCAAGCCTTAGAGCACAAGATTCAAGCAATGGTCAAGACCAAGGCATTCAAGCTGTCTTCGTTGAGTTTTAGAGTCCCTCTACAAGCCCATGATGGCTTCAAGCTGTACATATGCCCACAAGCCAGCACATACAATGTGCACTCAAAGCTGTGGCGGTACGTCACATCACTTGCTGAACAGCGCCCAGGCTAACAATAACCGTTGCCGTCCCTTTGATCTTGAGCAGACAACTGCGGGAACCTTACTAGGTGCAGCTTTTGCATTGCAAGCTCACACAGACCAAGATCTTACTCCGTGCATGCTTTCATTGCTAACAAAATAAAATGACAACCAACCATATTGTGGTTGGTCTGCAGGCGGTCAAGAGGGTTTGGCTTTATAGAGTACCGTGATCCTCGCGATGCTGATGATGCCATGTACCGGATGGACGGCGCCAACATTGGTGGCAGAGACATCACGGTACAGAGGCTGTCATCATATGTGCATTAGCCTGTTCACATGCACCAATTTTGTTGGTGTTAAAATCAGCGACAAAATCGTTAACATTTGATTTGCATAATGCAATTCAAGCAGTCATTTGCTTGTCTGGTCGCTTGTTGCACAAGTTCAGATAAGCACAATTCTCATGACTGATTAACCTCTTCCATTGTTTTCAGATAGAACTGGATGCTTGTGTGTCAGTTGCAACCAGCCAGACAAAGTTTGTTTTCCATGTGGCTACACACTGAGAAATCACCACCACAACAATGTCAGCATTTTACACAACTGTCATGTGCTGGTCAAAATATTCACCAGCATGTGATGCTATGACATGTGCTTGACATGGGCATGATGTGCTGCTCCTTTCTGCACTGTTGTGGTGCAGTAGCACTGTCTCACAACACGGCCTCAGCATTCCCACTCGGCAGCAATGGTACAAAAGCTTGTGCAGACGACGTTTCCCTGCTTTGTAGGTAGTTCAGTCCAAGGAGGCCAGAAAGACCCCTAGAGAGATGGTTGTGAGAGATGGTGAGCTTGCTTGTGTTGCATGTCAGACATCTGCATGTGGGAAAGCACACGCACTTGCAGTAATGCTGCGCTGTGCAGCTCATGATCTTGTGCGCCATGTGGGTGGTCATAGGCAGCAGAGCATCTACACAAGGGTGGTCATAGGCAGCAGAGCATCTACACAAAGCTGCCACATTGTCAAAACGCGCTTCGTGCAAAATCCTTGTTCAGGCATACCCATCTGTTTCTTGTGATGCATCCATAATGATGATCAGGTCTGTAAATGCTGTGGCCTGAAGATGCAGGGCCGCCCGCCCGAGGAGGAGGGGACAGGGGGGGAGGTAGACACAGGTCTAGGTCTCCCCCTCGCCACAGCAGACGCCGTAGCTACAGCCGCAGCAGGTCACCCCCTAGGCGCAGCCGCGGTAGAAGCTACAGCCGTAGCCCTGCTAGATCAGGCAGCAGAAGTGCGTCTCCCAGGCGCAGTCCTGCGCGCTCTGTGAGCAGGTCACCTGCAAGGTGAGGATTTTGACTGAGCAAATGATCAGAGTTCAATTCATTTGTTTGGGCACTGTCGACCTTGCACGTCCCAAGTGTCTTGATGCAAAGCGCTGTGTGCAGGGAAGTGGAAGGTTCACCACGTGGCAGCCCAGCCAGAAGCATCTCCAGATCACCTGTCCGTGACTGATACTACTTGTTCAGTCCTACAGATGTTCAGTCCTCTACATGTATGTGCTATGCCAAGGTCCATAATGCAGCAAGCTGCTGCCTGCAGCTGCTTGCGTTCACCAATGCATTTTTGCCATCATCATCAAGCTGTTAATGCTGTCTTCTGAACTTGTGTTTACGAATCATTAGGCAAAGATGCAGAGTGTTGTTTTGCCAGAGACTGGGTCATACAGTTGTCAGCCCTGTACTGTTTTTGTCTCCGGGACTTGTTGATGTTCCAGCAATTCAAGTATCATTCGCCAGTAGCTTTTTAAGTGCATTCATGGCCTTCAAGTAAGCAATTTGTTTCCTTGAATGGCTGGATTCGATTTTATTTGCAAGGATGCTCTGACCCGCTCTGCATAGTACAATGCATAGAACATGTTGTCTTACTCAAAGTTGTTTGCAGCTTGATGTAGTACATCTCGTAGGCTGGCTCCTTTAAAAACTGAAAGTCACTAGGTCCGTTTGCTTATGTGCAAATATGGGGGCCTCAGATGTACCAGAGGCTAGATAGTCACAAAGATAATGGCTTGGTGCTATAAGGCACACAAAACCAAAGCAAGCGTGAAGATAAGATTGTCAGCAGCCGTTGCTCTGGCCTTGTATGGCCGCATCCCAGCAAGAATCATAATAAGGCTGACAATGGCGTGTTACGCCACAGCTATGTCATACCCTAGGCACACTGCTACATAAGATTTTTCAACTCAGTCTGTATATTACATCCTGTTGCTCTCGTTTTCAATTTGCCATTCGATTGGAGACAGACCATGGTCTTGAAGGTATGTGTTGGTTTTTGAAAAGTGCTTGCAACCAAAGAATCCCTGCAAGCAACAAAGCTAAATCTGGGCATAGCAATGGAATGGCAACACAGGGATGCACAGAACAGGTTGCTAGAGAGACATGTCATGCATGTATCTAGCTCATGCTGAGCTGGAGAGCGTCAAGGTCACTCATATTTGCCATAGCATTCATACTATATGCTGTAAGGAAATGTGCACATGCACTTACAGCTGCGATGCAACATGAGATCAGACTTGTTATGCAACATTGCCTAGTGGCAATAAATTGAGGCCAACTAAAAGCTATGAGAACATGCACGAAGCAAACCAAACGGTACTAAGTCATTTTGAAACGTACTCTGTTAGCAGACAGGCCTGAAGGATGGGCAGCCGTGAGGACATGATGCCGTGCTCTGTCCACGCCCTTCGCCTTCAGCTCAGCACTCTTCCCCCAAAGCAGAAAGATGACATTCCTCTTCTTCCTGCTCAGTGCGCTGATGGCTGCGTCTGTGAATGGCTCCCATCCTTGCTTGGCATGTGAGTTGGCTTGGTGAGCCCTTACTGTCAAGCACACATTCAGCAGAAGCACCCCTTGCTCAGCCCACTGCATGCCACAAAGCTTGGATCAGCTACCTGGACATTGTTGCCTTCTGCATGTGTGTTCCTATGAAGCATTTGTGCATAGTATGTCCGCTTATGACAGAAGCGAACCGCAGTTCTGAAAGCTAATGTGATGGTGTCTCGAAGAAATTTCTGGCTGAACCGCTGGTGCATGAAATTGGCCAAAAATAAAGCTACACATGTGAGTCTAGATGTAAATGGTGTGAATGCAAACTTGGCAAGCACTACGATTGTGTTGAGCGGTGCCTGTGAGCACCATATTTGCACGTTCAATTGGCCCAAAAGTTGCCAAGGTGATTTGGATACTGTCACCAAGAAACTCAGCTTACCTTGACTAGACTGCCGTGCTTTGGCACTGTGCATCCGCAGTCAGTGGCTATCTCCTTGTAGATGTTCTTCAAGCTGGAGGGGACAGGCTGCCCAGCAGGCACTGAGAAGCTGAGACCTGCAGAGAACGTTGCCTGACTTCAGCATGTGTCACCGGGAAACAGCTATCTATAAAAGGTATCCAAGGCTGAGTCGGCTGCATACCCATGGCCTGATTGACATTGTGGTAAGGGTCCTGGCCCAAGATGACAACCTTGACATCATCAAATGGGCAGGTGTTAAACGCCCTGCATGCCAGACCATTTTAGCAAGAGCAGCGGCCATGTGGGAATCATTCCAGGATGAGTGCACATCAACGCTCTGACATGCCAGCCGCTGGCAGTGTGCAGACCTGAAAATCATTGAAGATGCTGGGAAGACTTGTTGAGTTGCCCATTCATTCTTAATGAATTTCTCAAGCTTGACAAAGTATGGTTTCCGGAATTCGTCAGCCAGATGTGGCTTCCAACTGTTGTCATTCAGCAACCCTGAAAGTATCGGCGCTGGACCAGCAGTTGAAGCTGTCACTGCAGAAACAGTGCCAGACCTGCAATGATCAACATTTTGATGTTGGCATCATGGAGTTTGTTACTCAATCAGCAAACAACGGGTGAGAAGGCAACTGGCAAGCAAATTGATGTGCAGCGTTGATTTGGCGGATTCTGGAGTGCTTGCTTAGGCTTGATAGGCACTGGCATGTCCAATGCAATGTAACAATGCGTACGTTGGGCCCCCAAAAGCTTGAACACTTGCTGTTGCCAGTGAGGGACCATGAGATGCGTCAGTGACACGCTCAGCTGCCTTTTGAGCATCATTTGTCAAAGTGTCGTCAACCGAGTTTAGCACAGCGCCTTCTACAGGGACTGCAACTCGCTTCGAATCTACCAGCGCAGCATCGCTGGAGGTTGTTGTGTTGCTTACAGAGACCTACGTGAACCATTGTCGCAAGAGTGGTCCAATACACTCAGCAGTCGTGCATATGATCATAAGCACACCTTCTTGCTTGCGAGAGCTTCTGCAGATGATGCTTCAGCCGGTCTCTTTCTCGTGACAAACTTGTCCATTGCTTCAGCACGATGAAAAGTCCGCAGACGCACTCGCACGCAACTGCCGACGTTCGAGGTCGGTGACGTCCACAAGCGAACGGCGGGTGGGACTAAGACTGTCTGTCGGCAGCAGGTCCAGCGCATGCGAGAAGTATTCGAAATCGCAAAGTCTGCCGTATAGTCTGTGACAGGTCCAGTCGAATTTGCCCAAGGTTTTCGCCGCGAGAAAGCTTCGCGTCGAGACCTGAACAGTTTGTACAGGGCATGTGATGGACCCCTTCCCGCCGATCGGTCTCCTCGACTCCTGAGAGCTTTGTTCACTACGAACAACTACAAGGGCGCGTCGTCAACAGAGCAGACCGCGGAATCGATTCTGGGCGCCTCTCTGATTCTGCTTGGACCAGTTGTGTGGTGCAGGAGAAGTGTCACCGTTATTCAAGTTTTGCAGCCTCAGATCTAAAACTCGTACCAAGCAAAGTTTGACAAAAGCGTCGAGGTCGGTTGAAATCATGCTCACGTGCAGCACAGGCACGTAGAATGCGGGCCGACGGAAAACTCAGGACCAATGACAGACAGCAGCGACGACGAGTGAGTCAGAACTTGACCTGGTTGCATAGCAACATTTTGCGGTCGACGGTAAACAGCCAGCTTGACTGTGCAGGAGTACCCATGGTGACAATGGAATGCATGCCGTTATGACTTATCGCAAGGTGTGTTGTTTGTCGTGCGCTTGCTCGGCTGAACCTGCCATATGTCAGTGGCTACATGTCACAGTCTCTAGCTCACTGCTGCACACTCTGATTTGCTGTTCATGTCATGAACACTGCAAGATATTTTGCACAGACTGCAGTGTGCAATGCTTGCACTGATCTGTCTGTCACTTTGCAACACAGCTGCTGTTGCGGCACCAGGTTTGCTGTCATAGTCCAGGTTATAACAGTGGATGCCTGTTGGCGCTGTTGAGCATAATCCAGGTGTCAATGTCATATCAACCCACACTGCAGGGTCGGACGTACAAAATAGAGTCAAATATTGACAGCTCTGCAAGGAAGGAGGTGGTTCTTGATGTTCTGACTGACTATCCAAATCACTCTGAAGTCTTTTCCAGCATAAACTCATCACGAGTTGTTGCCAGAAGGGAACATGAAGCAGAGGTGTTGCAGGTACATTTGTGAAAGCAATCAGTCTGACAGTAAAAGCAGGAATGCTGTGTTCTGCCGAGATGCATGTTGCTATTGCCTTCTGCAGGAAGGCAAGTGGAATGTGCTTTGGTTATCAGGCCGGTTCCAAACTCTGGTGCGAATGCGGGAAGACATGCCTCGTGGACGTGTACTCTCGCACAGTCTCAAGTCTAGCATTTTCCACGCACATGACGGAGAGTGGCGGGTAATGTAGCAACCTTTCTTGCATGCTACTGTTATTTTGTTGTAGGTGCTGTAATGTAACTGTCTGAAAATATGGCTCTGTCAAATGAATATGAATATGATACTAATCATCCCAATGCCAGTGAAGGGTCTTCCTGGCAATAATATCTGATATTTTTGTTGACTAATTCCCAAGACATGGTTGCCATGCAGATAAAGTCTTTGCGCAGTGGTGGATGTCGAATATCCCACGTCGCAACTTCCAAGCTAAAGGGCCGATTACCACCCGGGCTAGGTGTGCTGTTGTGCTGACGAAACAGTATCATTAACCTCAAATCTGCATACCATATCATTTCAGCTCTTTTGGAGGCGACAGCCCTTGCAGCTGGGATCAGCTCTGTACCCTGCATGACTTGTATGTATCTTCAAATCATTAGCTGATGTGTGGTAAAGTTGAGCTGTCTATGTGCAGCAGTGCATGATTGATCATAGAAGACAGTCAAGCATGCTATATTTTATTAAGGCGGTTGCTTTGTGCGTACAGGGAGATACTTGGCAGGAAGCTTTCTGTCAGAAGAGAACAAGATCATGATAGAGTTGAAAGCAGCTGCTGAGAGACGCTTACCGGAGGCTGCACCAGAATCTGAGTCAAAAGAATCTAGTCATGGCCATACACCTTTTGGCTGGCTTCTCACTCATTTTAGGCGAGAACGGTGAAACTCAATTTCCAACAAACGAACTTGCAAAGCCTGCCAGCACTGAGTCTTTGTTCAGCATTGTGGCTTTACACTTCGTCTAAATGCTTGAATGATTAAAGTTTGATCCCTTGCAATTGCAGACAAGAGACACAATCTCGCAGGAGTAAGATTTTGATAGCCGACACTGCATTTCTGTATGAGTCGCTTTCAAACTAAAGTCTCCTCAAAACATTTTGACTCTGTTCAATGGCAGTATTGTTTTCTGCCCTAAATTCTTCAGTTGCTTGCGTCTGAATGATGTTTCAACAACAATAAATTACTCGAATGTCAAGTGCAAAGTGGCATACCAACTTTGTATGCTAAAGAGATCTCATCAGAACTGGCACCATTTTTGCCAACATGGTCCTGCAACGTGGTCATGCTTGAAAAGCCAGTATGTGACAGCTTGATGCAGAAAGGGATTACGGATCAGAAGCAAGGTATGACAACGTAGGGTACAGTATATAGTCGTATCTGAAAGAACATGCACACTTTGGTCAATGCTGACTGAGATTGATTAACGTGCAGTTCATAAAGACGCAGCCAAGCAGATGCATGGTCAATTTGCTTCCAATGCTTCTAGCAAATGTCCAGCTCCATCAAAAATTTGATCCAAAACAGCAGAGCCAGCAGGATCCATGGCA
>JAABUK010006512.1_pt1 | contig 17390 bp, 15 predicted proteins | sample 5559141 | NCBI WGS metagenome assembly JAABUK01 (sample SAMN10711869, study PRJNA513367) | rock metagenome | isolation source: Antarctica rocks | place: Antarctica: Victoria Land, Pudding Butte nord | collected 2016-01-03 | reverse complement strand
CGAACTGGCCGGCACCGGCGTTACCGTCACGACCGTCGTACCGGGACTGATGCGCACCGGTTCGCACCTCAACGCGACGTTCACCGGGCAGCAGGACCGCGAATACGCCTGGTTCTCCCTGGGTGCGGCCCTGCCGCTGGTCTCGATGGACGCCGAGCGCGCCGCGCGGCGGATCGTATCCGGCATGCTCCGGGGGCGCCGCGAGATCCTGCTCTCGCCGGTGACCAAGGTCGCCACCCGGCTGCACGGCCTAGCGCCCTCGACCACCATCGCTCTGATGGAGCTGATGGCCCGGATGCTGCCGGACGACGCGAGCCGGCCCCGGCGCCCTGCGCTGCGGGTGGTCGACGGCAAGACCGCCGACCGTCAGCTCGACTCCTCGCTGCTGCGGCGGGTCACCGTGCTCGGCCGCCGGGCCGCGGCCCGGCTCAACGAGTAGCCGCCCGGCGCGGAGGTGCCACGCCCGGTCACCGACGCAGGTCACCGTCGCGGTCACCAACGCGCGCCATGACGCGCCGGTCACGACGCGCCGGTCACTAAGATGCTGCGGTTGTGACCTGTTCGGCAGTCAGCATGGCGCGGCGCATACGATCCGCCGCGCACGGGTGAGGAGAGACGTCATGAGCGGCCACTCCAAGTGGGCGACGACCAAGCACAAGAAGGCCGTGATCGACGCACGCCGGTCCAAGTCTTTTGCCAAGCTGATCAAGAACATCGAGGTCGCCGCGCGGGTCGGTGGGGGCGACGCGGCCGGCAACCCGACCCTGTTCGACGCCATTCAGAAGGCCAAGAAGACCTCGGTGCCGATCGACAACATCAACCGCGCCGTCAAGCGGGGGAGCGGCGTTGAGGCAGGGGGGGCGGACTGGCAGACGATCACCTACGAGGGCTACGCGCCTGGCGGGGTCGCCATTCTGGTCGAGTGCCTCACCGACAACCGCAACCGCGCGGCCGCCGAGGTGCGCACGGCGCTGGCCCGCAACGGCGGCAACCTCGCCGACCCTGGCAGCGTCGCCTACCTCTTCAACCGCAAGGGCGTCGTGGTGGTGCCCAAGGAGAACCACACCGAGGACGAGATCCTCGAAGTGGTGCTCGACGCCGGCGCCGAGGAGATCAACGACCTCGGCGACTCTTTCGAGATCGTGAGCGAGGCCTCCGACTTCGTCGGCGTCCGCACCGCTCTGCAGAAGGCGGGCGTCGACTACGACTCCGCGGAGGCGTCGTTCATCCCCAGCATTCAGGTCGAGCTCGACGCGGACGGCGCGCGCCGGATGATCCGCGTCATCGACGCGCTCGAGGACAGCGACGACGTGCAGAACGTCTATGCCAACGGCGACATCAGCGACGAGGTCATGGCTGAGATCGACGCTGAGTGAGCTGACCGGCCGAACACCACTCGGCGCGACGGAGCCACAGACCGAGCCTCACCCCCACCGCGGTATGGCGCGTCGCGCCGGCTCTCATGTGCCGCGGCCGGTTAGCGTGTCCGTACAGGTGTTCGGACGACGGACGGGAGAGCTGGGTGCGTGTCCTCGGTGTCGACCCTGGCCTGACCCGCTGCGGGCTCGGCATCGTGGACGGCGAGCTCGGCCGGCCGCTGACGATGGTCGCCGTGGGGGTGGTCCGCACGCCGTCGAGTGCCGCGCCGCAGACCCGGCTGTTCGCGCTGCAGACCGAGATCGACGAGTGGCTGCGCCGCTACGAACCCGATGCCGTCGCGGTCGAGCGGGTCTTCAGCCAGGCCAACCTGCACAGCGTGATGGGCACCGCACAGGCCTCGGCCGTGCCGATGCTGGCGGCGGCCCGGCTGGGGTTGCCGCTGGCCCTGCACACCCCTACCGAGGTCAAGGCCGCAGTCACCGGCAGTGGACGCGCCGACAAGGCCCAGGTCACGACGATGGTCACCCGCATCCTACGGCTCGAGGCGCGGCCGAGCCCGGCGGATGCCGCCGACGCCCTGGCACTGGCGATCTGCCAGATCTGGCGCGGCGCGGCGCAGGACCGGCTGCAGCGCGCGGTGCTCGCTGCCCAGGCCGGACGGGGTATGCGCCAATGATCGCCTCCGTCCGCGGGTCGGTGCTGGTCGCCGGGCTGGACAGCGCCGTCGTGGAGGTCGGCGGCATCGGCCTGCTGCTCAGCCTGACCCCGCGCACGGCCTCGACGTTGCGTGCAGGCACCGAGGCACGGCTCTCGACGTCACTCGTGGTCCGCGAGGACTCGCTGACGCTGTTCGGCTTCGGTGACGCCGAGGAGCGCGCGGTCTTCGAGCTGGTCCAGACCGTCTCCGGTGTCGGACCGCGTCTGGCGCTGGCCATGCTGGCGGTGCTGGCCCCGGACGACGTACGCCGGGCGGTGTCCGGCGGCGACCTGGTGACGCTGACCAAGGTGCCGGGCATCGGTCGCAAGGGTGCCGAGCGGATCGTCCTGGAGCTGCGGGACCGGATCGGGCCTGTCATCGGGGGTGTCCCCGTTCCCGCCGCCACGCGGCCGGACCCGTGGCGGGGGCAGGTGCGGGACGCGCTGGTGGGGCTCGGCTGGTCGGTCAAGCAGGCCGAGGATGCGGTGGAGGCGGTGGCGGACCAGGCGCCGCAGGACGGCGCCGCACCGGACGTGTCCGCGCTGCTGCGGGCCGCCCTGCGGGAGCTCGGCCGATGACGGATGACACCGGCGACAGCAGCGACCCGGCTGACCTCGCCCGCGTGGTCGACCCGGCCGGCGATGCGGACGAGCGGCTGATCGAGGCCGCGCTCCGCCCCAGGCGGTTGAGCGAGTTCCCAGGGCAGGCCCGGGTGCGCGACCAGCTCGCCCTGGTACTGGAAGCGGCCAAGCGGCGGGGCACACCGCCGGACCACGTGCTGCTCTCCGGCCCTCCGGGGCTCGGCAAGACGACGCTGGCGATGATCGTCGCCGCCGAGCTCGAGCAGCCGATCCGGATCACCAGCGGCCCGGCGATCCAGCACGCCGGCGACCTCGCGGCGATCCTGTCCTCTCTCGGTGAAGGCGAGGTCCTGTTCGTCGACGAGATCCACCGGATGGCGCGTCCGGCGGAGGAGATGCTCTACCTGGCGATGGAGGACTTCCGCGTCGACGTCGTGGTCGGCAAGGGGCCGGGGGCGACCGCCATACCCTTGCTCCTGCCGCTGTTCACTGTCGTCGGGGCGACAACGCGTTCGGGGTTGCTACCCGCGCCGCTTCGGGACCGCTTCGGGTTCACCGGCCACCTGGACTTCTACAGCACCGCGGACCTGGTGCGGATCCTGGTCCGCTCCGCGCGCCTGCTCGACGTGCACGCCGACACAGCCGGTATCACCGAGATCGCCAGCCGGTCACGCGGCACCCCCCGCATCGCGAACCGGCTGCTGCGCCGGGTTCGCGACTGGGCACAGGTGCACGGCCGCAACGTCGTGGACGAGGAGGCGGCGCACGCTGCTCTGGCGTTGTTCGACGTCGACGGTCTCGGGCTGGACCGCCTCGACCGAGCCGTCCTCGAGGCCCTGTGCCGGCGTTTCGGCGGCGGCCCGGTGGGTTTGTCGACCCTGGCCGTCGCCGTAGGCGAGGAGTCGGACACCGTCGAGACAGTCGCCGAGCCGTACCTCGTGCGCGAGGGATTCATCGTCCGCACCCCGCGGGGACGGGCCGCCACGGCCCTGGCCTGGGACCATCTCGGGCTGGCGCCGCCACTGCCGGCAGGGATGCCCGGAGCCGCCCTGCTCGACATACCGTTGCCGCTCGCCGGCAGCACCGATCCGGGGGCGCCCGGCCGATTCGGCGGCTGAGCGGGCACCTTTGCCTTTGGTGAGGAGTTGGCCAAGTCGGGCGCGCTGCTTTGGTTCGGGGCAGCCGGCTCACCTAGACTCCCGTGGACCGTCCGTGCTCCTGGTGCGTCGCTGCGCGCCTGCTGGCGGCGGGCCGGGGCGCAGGGTCCAGGGTCAGCGGCCATGGTCGCGAATGATGCCGATCCATCGGGCCGACTCACCGAGCCGGACCGAAAATGACCGCCGAGCGGTCAGCCCCATCCTCGTCTCAGCGAAGGGCTACACCGATGTCACAGGGCTCCGGCGGCAGCGGCTCGCTGATCGTGCTGCTGCCGCTGCTGCTGATCGGCTACATGTTCATCAGCCAGCGCAGGCGCCAACGGGCGGCCATCACCCGTCAGCAGTCGATCCAGGTCGGCGACCAGATCCGCACGACGTCCGGCCTCTTCGGCCGCGTGGTCGCACTGGACGACGCCGTCGTTACGCTGGAGGCCGCTCCAGGGGTGTACCTGCGCTACGACCGGCGGGCTGTCGCCGGGCCGGTGATCCCCGCGGGTCCGAGCGACGATCCCGGTCCCTCGTCCTCCGGCCCCCCGTCCTCCGGCCCCGCGGACTCGTCCGGCCCCTCGTCGACCCCGCCCCCCGGCCGCTGAGGGCCGTTCGTGGCTATCAACCCCCGCAGCCGTAGGTCGGTGCGCACGCTCTCGCTGCTCGCCGTAGTCACCATCGCCTTGTATGCCCTCATGGCGGCCCTGCACGTCTGGGGGGGCGGCCAGCTCACCCCCAAGCTGGGCCTCGACCTCGACGGCGGCACGGAGATCGTGCTGGCTCCGCAAGTGGCCGGCGGCAAGTCGGTCAACCCGCAGCAGATCACCCAGGCGGTCGACATCATCCGCCAGCGGGTCGACGGAGCCGGTGTCAGCGAGGCCGAAGTGGTGCCGCAGAGCGGGCGCAACATCGTCGTGTCCATCCCCGGCAGGCGGCTGCCGGAGGACACCAAACAGGCGCTGGAACGCTCCTCGCAACTGCGCTTCCGAGCCGTGCTGTGCGAGGGCAGCCCTGCTGCCGGGCCGGCACCGAGCGCGGGCGCCAGCGGCGGCGGCACCGCCAGCCCGAGCGGCAGTTCCAGCCCGTCTGCGTCGTCGGGGTCGCCTTCTTCGTCGGCACCGGCTGCGCCCGGAAGCAGTGCGACCTCTGCCCCCTCCGCGCCGTCGGCGTCCTCCGGCAGCAGCTCGGCGTCGCGCTCGGGGACGACGTCTTCGAGGTCCCACCAGCGGGCGGCACTCATCGACGGCTTACCCGCGGCGACCACGTCGCCCACCAGCAAGCCGAAGTCGGGCGCGTCCGCCACCAGCTCTTCCGGCTCCGCCAGCACGTCCGGCAGCAGCGCGTCCGGCAGCAGCGCGCCGGCCTCGTCCACCGCCAGTGACCCCTCCTGTCCGGCGACCACCAGCAAGGCCGCACCCAAGGACGGGAGCGATCCCGCGTGGGTCACCCCGCAACTGGCCAAGGCGTTCACGGACTACGGCTGCAAGAGCCAGACCCAGCTTTCGACCGTGCCGGATGACCCGAGCAAGCCACTGGTGACCTGCAACCGGGACGGCACCGTCAAGTTTCTGCTCGGCCCGGCGGAGATCACCGGCACCCAGGTCACGAACGCCAGCTCGGGGCTGCAGACCAGCTCGCAGGGTGCGACGACGGGCGAGTACGAGGTCCGGCTCCAGTTCGACAGCGTGGGCGCCGACCGGTTCGGCGCGATCACCGGGCGGCTGGTCTCGCTGCCGGATCCGCGCAACCTGTTCTCGATCGTCCTCGACGGCCAGGTGATCTCCTACGCCAAGCCGGAGTCCGCGATCACCGGCGGCAGCGCCAGCATCACCGGCGGCTTCACCTCCAAGTCCGCGATCGCCCTGGCGCAACAGCTGAAGTTCGGCGCCCTGCCCATGTCCTTCGCCGTGCAGACCTCGGACGACGTCAGCCCCACCCTGGGCAGCGAGCAGTTGCAGCGCGGGTTGCTGGCCGGCCTGATCGGCCTGCTCCTTGTGGTCGTCTACTCGCTGTTCCAGTACCGCGCGCTGGGCCTGGTGACGATCGCCTCGCTGCTGATCGCCGCGGCGCTCACGTACGCGCTGGTCGTCCTGCTCGGCCAGGCACAGAACTTCAGCCTCACCCTGGCCGGAGTCACGGGCCTGATCGTCTCCATCGGCATCACGGCGGACTCGTTCATCGTCTTCTTCGAGCGCGTCCGCGACGAGGTGCGCGAGGGCCGCCCGCTGCGAGCCGCCGTCGAGGCCGGCTGGAAGCGGGCCCGGCGCACGATCCTGGTGGCCGACGGGGTCAATCTGCTCGCGGCCGTCGTGCTGTACGTGCTGGCCGCCAGCAACGTCCGCGGCTTCGCCTACACCCTCGGACTGACGACGCTGATCGACGTGGGCGTGGTCATCCTGTTCACCCATCCCATGGTGGCCCTGCTCGCCAATACCCGGTTCTTCGGAGGGGGACACCGCTGGTCCGGCCTCGACCCGGAGCGGCTGGGATCCAAGGTGCCGATGTACGCCGGCCGCGGCCGAGTGCGCGGGGGAGCGTCAGCCGCGACACCACCGGTACCGGCGCGACCGGCCATCCGGCCCGTGGGCGGCGGCGGCAGGGCCGCCGGGGCGGTCCGCACGACCGGCCCCGGGGGAGGTGCCCAGCTGTGACCAGCTTCGCCCAGCTCGGCAACGACCTCTACACCGGCAAGCGGGCCATCGACTTCGTCGGGCGCCAGAAGATCTGGTATGCCCTGTCCGGCGTCATCCTGCTGCTCTCGCTCGTCGGCATCTTCGGCCGCCACCTCAACCTCGGCCTCGAGTTCCGCGGCGGCTCGGAGTTCCGGGTCTCCCAGGTCGCCACGACGGCCGGCTTCGAGGACAAGGGCCGCGCCGCGGTCCGGGCGGTCAACTCCGCGACCGACGTCGTCGTGACCCGGGTCGGCGGCGACTCCGTCCGGCTGCAGACCGAGCACCTGACCGACGCCCAGACCACCCGGCTGATCAACTCGCTCGCGACGACGTACGGCGTGCCCTCCAGCAACGTGACGTCCAGCTTCATCGGCGCGTCGTGGGGTGCGTCGGTGAGCCAGAAGGCCGTCACGGCGCTGCTGTGGTTCCTCGTCCTCGTCTCGCTGGTCCTGGCGCTGTATTTCCGCACCTGGACCATGGCGCTGGCCGGCCTCGTGGCCCTGCTGCACGACATGGTGATCACCGTCGGCATCTACGCCCTGGCCGGATTCGAAATCACGCCGGCCTCGATGATCGGCTTCCTCACGATCCTCGGATACTCGCTCTACGACACCGTCGTCGTGTTCGACAAGGTCCGCGAGAACACCAACGCCGCGGTGGCCGGCGGGCGGCAGTCGTACTCGCAGGCGGCCAACTCGGCGGTCAACCAGACGCTGGTCCGCTCGATCAACACCTCGGTCGTCGCGCTGCTGCCGGTCGGCTCCATCCTGCTGATCGGCATCTTCCTGCTCGGGCCTGGAACGCTGCTGGACCTGGCGCTGGCGCTGTTCGTCGGGATCGCCGCCGGCACGTACTCCTCCATCTTCATCGCGACGCCGCTCCTCGCGGACCTGCGCGAGCGGGAGCCGGCGATGAAGGCCCTCGCAGGACGTGCCGCTCGCTACCAGGCCTCCCGGGCACGCCAGGGGGCTCCCGCCGCCGCAGCCGTGGGCGGGGGAGGGACGCCCGGTCGCCGCTCGGGTGCGACTGCCGTACTGTCGGACGACGGCCGGATCGCGGGCGCCACTGTTGGCGCTACCCCGGACGGCACACTCGAGGGCCACGACGCCGCGGCGTCCCGCCGCTCGGGGGCCCGGCCGCTGCACCCGTCGGTCACGACCGGACCGCGGAACCAGCCGCGGCGACCCCCGAAGTCCAAACGATGACCAGGGGCGCCAGCGCCGGCGCCGTCCACGTCGCCGAGGTCGTGGCCAGCCACCTGCGCAATGTGCCGGACTTCCCCGAGCCTGGCGTGAACTTCAAGGACTTCAGCCCCTTGCTGGCCAGCGGCCCGGCGACGGCAACCGTGGTCCGGGACATCGCGAGCCGGTACGACGGCCACGTCGACGTCGTCGCCGGTATCGAGGCGCGTGGCTTCATCCTCGGCGCCGTGGTCGCCTACGAGCTGGGCGTCGGTTTCGTCCCGGTCCGCAAGGTCGGCAAACTCCCCGGCCCGACGCTGAGCGCGGAGTACATCCTCGAATACGGCAACGCCGTCCTGGAGGTGCGCACCGACGCGTTCACGCCGCGCGCGCGCGCCCTGCTGCTCGACGACGTGCTGGCCACAGGGGGCACGGCAGAGGCGGCGAGTGAGCTGATCGAGCGGGCCGGAGCGGTCGTGACGGCCTTCGAGGCGGTCATCGAGCTGACCGCGCTCGGCGGCCGCTCGCGGCTCGGTGGCCGTCAGGTGCACACCATTCTGGCGCTCTGAGCGGCACCTACACTGGATCGATGAGCGAGGATCTGGCCACCAACGGGGCGGCCGCTCACGTTCCGCCGGTGCCGCCGGTGGAATCCACGCCCGAGGCGGGCCCACCGCCCGCCGAGCGCTCGCTGCCCGAGCGTGCGCCCGTCTCCCGTCCGCCCGTCTCCCGTCCGCCCGTCTCCCGTCCGCCGGCCTCCCGTCCGCCGGCCTCCCGTCCCGGCCTTCCGGCCGCGTCCGTCCCTGCAGCGCCGTCGTCCCTGCCGACGACCTCACGCGTCTTCGCCCGCTTCGCCCGGTTCGGCGGGGTGCGGACAGCCGACAACCAGGCTCTCGAGCCGCTGCTGCGCGTCGTCCGGGTCACCCACCCCAAGGTCGATGTCTCGGTCATCGAGCGGGCCTTCGAGGTGGCCACGCGCGCGCATGAGGGTCAGCTGCGCAAGAGCGGCGACCCCTACATCACCCATCCGCTCGCGGTGACGAGCATCCTGGCCGAGCTCGGCATGACTCCACCCACGCTCGCGGCGGCGTTACTGCACGACACGGTCGAGGACACGCCATACCGGCTGGTGGACCTGCGGCGCGACTTCGGCGACGAGATCGCCATGCTCGTCGACGGCGTCACCAAACTCGACAAGGTGTCCTACGGAGACGCGGCGCAGGCAGAGACCGTCCGCAAGATGGTCGTGGCGATGGCGCGCGACATCCGCGTCCTGGTCATCAAGCTCGCCGACCGGCTGCACAACGCGCGCACCTGGAAATACGTCTCGGTGGACTCCGCCCAGCGCAAGGCCCGCGAGACGCTCGAGATCTACGCGCCGCTGGCCCACCGGCTCGGGATGAACACGATCAAGTGGGAGCTGGAGGATCTGTCCTTCGCCACGCTGTACCCCAAGGTCTACGAGGAAATCGTCCGGCTGGTCGCCGAGCGCGCTCCCCAGCGGGAGGAGTTCCTCGGCGGCGTGTGCGAGGACGTCATGGCCGACCTCAAGGGCGCCAAGATCAGGGCGGTCGTGACCGGCCGGCCCAAGCACTACTACTCCGTCTACCAGAAGATGATCGTCCGCGGCCGCGAGTTCAACGAGATCTACGACCTGGTTGCCGTGCGCGTCCTGGTCGACTCGGTGCGCGATTGCTACGCCGCCCTCGGTGCCCTGCACGCGCGGTGGAACCCGGTCCCCGGCCGGTTCAAGGACTACATCGCGATGCCGAAGTTCAACATGTACCAGTCGCTGCACACGACGGTGATGGGGCCCGAGGGCAAGCCGGTGGAGATCCAGATCCGGACCCACGCGATGCACCGACGGGCGGAGTACGGCGTCGCCGCGCACTGGAAGTACAAGGATTCCGGCTCGGCCGAGGCGACGGGGAGCTCGGCGCACAGCGAGGGCGATGCGGTCTCCGACATGGGCTGGCTCCGCCAGCTGATGGAGTGGCAGCGCGAGACCTCCGACCCCGGGGAGTTCCTGGACTCGCTGCGCTTCGAGATCAACACCCACGAGGTCTACGTGTTCACCCCGAAGGGCGAGGTGCAGGCGTTGCCGGCGGGCGCCACGCCGGTCGACTTCGCCTACGCCGTGCACACCGAGGTCGGCCACCACTGCATCGGGGGGCGGGTCAACGGCCGCCTGGTGCCGCTGGAGAGTGTCCTGGAGAACGGCGACGTCGTCGAGGTCCTCACCTCCAAAGCCGCGGGGGCAGGTCCGAGCCGCGACTGGCTGACGTTCGTCAAATCTCCACGAGCGCGCAACAAGATCCGGCAGTGGTTCTCCAAGGAGCGACGCGAGGAGGCCATCGAGGCCGGCAAGGACGCCATCGCGAGGGCCATGCGCAAGCAGGGGCTGCCGCTGCAGCGGCTGATGTCGCACGAGACGCTGACCGCGCTGGCACTGGAGCTGAAACATACCGACGTCTCCGCCCTGTACGCGGCGGTCGGTGAGGGCCACATCTCCGCGCAACACGTCGTGTCCCGCCTGGTCCAGTCGGTCGGCGGTGAGGAGGGGGCCAGCGAGGACCTCGCCGAAGCGACGGTTCCGTCGGCGGGCCTGCGGCCGCGTTCGGGGGATCCGGGCGTCATCGTGGTCGGGGCCCCGGACGTGTGGGTCAAGCTCGCCAGGTGCTGCACCCCGGTGCCCGGCGACCCGATCATGGGCTTCGTGACCCGCGGCAACGGCGTCTCGGTGCACCGGGGTGACTGCACCAACGCCCAGTCGCTGACCGCGCAACCGGACCGGCTTATCGACGTGGAGTGGGCACCGTCCTCGGCCAGCGTGTTCCTGGTCCAGCTGCAGGTCGAGGCGCTGGATCGCAACCGCTTGCTGTCGGACGTAACGCGGGTCCTTTCGGACCACCACGTCAACATCCTTTCTGCGAGCGTCCAGACGACACGCGACCGGGTCGCCATGTCGCGGTTCACGTTCGAGATGGGCGATCCGCAGCACCTGGATTACGTGATCAAGGCCGTACGCCGGATCGACGGGGTGTTCGACGTCTACCGCATCACCGGCGGAAAGGCTCCGGTCAAGGTGCCTGCCGACGCCTGAGCGCGGTACCGGCGAGGAGCGGGCGGCCCGGACGGGAGTTCGGAGCCTCACGGGTGGAGTCCGGTCCACGGCCGGAGTCGGGTCACGGCCGGTCGACTCACGGCCGGAGTCGGGTCACGGCCGGTCGACTCACGGGTGGAGCTGGTCCAGCGGGAGCCGGCGCTCGACGATGTCGGCTGCCACGTCGTCGAGCAACCGGTTGTGGCCGTAGCAGTAGGAACGCAGCCGCGCCAGGGCGTCGGCCGAGCTCAGTCCGAGTTCGACGGTAGCCATCCCGATCGCCTGCCACACCATGCCGCGGATCCTGGCCAGCGGCATGTTCAGCCAGCGGAAGGTCTGCGTCGCGGCGCCGTCGAAGGTGCCGGTGTCCAGCAGGTCGTAGAAGATCCGGTTCGTCACCGCCAACGCGTCGGCGAGGTCGGCGAGGCTGAGCTCCCCCGCTTCGCGCCGATACATGCACACGCCGCCTAGGGACAAACCGCCAGAAGTCAACGGGAAGCCGAACACGGCGGCAAACGGGGTACGGGTCCGCATGGCCTCCACGTAGGCCGGCCACTGCGCCCACGCCCGCGACGACGGTTCGGTCAGGTCGGGGACCAGGACGGGACGACCGGTCGCGTGCGCGTCCAGGCAAGGCCCTTGGCCCAGGGTGAACTCCAGCGATTCTGCCGCCTCGGCGTGGTGGCTACTGGCGCCCAGTGGTATCCGCTTCTTCTCGTCGATGATCACCGAGATGCCCACGGCATCGACGGCTAGGACCTGCACCGCTGCCTGGGCCTGACGCATCGGATAGACCTCGGGTCGGTCGGACTCCAGCTCGCCGCAGGCCAATTCGAACCGGTCCAGGACGTCGTCGGTAGCCGCGGCGGCCGCCGCTGACGTCCGGGAGTGAGGGACGTCGGCACCGACTGCCATGAGGTCTCCTCCGTGCTGGCGCGTCGTGTTGCCGTGAGCGCACCCTGAGCACGGGAGCGTCGAAAGGATCAGTTTAATCGCGTTTGCTATCGGAGTTTGCCATTAGGCGTCAGCGTTCCGTGCTTATTCGCAGGCGTCCTCAAGCTCCGAATTCGCTCAGGTTGTCCTCGGCCTGCCGCAGCCACTGCTGTCGACTCGAGAGCGCCGCCTCAGCCTCGGCGATCCTGCGCGGATTGCCGGATCGGCGAGCCTGATCGACGTCGGCGGTCAGCCCCACTACGGCCGTGCGCAACTGGTCGACGAAGCTCTGTGCCCGCGCCGCACCCTCGGGATTACGACTCTTCCATCGCTTCGCGTCGGCATCCCGCACCGCCTGCTCGACCCGGTGCATGCCCTTGTCCATGCGTTCCATGTCGCCGCGCGGCACCTTGCCGGCCTTGTCCCAGCGGTCCTGTATGCCGCGGAGCCGCGCTTTCGCCGCCTCGACCTCGGCAGGTGCGTTCGCGACCGGCAGGATCGCCTCCGCCTCCGCCAGGAGAGAGGTCTTGATCGCCAAATTCGTGGCGAACTCCTGGTCCTCCTTGGCGGAGATCGCGTCCTTCGCGGCGAAGAAGCTGTCCTGGGCAACCTTGAACTGCTCCCACAGTGCGTCGTCGTCGGACCGTGAGGCCCGTCCTGCAGCCCGCCACCGCTCCATCAGCCGCTTGAAGGCGGTGGCAGTCGAGGCCCAGTCGCGGCTCTCAGCCAACGCCTGCGCCTCCTTGACCAAGCGCTCTTTGGTCGCCTTGGCGTCGGACTGGTGCTCCTCGAGCTGGGCGAAGTGGGCGCGCCGCGCCTTGTCGAAACCGTTGCGGGCTGTGCTGAACCGGTGCCACAGTGTCGACTCGGACTCACGATCCAGCCTCGGCCCGGACCGCTGCTGCTGCTTCCACTGATCCAGCAGTTCCCGTATTTGCGTGCCGCTGGTCTTCCACTGAATCTTCGTCTCCGGCTGGGCGGCGATGCGCTCGGCTTCGGCCACGAGGACCTCCCGCTCGGCCTTGGCGGCGCGCCGGGCAGCGGCGCGTTCCTCGCTCTCTGCGCGCTTCTTGGCCTCGACGGCACCTGCCACCTCGGCGAGCTTGGCCTCCAGTGCCTCCAGGTCACCTACGGCAGGAGCTTCGGCCACCTGCGCACGCAGCTTGACCAGGAGGTCATTGCCTTCCCTGGCCGGCAGGTCGGTATGTGCGACCCGCTGCAGCAACAGGTCCGTCGCGGCGACCTGCTCGTCGTACTTGCGGGCGAAGTACCCGAGCGCGTGCGCCGGGGATACACCTGGGTAGGCGCCAACCTCCCTCTCGCCGTCGGCCGTCCGCACGTACACCATGCCTGACGGGTCGACCCTGCCGAATTTGGCCGCGGGCGAAGCGCCGGGCGCCTGTGCTGCGAGCAGGGCCGGGCTGGGTCGCGGCATCATGGACGGGAGAGGAGTCGGCGGCCCTGGGAATTCGGCGGGCTCCGTTGGCGCGTTTGGCGCGGTTGGCTCGGTTGGCGCGGTTGGCTCAGCGGGCTCAGCGGGCTCGGTTGGCGGGGTTGGTTCGGTGGGCTTGTCTGGCTCGGGGACGTCGATGGGGCCTTGCGACTCGTCCTGTGACACGGCGTCACGCCTTCTTCTCGGCAGCGACGGACAGGATACTGATGCCGGCAGCCGGCGCGCCGTCTGCGGACCCGCCCGCGACGCCCTTGGCCGCGATGTTGTCCACGATGCCGAGGCCGGCAGTCACCTTGCCGAAGATCGAGTACCCGCCGCCGGCGGTCGGCAGCTGGGTGGGCTTGTAGACGATGAAGAACTGGCTGCCATTCGACCCCGGGTCGGTGGAGCGGGCCATGGCGAGGGTGCCCGGGGGGTAGGTGCCCGACGCCGGGGCATTTTCGATACCGAACTGGTATCCGGGTCCGCCCTCGCCGGAGCCGGTGGGATCGCCGCACTGGAGCACGAAGATGCCGGAGGTGGTGAGCCGGTGGCACGGGCTCTTGGCCCAGAACCCGCTGCGAGCCAGCGCGAGGAACGAGGACACCGTCTGCGGGGCCTTGGCGCCGTCGAGGTCGACCGTAATCGTGCCGCAGTTCGTCACGATGGACGCCGCCCAGGCCTTGCCTTCGGCCAGGGTCTTCGGCGGCAGCTTCGCCTTGGCCGCCGCGCCGGGTGCTGGGGGCGGCGCCTTGCATCCGGCGGCACCCCCGGACGGGGCCGACGCGGGACTCGAGCTGCTGGTGCCTGCGGAGGCGGGGGGGGCGGCAGCGCCACTGCTCTTGCCCAGGATTCCGGTGAGGGCGACGAAGCCGGCGACGACGAGAACCACAGCGGCGACCACCACGACGACCTGCCGGTTGCGCTTCAGCTCCGCGGCCCGGGCCTGCAGCGCGACGGAGCGCTTGTCGTATCGGCGTCGGGCACGGGCGCGGTCACGCTCGCGGTCGGTGGGCGACACGGAACCTCTCCTGACGAGGGGGCGGGGCGGTTGGTGGGCGGATCGTCGCCAGTCTAGGCATCGGGCCCACCGCCCTGCCTCGAGCGGGGACGGCTCTGCTGCTGCCGGCGGTTACGCTCGGCCGCGTGCTTGTCGCCTCCTTTCCCGCCCTTGCCGCGGGCACCAACTGTTACGTCTTAGCCGTGGACGAGGGTCAGGAGTGCATCGTCGTCGACCCGGGCATCGGCGTGGAGGCCCAGCTCGCAGAGGTCTTGAGCCAGCATCGGGTCCGTCCCGCAGCGGTACTGCTGACCCATGGCCACCTGGACCACGTGTATGCCGTGACGCCGGTCTGCGGAGCGGCGGGCGTCGCGGCGTACATCCACCACGACGACCGCTATCGGCTCCGCGATCCGCTGGCGGGGGTCGGCGCGCCGCTGCTGGCGATGTTGCGGCAGGAGTTCGGCGCGCGGCAGTGGCGAGAGCCGGACGACGTCATCGGCATCACCGGGGGAGCGGAGCTGGAGATCGCTGGCCTGTGGGTGGGCGTGACGCACGCTCCCGGGCATACCGAGGGGTCGGTCATCTTCGGCCTCGACGGCGTCCCGGACGGCGGTTCCGTCGGCGTGTCCTTCAGCGAAGACTCGAGCTCCACCGTGCTCACCGGCGATGTCGTGTTCGCCGGGTCGATCGGGCGCAGCGACCTGCCCGGCGGGGACGGCCAGACGATGCAGCGCTCGCTGCGGGAGGTCGTGCTGCCGCTGGCTGACGACACGCTGCTGCTGCCCGGGCACGGTCCGGCGACCACGATGCGGCGCGAGCGGGCCACTAACCCGTTCCTGCAAGGATTGGCGCCGTGACGCCGCAGTTCTCAGCCCCGAAGGGCACCTACGACCTGGTCCCGCCGCGGGCGTCGGCGTTCAAAGCGGTCACCGACGCTCTCTCCGGTGCCGCGGAGAGGGCCGGCTACGCCTACATCTCGACCCCGATGTTCGAGGACACGGCGCTCTTCGAGCGCGGCGTGGGCGAGAGCACCGACGTGGTGACCAAGGAGATGTACACCTTCGAGGACAAGGGCGGCCGGTCCCTGACGTTGCGGCCCGAGGGCACCGCGGGGGTGATGCGGGCGGTAGTGGAGCACCACCTGCTGTCCGGGCAGTTGCCGCTCAAGCTGTGGTACACGGGCCCGAACTTCCGCTACGAGCGCCCACAGAGCGGTCGCTACCGCCAGCACGTGCAGGTGGGTATCGAGGCCGTGGGCGTGGACGACCCGCTGCTGGATGCCGAGGTCGTGGCCGTCGGCGACGAGGGCTTCCGTGCGCTAGGGCTGCGCGACTACACCCTCGGGCTCACGTCGCTGGGCTGCGCGCAATGCCGGCCCGCGTACCGCGCGCTGCTCACGTTGTTCCTCGACGGACTGGACCTCGATGAGGACACCCGGCGGCGGGCGAAGGTCAACCCCCTGCGCGTGCTGGACGACAAGCGCCCAGCCGTGCGGGACCAGCTCGGTGCGGCGCCGCTTCCACCGGACCACCTCTGCGCGGAGTGCGCCGAGCATTTCGCCACCGTGCAGGAGGCGCTGCAGGGGATGGGTGTCTCGTTCCAGATCGACAAGCGGCTGGTCCGCGGCCTCGACTACTACACCCGAACGACCTTCGAGTTCACCTCTCACCGGCTCGGCGCGCAGGCCGCGGTCGGCGGCGGAGGACGCTATGACGGGCTGATCGAGTCGATCGGTGGCCCCAGCGCCTCTGGCGTCGGCTGGGGACTGGGGGTCGACCGTACCCTGCTGGCCTGCGACGCCGAGGGGCTCGATCTCGAGCCGGCCGCGCGGGTGCAGGTGTACGCCGTACCGCTCGGACACCAGGCCCGGCTGGCACTGTCCGCGCTCGCCGGGCAGATCCGGGGCGCAGGTCTGTCGGTCGACATGGCGTTCGGTGCCCGCGGGCTGAAGGGCGCGATGAAGGGCGCCGACCGCTCCGGCGCTCGCGTTGCGCTGATCGCCGGCGACCGCGACATGTCCGCGGGGACGGTCGTGGTCAAGGACATGGCGGACGGCTCGCAGCGGGAAGTCCCGATCACCGAGGCGGTGTCCGCGGTGACGGCGCTGCTGGGCGGACCCGAAGTCAGCTGAGCCGAGTCGAGTTGAGTCGAGTCGAGTCGAGCTGCGCGGCCGGTGATGTGCCCACGCCGAACGCGCTCGCCCTGGACATCCGATGGAGCTTCATGTCCCAGAGACACACCTTTCGACGGTCCCGAAAGGTGTGTCTCTGGGACTTAAGCGCCGAGACGGTCACGTCAACGTCGACTTCGACGTCGAGACGGCCACCTCGCGGTAGTGCGGGTCAGGTTCGACGGGGCGGGTCAGCCGACGTACGAGCGACCTGCGGCGGCCGCAGGCCCGAGTCGCGCAATTCCAACAGGGCCAGCTCGCGGACCACCTGGGCGTCTCCCCGCCGCCACGCCCCCGCTGGATCGGGGCTGATCGCCGCGAGCTTCTGCATCGGCTGCCGGGTGATCGCCCGCAACGCGAACAGATCGAGGTCGGCATCGGCGTCGATGAACCGCTGGGCCGCCCCGGCCCGCCGGGCGAACCGCAGCCGCACCACCAGCCACGCGCCGACGACCAGCAGAGCCGGGAGCAGCGTCGTGAGGAGCCCGAGCAGCGAGGCCAGCTGGCTCACTGCCTCGGCGAGGCGCCGGCCCGCGTCGTTGACCGAACTGCCGGCACCCGCCGCCTGGTCGAACGGCCGGGCGAGCTGCTCACCGATCAGCGGCACCCCAGCAACCGCCTGCCGCGCCTGGCGCATCGCCCCGCCGAAGGTGGAGCCGGCGTTCTGGATTTGCTGCGCGGGGGCCAGCATCTTGAGCACGGCGTCGTGGATGATCCGGCCCAGGACGACGCAGACGACGACCCACGCCACCACGAGCACATCGCTCAGGATCTGGGTGGTGCGACGGCCAGGGGTGTCGGCATACAGCTTCATCGGGTCGGGCCTTCCCGTACGACTTCGGCGATCCGGAGGCACCGGACCGGCCTCGACCGCCGCCTGGCGGTGGGGACACGCTAGCCCGAGGCCCGCTCGGGACTGCCGCCGGACGGTCGGTCGACTCCCGCGCGAGCGTGAGCGGGCCGACATACACTCAGGGCGGCCTCCCCGGGCCCCCGCGCGGCGCGGCTTTGTTTGCCCAGCCGGGCGGGCCGATTCTCGGTGACAAAAGGACGTCGATAACCGTGCAGGTGGCCATCCCTCGCGAAGTCAAGA
>JAABUK010006509.1_pt1 | contig 17397 bp, 19 predicted proteins | sample 5559141 | NCBI WGS metagenome assembly JAABUK01 (sample SAMN10711869, study PRJNA513367) | rock metagenome | isolation source: Antarctica rocks | place: Antarctica: Victoria Land, Pudding Butte nord | collected 2016-01-03 | reverse complement strand
GACTACTTGACACGCGGGGGGGGGGGTTGGGGGGTTGCGTGCCTGTCAAGTTACTTGTTGGCTGCTGCTAAGGCCCCTAATGACCATGCTAGTCATCACATCATGTCAAGACTGGTCTTTGCAGCAGTGCCATTGCTTCAAATGGGCTTTTTGTCATGTTCTGTAAGGATCGTCCTCATCAGCAGCAACTGTCCAAAATAGACAAACAGCACACCAGAGCAATACAAGCATGCCGTGCAGTGACATTGACTCCACGCATTGTCAGCATCACATAAAGTCAACATGTGACATGATGATAGATGGCATGGAGCGTGTATCATGTACTGAACATGATGTGCAGGGCATGACAAAGGCTTCAGCACACACATCGTGGGGTCCTTTCTTCACGGCTGCAGAGCTGGCTGAGATTCCAGAGTGCCTACAAGCAGCCCTGCTAGGCTCTCCCTGGAGACCAGATCTGTGCAATTATGCCACAGCAGGCACAGTTCTCCATGCGACTGCCATGTTTGCCCCAAACGGCATGCGCTTGCCTCGCTTCATTTCGTGGATCCTGCCATTCAGGTAAGCCATGCATGGGACGTCAACACAACCCTGACCCTGCAACCATTAGATTTAAGATTGCACCAAGACAGGCATCTGCTGCTACCAAGGTAGCTGCTTGACATTTGTTTCTCAGCAAGACTGGTCACATTGTTGATGCTGAGGATGCTTGAGCTTTTGACCTCCTGTAGGGGTCCTGCCCAAGATCATCTGCCTCATTGCACTTGAACAACCTGTGTTTAAGCCAGGAGCTGAAGTGCGTTTTGGACCTCAAGGCTGCTTGCTTGGGTGTACAGCTTTGGTGCCATGACCTGACTTGGAACAACATATCAAGCTGCCTTAGTATGTTTCATTTCCCAGTTGGTATCTCTAGTGAGACACTGCAGTCGTCATGGCTTGTCTACCCAGCCCAACATGCAAGCGCCAGCAGTCAAACCTGCATGCTCGCAGGCTGGCTGCGTCAGCAACACCCAAGAGTCCAGCCTGCATTGCTGCCATCAGAAACACAGGCATCAGGCATGTGTACACGCTGGCTGAGGAGGAGCCTCTTCCAGTCAGCTTCTTCAGCTTGGATGGGCCCAAGCACACATTCTCCCCTGTGGCAGATGGCAGAGCTCCCACCTTTGCACAGGTGATCATGCTGCTCAAAAGCTGTTTCTCATCACAAGGCATAGCTGTGACGTTCTGGTGGGGCGTGTGCCATGTGATGACCATTGGACAAATTTTGTGACCTGAATGGTTTCCAACTGGTTGGGGCTCGGGATGATCACCTTGGGTGACTCAACTGTCTTTCTGCTCAAGCAAACCAGCGCATGTTAGTGGCAAACCTTGACCCTCAATCCTAGCATATTGGTGTTTGATCCAACTGAGTAGCTGTCATCTGACTCACCCCAATCATGAACAGCAAAGTATTCAGAACGCATTTGCCTTGAAGCCAAGCCAGCCAAAACACAATTGATTCAAGTTACACAAAGAAGCTCAAGACGGCCATTTGCTGTTCTCAATCCCAATTCAAATGTCTACTTCAATTCAGGAATCCCGTCCCTACACCAAAAATCTAACTTCAGAAATGCTTGGGGACAGTAAAAACGAGTTTCTTCATTGGGGAGATGTTCTAGGCCTTAAATATGCACATGGTGCCTGGCAGTCAGAAGCTCAAGCTCGTTGGCCTTGCGGCAGGCGTCCTTTAGGCCACATGACAATTGGCATGCATGCAGGTGGATCGTTTTCTTGAGGCTGTGGCAGCTGAAGATGCGTGTGTGCTGGTTCACTGTGGAGGAGGCAAGGGGCGTGCTGGCACATTTGCAGCCTGCTGCCTGGCCATGTGGGGTCTGTCCCTGCCTCTCGATTTGACTGTGAAGAGGCCTGTGTTGTCGGCACAGGAAGCTGTCAGGATTGTGCGCAACCTGCGGCCTGGCTCTATAGAAACCCAAGAGCAGGAGACTTTTGTCCAGGCAAGTCCTACGCAGTGCATGTACTTTGAGACAATGGTCACTGCTAACGCTTGGCTTAGCCAGGTCATGATCCATCTCACACTGAATGGGTTTTGCCAACAACAATTAAGTGAGTCAACATAGGGGCATTGCTCATATGCAAGCATACATCAAGTGCTTTACAACTACAGGTTCTGGTGCAGTTACATTGGCAGGATACAGCAAAAATTCCATTCAGAAGGCAATGCTCATATCATGCAGTGCATTAGTGACAGTAACCACGTTTGTACCTCTAACTGTAGCAACAGTGTTCAAGCAGTCACAGCTCTGCAAATTCGCATGCATGCTTGTTTTTACAGAGACCCACACACTGCTTTGTAAACCTTTACTGTTCCGCTCTACTTCAAACACAAGCCATGCCGAGCAGCAGAAAGCTTCTGCATCAACCCAAGTCAACGTCATATACCAACATACTGTCTACTACACCTGCTCAAGAACCCAGGCAGGGCAAATCCAGAAAAGCTTCATAGAGCCAGTCGGGCAGTATGTACAGACACGGATAACTGTCAGTGCAGGCATGGGTCAAACACCGCTGGCGTTTGAAAGTACAAGAGCCTGTGTCTGAGCCTGAAGGTGTCCCATTGGAAATCCAAGGCCACCTTGCAATGGACGATGTGGATTTGGTCATGCTAGTGGGCCTTCCTGGTATGATGTCACTCCAACCCATATTGTTGCTTGCATGGAAGCCTGCGCAAGCTTGACAGGCTCTGAGCGCTTGTCATCCAAGAGTAGTTGATCACACCACCTTGAAATTTTGTTTTATCTGGAGCCTTCTTTTCTTGTTGCCTTCACGCTTGTCAAGTAACAGAAGGAGCAGGCATTCAGCATCGTCTGTTGACAGATTGAAACGCTGTCTGTGTCTCTTGAAAACATGTTTTTCTGGTGGTGAAGCTCTTTTGCTCCAAGAGACTTGAATTCACCTGTGTCTACGTAGGAATTAGCAGGCCCAATCCCAGATGCAGTCAGAGGTTTGAATATAGTGGCTGCTGCAGGTGCTGGGAAAAGTTGGTTTGCTGAAGCCATCAGCAAGCGCAGGAAAGTCACCATCATCTCGCAAGATGAGAGCAGGTCTCGCAATGCTTGTGAAAACCAGTTGGGGGCTTCTGCCAAAACAAGCCAATTGACAGTTCTGGACAGGTGAGCTTCCTCTTCATATAGTTCAACATCATGGATCGTCACACAAGCAGGGGATAGCAAGCAGCTATCACATAGGCTGATCCACTATCTCTGGACAGTCTGCATGGCAGTAACAACGAGATGCAAACAATGAAAATGCTCACGCTCACAACCAATCAAGTTTGGACCTTGGCAAAGTCAGACATACCAAAACACAAGCATGTCAGTGGAGACAGGGTTGGACCCATGTAGCTGGCTAAAGCAGCTGTTGTTGTTTACATCTGTTTGACTCAACAGATAGCTTGCATGCCAGATGCACAATGTACAGCCTCAACTACCCGATATCTTGCTCATGACCTCCTAAGTCACCCTCAGTTACCCTCAAGATTTCTTATCATTTTTGGTATTTTTGGTATTGTTATCTTTCTTATTACTTACAATTATTATTTATTCTATGTGTCTGCAGGTGCAACGCCAGCAGAGCAGAGCGCAGAGTGTGGCTTGACATTGCAGGCTGCCATGCAACCACGCTCTGTATCGAGTTCTGCTACAGCCGCGAGCTATGTCTCCAGCGAGGTGATCATCGTCTGGATCATCCCACCTTGCGTCCTGGCAGGATGACTAATGCCATGGACCAGATGGCAAAGGACATGCAAACTCCTACCCTGCAGGTGAGACTGAGTTAGGTGAATGCATGCAAGACATGCATGTGAGCATCTGCAGAATCAAGGCGTCACCTGCAAGGGCTGCTCTGCTTTCCCTTTGCTCTTCCCTTTCTTGAACAACTTAGGTGCCTGCATTCCGTTGCCTGACAGCTTCCAGGTGTAGACTAAGAGATCTATGAGGAAACATGAATTGTATATTTAAAAAGGAAAACTTCCAATATTTCTTGATGGCTTGTTCCTTTTTTGGGGCATCATGTGCTATCATGCCTTTAAAGTAAAATCAGAAAAGCTTTTGATTGATGCCGCATGTGCCTCTGTTGACATGCAACCTGTCTCAGTGCTCAATTTAAATATACGAACCCTAAATATATAATATTTCTCTGCTCGCTGGTTGATGCATGCACCACAACCCCCCGCTGCCCTCACTTGACATGAGGCCTTGGAGGGGGGAGCAATGGGGTCCTGTCAGCTGCCTTGCTTGTTGCCCTAGTCCGAGACTCACCAGCGTTTCTGTGCATCAAAAGTGTCATCAATAGCATCATCTTCATCATCATTAGCATGATCATCATCAGCACCATCATTATCATCATTCAATTTTTATGTTACCACAATTGCCTGTGCCGGACAGGAGGGCTTTGGGGCGGTGGCCAAAGTAGGCTGCCATGCTGCCGCTCTTGAATTGGTGTGGAAGCTAGGCGGAGCAGTCCCCTTTCACAAGTTCCCTCGCACAGAGCACCTGGTGGACCTAGGTGCAGCCACCAGTGATGACGTCATCCTTACTAAGTCGGCAGCTGGCAGCCTGCAAGGGGACATAGCAATAGAAGAGAAGGTGGATGGTGGTTGCATGGGCATCAGCCTAGCCTTTGACCTCAACATCCTGGTGCAGAACAGAAGCCGCTACATCAATGCTAAGACGCATGCGCAGTTTGCAAAGCTGGGGCTTTGGGTTGAGTCCCATCGGCAACAGCTGCTGGACTTGCTAAACAGAGATGACCAAATGCCAGAGAGGTTCATGCTCTTTGGGGAGTGGCTCGCTGCCACACATGCAATACATTACACAGCCCTGCCGGATCTTTTCCTGGCATTTGACCTGTATGACAGGCTCAAGGATGAGTTTGTCTCCAGGCCTGTGCTTTCAGCTCTTTTGCAGGACACTGACATCAAGCAGGTCCCTCTGATGATGGAACACACAGGCAACATTGAAATTGCTGATCTCTGTCAAAGGACAAATGAGCACTCAGCATTCCATGACGGGCCAGTGGAAGGTGTGTACATCCGAATCCAGAAAGATGGCAAGACCCTCCATCGGTACAAGATTGTCCGCGCAAATTTCACTCCTGGGAATTCAGGCTGGGGCAAGCAAACCATCATGAACAAGCTGCATGCAAATTTAATTTGAGGTTTTTGTGTTCGACATGTCCAGATTTTGCTCCTGATACAACTAGAGCTGTAGTGACCCTCGCAGCTCACATTGAAAGATACAGCATGGTGAATCCATTTTTGAGGTTAGGGTCAATTGATTAGATACCTTCCTACACAGCTGTAGGACACCAAGGAATGGTTCAGGAAGCTTTCAAACCCCAAGGGTCCAGGCTTGTATGCGTTTCTCTCAGCACATTGTGATCATGAGGCATCTGGCTGAGCCTGTCAGTGACTCACATTGTTGATTGCTAAATCTCACCTATTGAAACTGTTATGCTTTGCCTTCCATGCTCAAATTGGCAGCTGATGTCCAAAGTTTGATGGGGCAATTTGTAATTTTAGTTGCATTGCGTCGCAATAATGCAGTTCTCAGGGCGGCTGAATATTAGTTGTTTTGTGAACGTAGCGGTCAGTTCCTCCTTTCTGACCATGCTAGTGTCTCAGAGACTCATCAGAAACTCTTCAGTGGCAACATGCTGCATCACTTGTGTCTTTACAAGGCCTAATTTATCAAAATTTGATACAGTGCAGTTGGGTTTGCACGCATGTCATGAGTGATGTGAAGCAGCAGGTGCGCCTTGTGGGACCCTTTTGATCCACATGGTCATTCAAAAGGGTCGCTTCCTCCTGTCGACAGTGTTTCATTCTGGGTTATGAAAGATATAGCCCTGGTGATCTTAATGGCAGCCTGTCGACAGGTCCCCAGTTCCGATTAGAAACTAGCTGAAACCAGCCTGCTTAAAATCATACACTTAGAAAAGAGTCAAAACTGCTTGAAACATTTTGAAGCAGGCGGACCGCAATGCATAGTGGTACTTAGGAGTGATCCACACCATCAGACGTTGCCAGGCGTCCGCAATACTAGACCGCTCAGGGCAGCATGGGGTCTGCAGCTTACCGGGTATTGATCACGGCATGCATACAACTGGTCGAGCGTGGTCTGATACCAGACTTCGTGGTCCACTTCGTCATACGTTTCATCGTCGCAAGAAGAGCTGCAGTTGTAAGTTCACAAAACAGGCTCTTGCCGTTTACTCAGATGGCCGTTTCAGCTGCAAGTCAGTGCACTGCATGCACAGCTGGGCAAAAGGAGCCAGGCTGAAGCCGACAAGTACGAAGTTGGCCAGGAGGCCAATCTCATCATAAAGGATCAACAGCGCAGGCCGAGTCACATTTCCCAATACGAGAGCCATGAGGTGTGGTGCAGACCCCTCCTGTTTTCCGCAAGCTAGCCAGCTTCCCAAGGGAAGAATAATGAATTTTACACCTGAAGCAGTTGCCTGCAGAGTATTGTCACCTAGTGCTGGGCAAACAGCTCAAGGACAGCTGCTGTCTATTTCCAGACCCTGAACTTTCCTTGGACGACGCTGAAGACAGCATGTTAGGTGATCCATCCAGGCACAATGCAAGCATTTCATGCCATTCAGTTTGCGTTGAGTGTCACACTGTCTGTGTTGTGCAGAGCTGACATGCCAAAGGGCACAGCTTAGTGATAATCAGCGCATTCTGGAGCTGGGCTCCAGTTGGGGCTCATTAAGCTTGTACATTGCTGCAAAATACCCTCTGAGTCACGTCACAGCAATTTGCAGCAACATGGCTCAGAAGTTGTTTGTTAAAAAACAATGCAGACAGAGAGGTCTAGCAAATGTGCAGGTGAACTGGCTGCCTTGCCAAAGTATATACATGCACTCTGTGTACTTGCATCTTCTCGTGACCTTTCACAGATTTCTTGCCTTATCAGGTAAAAAAGTTCATCTATCACAGAACAGGCTAGTCACAGCATCCATCCAGGCAGACAGGCTTCTTTGTCAATGTCATAGCATTGTGCCATGCAAAAGCTCTATAATCACTGTAGGTAATGACTGCTAATAATGATGGCGTTGGGGACAGCACGCAATATGACAGAGTGCTTGTGGTAGAAAGGCTGGGTGACCCACAGAGTTACACAGTAAGCAAGCCCTCCATTTGTGCACTCCCATTCAAATGCTCAGCCTCATGTCACGAGCTACTTTGAATCAGTGCGTCCTTTTGATGATACATACCCTGAATGACTCTGCAGGCAACACTTCAGCAGATTGGCAGTTGGCTGAAAGCAGATGGGTGCTGCTTTGCACAGATAGTTTGCCATCAGCACTGCTCTTACTTCCTTCAGGTACGACCACATACTCTGACTGTGCACAGGTCACGGACAGGATCTGCACTGATGTTGCGTCCCACTGGTTTGCAGTGATCTCTGTGCCTGTGGTTGACCATGAGGACCTGACTTTTGAATGCAACAGCGCCATTTGTTATTTGCTGCTGTCCTTGTCACGGGTGCAATGTGAAATGGCCAGACAGAAACCATTGCATTTCAGGATGTTTACTGTGAACCACTACAAGGTTTCTCTGCAGGGAACAGCCATAGACTGTTGGATACTGTCTCACATGCAGCCAGGTAGCATGCTGCCATCAATGAAACTCCTTGAGCAACTCCAGGTCAGGGCATGCTATCTGTGGCATTCTTATTGTAGGAGGTTGCCTACATATGGATTTGCTGTATGCTTGTGACAATTTCACAGGGTGTGACCTTGCTATTCTGTCTCAGGACTCTGTTGTTCTGGAGAAGCAGTGGTATGTCAATGGGCAGAACTACTCCAAGACTGTGAAGGCCTGGCTGCGACATTACGACCAGCAGCGCAAAGCAATCTTGTGCCTTCTTCAGGTATATCTTGACAGGCGTTGCATTGTGGTTGCGTGTGTGCTGCTGCTTTGGCTTTCCTGCACTTACAAACAATGGATAGCCAAGCAGCAGGGAATGCATGTCAAGCAAGACAGTTGCCTGCGTTGCAGGAAAGCTATGGGGCGATTGAGAGCCACAAGCTGTATGCCAGACGACGTCTTGCATACATCATCCAGTGTGAGCTTTTTAGATATGCTGGTGGAACAGAATGGGGTGTTGGGCACTATCTCTTTCGCAATGCAAAGTCATGATATAGTCAATGGTTCACTGGCATTCTGCTCAAGCAGACAGAGACTATACACTGTACAGACAGAGACTAAACACTCGCCTGACACTCCTGTCAAGCGAGTGTTTAGTTACTTTGAGACCATGTGTTGAGGTGCTTTGTGCAGTTGGGGACTTGCATACTAAGAAAGACTGCACGTCATCTACATGTTGGTGTCAACGACTTGTTTAATGACTAGTATCCGAAGCAATTACTAAGCACTTTATGTAGGGACATTCTTACGTCCACGTACTGACCAGACTGACTCTAATTCACAGTTGCAAGAGCTGTCATAGTTGCAAGAGCTGTCTTGCGCAAGCTGCGGCCTCCTTAGCTGTGCACAAGACAATAGTACACTAAGCAGATGCTTTACAATGATTGCATAAACATTGTTACACAAGCTTGATAACTGCACAGTACATCATAACATCTTCAAAGCACAGCACATATTTGACGCTTCTATACCCAGGTCACAAAGCTTGAGGACAAAACAGTGTTTGTAACTGTGAAAAGTGGGAGCAGTTAGTCCACAGACTTGTCACGGCACTTCAGGACATTGATGAAGAGTACCCAAAAGCATGCAGTCAAGTACCCAGACAAAAAATCCCAGATGCAAGTATAGGTAGCAAAATTGCTGTTGAAATGCAGCAGCATGACCACACAAGCAGATCAGTCTGCAAACTGCAGTCACCACTTGACCTCAAAGATGTCACCATTGTCACAGTCGAGACCTTCAACCGTCTCATTCCCATCCAGATTGTCTCCATCAAACATGAAACTGATTGCAGACGCCTTTCCAGGTGGCAGCCAGCCCTTTTGTATGGCTTGTTGCTTGTATATCTCAAACAATCTACTCAAAGCCACCTGCTTGCCTATCCTCAGAGACAGCTTGCCATCCTTGCTCTGCATCTGCAGAACGATTTTGTCATCATGGGTCTGTGGCAAAGCCGCATCATCGTCACTCCCAGAGCCGTTGTCAGAGTCAGAGTGTGTTGACTGTGCTGTGGGACGCCTGGGGATGATGGGAGGGGCGCGTTCTGCAGAACAACATGCCAACAGGCTGGGCAATATCCAGCTTTGCAACAGTCTCCCCCTGTCTCAACATGCAGCATAGGCCTAAGTCACAGACATCCTAAAGTAGTCTTGCGCCTTGCAGTCAACAGTTCAGGGTACTTGCTAAAGAGAATACTTCAATTCTGAACTTCACTTGACTTTGCTTGACACTGCACGTTACAGATACACAGCTGTATCATATCTGCATATTGATCACATCGTTGTATGTTGTGTTGCTGTATCTGACCATAAAGCAGTGCTGACACAAAGTCAGCGCAGCAGCAACAAGCACCACTGTAGCTGCAAATGACAGCATGACTGCAAACTGTAGTGCAGCACTTGTAACGCTGCAAACAGAATGAATACAAACCTGGTGAAAGGTCCTCCACTATTGGCTCCTGTGCTGCCTCTCTGAAGCTCCTAAGCAATGCCTGATTCTGAAGAATGACTGGGTCTAATGGAGCAGTGCTTGCTGGTGGCCTGTGCCACAGACAGCACCTTGTTTGCTGACTGTACAGAGAACCCAACGCATGTGCAAATGCTCAGTACAGTCAAGGTGTCTGCAGAGCAAGCTTGACTGTAAAGTTCAGATTGTAGATGATTGTGAAAGCCAAAGAGGTCAGTATGAGGGGCACACAAGGGAGTCACGGGATGTTTCTAAAGGCGTCTTCGAAATCACTGGTTTCATCCGGCGACCTACATACCTCTTGACCAGTGGCTTGTATTCAAGATCCAGGTCACTGTCAGCCTCTGCAGCCTTCTTTGCTTTTGGCTTGCCAACAGTGTATAAGCCTTGCGAGCCATTTTCATCACCACCATCGTCCTCATTGTCCAGGTCAATCTACAGCATTAACTCAGCATTGTTGCCAGTATGTTCTTTGTGTTTGCAACATGAAGTCGACCGCAGCAGATGACCATGAGCAAGTGCATCAGTGCACAAATGCAACCAAGACGCCTGGCTACGTTGGAAGCATGAGCAGCAGAAACATGGTTTGGCACACTGAGGTTGCCATCTGACTCACCAGCTCAACCTTTTTTCGTGAGCGGTTGAGCTGCTGTAACTTCCTTCGTTTGTTTGCCGGCAGCAAGGAAAGCTCGTCGTGAGTATCTTTCTGACTTGCTTCCTCATCTGCAGCAACGCAGCTCAAAGCATTCCATATTGGTATCTGTCACGCCTGGCATCAATGTGGCTCGCGTGATGTAGTGCCCGAGAAAAGACTTCGGTGTGCAGTAGCACCCACCACTGCTGTCTTCCAATGGCTTGATGTCGTCGGCGTCACCAAAGTCCCAGACTCCTGCCATGCTCTGTAACTTGACAGAAGCTTCCTGTGCAAGTATATGCTCACGTTCCGTGCTTGCAAGGCCGACTATCTCTGTTTGATTGAAGTATCAAGTCCAGCTCATTGGTGCTATGGTCCGATTCACGGGCTGACTCAGATGGCAACGTTGGTGTGAGCTGTACTATGTTTGACCAACAGCTTTTGGTTTCGGAGCTTTGCCGAAGAAAGAGAACAACATACCTAGTGGCGGGAGTGTTCATCCTCAGCAGCGCGATCGAGCACAGGATCTAGGAGTCATCGGCTGGCCCATCAGCAGAAGCTTTCAGTGCTTTGTCACTGAACACGGCTTCAGCCTGCATGGTGCGAACCGGCCAGCATGGTGTGATCAGCACTGTTGATATCAGAAAGTTTGACCGCGAGAACAGCTGGTGTCAGGTTGTGGTGGCCACGGTATGCTGCAAGAGTTACAATGGTGAAGTGACCTGCGTTTGCCGGCATAATACTGTGCTGTTGCAGATTGCTGTAGGCTCTGACAAGGCTGCTGGCAAGATCGAGGCGTACTTGGTTAATCGCCCTGGATTGCTGCAAGACTGCAAAGCATACTTCCACTACTTCACGTACAAGCCCACCCAAGTCCTCTGCAATCTTGCACTCAGAGTCTTTGACAGACATGGTCACCTGAAACCTCACCTTTACGGCACATTTGGCCCAGAAACAAATGATGGAGGCCTTGTTTACATTCGCAAAGTCACCTTAAAGCAGCAGTACAGGTGCAAAGGCATTGGAAGGTCAGCTGTTGGCCAACTCCTGCGGCAGCTGAACAGCGAGTATCAAGAAAGGGCATCTTGGGGGCTGGCAGGTACACACATATTGTTGCCATATTAGCAACCTGCTGAGCAGGGCAGTCACATTCCAGCAACTTCCCCAGTCCTGCTGTTATGCCTTGCTTTGTTTGGAGTGCAGAAGTCCAATTCAACACAGCGGTGCTAGGTGCATTTCTCAAGTTCTGTGATTGAAGCATGCAAACCCTTCCATGATGCTTGCATCGCTTGACTGATGCTGCCAATGGTCCATGCACTGCTGCGTTGCTGTGTGTACATATTGAATGCCACTCCCTATTTGGCTGGCATCTGATTTGCATGTTGCTATGGTCTAGACAGATTTGGCGGTGGTGTGTGCAGTGATGCAGCACGAAGACTGTGAGACCACCTGGAGGCCAGAAGGCTTCCGAGTCATTGATCGCTCAGACTACATTGCCTGCTGTTCTGCCAAGGATCACAGATGCTGGAATCAGTCTGAAGAAGAACCCCCAGCCTGTTCAAGCTACATTGAGATGCCCCTCGAAGGCTTGGAGTTGGTGCTTGGTCATGCTATCATCGGACCAGACTTGGATTATAGTACCTCACAGACAATGGCTGGAGGGAGAAGGCTTGCTGATATGAGAGTTGTCATGGGGCTTGTGGCTGCCGGCGCTGACATGAACAAATCTATGTGGGTTCTATCTGCATATGCCATCGACCTGACACTGTGACTGTCATTGTATGGTTGAACATAGCGCAGCAGCTGCAGCTTGTTTTGTCTCCAGGCTTGTTAATGCATCTCTTGAGCTTGTCTGAGCTTGTTATGGCTGCTGGTATGTGCATGCTGATGCTTGTTGCTGAAGCCTGCCGGCAAATCCCATGTCATAACAATCATCATCATGATTATGATTATTGTTATCAATACTCAGTTTATTCTTTTTGGTGTGTTTACCATTGTGTGTATGCTAGTCTCAATACATATGCCTTGGGTGTGGATGTCCCTATGTGCAGCTAATTTACGCCCCTGACAAGCAGAGACAGCTGGCACAACCATATTGCCTCCTTGCAGGGCCTTGCACAGCGCGGTGGCAGCCCAGCAAAAAGCTTGTGTACAATACTTGGCAGCTGAGGCTGCAGATGTGAATGGCCAAGACCACAAAGGCAGCACCCCTCTGCACATTGCTGCTTGTGAAGGCAAGCTGGAGTATGTCAAGCTACTGATCAGTCTGGGGGCAAGCTGTGCCAGCAAGGACCACATGTGAGTCAACCACTGCATTTAGAATTGCATTAATTGCATCAAGATGACAGCACTGACGCAGTCATGCAGTCACCTTACATTGACAGCAGTTATCTGGTCACTGCATGGACTGAATGCTTCAAATTGTTGCGCAACTGATGCATGCAAGCAGTCTCTGAAGTGTAGACATCTGCACAGACAGCACAACAATGTGTGCAACTTTCTCCAGCACTGATTGGTGTGCCTGTTTCCACACCTTGGAAGCTTCTTAGCTGTAGATCAAATGCGCAGATTGGTGTTACTTCACTACTGCCCTGTATGCCTGCGACTGCACAGCAACATGCAGGGGCTGTGGTTGTTTGGCCTTTAACTGGAAGCATGTTACTGGCAATAATCTTGAGGCTGATGCTGGCATCATGGGCATCATACAGCCAGTGCTCACTGCAGATCCAGGAGTTCAGACAAAGTGTATCTTGAGTCAAGAAGCAAGTGTGGTCTGAGGTCTTTCTGCCTGCAGGGGCTACACTCCTCTTGATGTATGCACCCTGAAGATGCAGAATCTGCGAGACACTGCTGGCATTGCTGATACATTCACAGCGCACCAGGATGCTCATCTGGCGGTCACAGGCTGCCTACAAGAGGCAGCCCTGCGTCAAAACCTGCATGTATCAGTGGCAAGCATTCCCTTCTACAGAAGCAAGCAAGGTTGCACATGTGGGCAGTGCAGCGGCGGCTTCCTGAGCCCTCGCATGAAGCACAGGTGATGATGATGATGATGATGATGATGATGGTGATGGTGATGATGATGATGATGATAATAATAATAGTAATAATAATGGTGATGATGATGATGATAATAATAATAATAGTAATAATAATGATGATAATGATAATAACAGTAATAATAATAATAATAATAGTAATAATAATAATAATAATAATAATATTTAATAATAATAATAATAATAACAATAAATATAACTAATAATAGTAATTCACAGGCGTTCCAGCTGATTGTTGCCAGGTACCTACTAAGTGTGCCTAAACCCTAGTCCTGTGAGCCAACATGCACTAACATGAGACACTAATTGCACCCACAGGTAATGGTGCCTCCTGAAAAACAGGTCACTGCGTGTTCTGATACAGCAGTTTCAAAAGCAAGGCAGCAAGTGCACTCATAGCTCTAGGCTGCTGCCTCAGGAGGAACCCGCATAACTTCTAGACATGGTCTTTCTCGCTTGTTCCTTAGCACGGGACTTTGTAGGCTGTATTGCTGTCCTTAGCATACTATGTTTGGCTCAAACAGCGTTGGCGTGCTGGAATGACCTCTGACGGCCTCAACACAGCCTCTACATTGCAACTGCATGACTACTTGAGTGAGCAGATAGTACAGACTCAGGAGCAACATAGACGTTGTACCATTGCTGACATCCTTCCATGTACACTAAGGGGAGATCATTTTGACCTGCACAGGGCAAAACGATCTTCCCTTTGCATACCTGTTGGCTTTTGTTGCACCTGCTCAGCTGTGCTGTAAACTTGCTGTAGCTTATAGTACTGTGCATGGCAGCAGGAGATTGGAACTAGTAGCAGCATCCAGCAACAGAAAAGAAAAGAAACGACTACGCCTTTCGGCCTCGATTTGATGAGAAGCCAAGTATTATACCGGGCTGCCCAGAGCGTCCAGCGTCACATTTTTGCTTCATGCTTTGCAGGCTGATCTGGACTGCCCGCGAGGCTGTTGACATGGTGGATGACAGCATTGATGATTGCATACCAGAGTGGCCATGTGACCTGACCAACAACCTATGCATGGAGAACCTGTGGCTGTTTGAGTATGTTCCCCTGCCACTGCGTGAAAGGGTGAGCTGAGTTCCTAGAACTTGTTTTTGAGCACAGTGAAGCTTTAGAGTTGTAAAAGCTTTCCATCAATCTATCAATATATTGCAACAAACAATTCAATATATGATCGGCTTTTATCATTTGTGTTTTGTATTGTCTGTTGAAATTCCAGAAAAGTTTTAGAAAACCTCAAACCTGACAAAAAATGCTTGACAGAGCGTGAAAGGTTTTGCCTCTTAGTTGACAGTCTGGAAAATCATAATCCTCTACTGTGGCAGTCATGTACCTGCTGCACAGCTAGGCATTACACAAGAACTTGGCCGCACAGCCTAGCGATGAATCATGCTTCTACATGAGTCCTGGCAGAGAACCTGTCTGTCAGCGTGCAGCCGTAGATGCGTCAAGGCAGACTGTATACAGTTGTTACACTACAGTAGTTATAACTACGTGGTCAAGGCTGGTACTACGTAGTCAAGGCCGGCTGCATGCAGGTGTCAAAGAGCTTTGCTAAAGGCTGGCATGCAACATTGGACATAGTTGCCAAGCTGTTAGAGGCTGATCTGCTACCAATGGCCACTACAGTCAAGGCTACAGCAAAGTTGCCGAGTCAGAGGCCCACAGCACAGTGTTGCCATCCCAAAGCTGCTAGGTTCTTCCTGCAGAAAGGCGGCAGGCAAGTGATCCCAGGCATACTTTCCCTGCTGTGACTAAACCATGCATTGTCATTGTGTAGTGAACTCCTGATGCCTGCTGTGACCCAAGTTCGGTACTCCTGCTGTCTGTGAATCGATGTTCTGCCGCTTGTTGTACCCAGCAGGCTGCTCCAGGCTTGTGTCTTGCTGCAGTATAATGCAAAAACATGGGGTGCTTTCCCCTCGCTGCACAAAATTGAGTCTGAAACTGCAGAGCAATGTCATGCTACCGAAGTGGCAGTTGGGCAGGTGTCTATGTTTGAGCTTTGTCAGGTGGCAGATGCTACTTTGGGTCCTTGGAAGCAAAGCTTTTCTTGGTCCACATGTGCATTGGCATGATGCTGTCTTTCCCTGTTTATTCCACAGAATGCAGGTTTTTGGGCAAGATTTTTGCACTGCAGTTTATGGCCCATGCTCCTACATGCAGCTTGCTTGTTTGAGGAATTCCTGTGCGCTTCCTGCTGCATACAGCACCTGAATCACAGCACGCTCTGCTGGACAGACAAATTTGTGATCAATGGTGCAGGATGGAGTATGCCTTGGATGCCATTCTGTCACACTCAAGGGCTGAGCATGAGGTGGTGGGGAACAAAGCCATCTGTGAGCATGATGAGTTCCTGGAGGAGAATGCTGCGCTGCCATTGTGCGAAAATGACACAGACTACAACATGGTCAAGAGGCTCCTGTGCAATGATGGACTTGAGCCCAATGGGCCCTATGGGGTCATGTTGGATAACTACGCTGATGCTGACAGTGAGAGTGATGCTGATGACGACACACAGAGCACCCGGTCCAGCAGTGATGATCATGACCAGAATACAGGCCATCAGGACAAGGATGAATTTCCCTCAGATAGAGGTGCCTGGCTCGAAAAAGCTGCTTCGAGCATGTCCCATTGGCTCTTTCAATAGCTACAGTGCAAGCAATGCTATTGGTGGGGTTCCGTCTGCTGCAAGAAGGGATCACTGTTAGATCAGTTGAATGCAAACTTGGAACCACAGCTGCTCTTGTCAGTTGTGTCTTATATATATATTTGCATAACTGACTACTGACCTTAGGGTTTCTGCTGTGTTATGTGAGAGTATACATTCAAACATGTAGGGTAAGTGTGTGACATAATAGCCTTGTTTAGTAAGCAATGTTTTAAAGTTTGAAATTAGGGCCTCCATCTGTCCAGCAAAAACCTGTTTTTCAGGCTTACATAATGTACCCACATATTTAGAATCCAGATTACTAATCTAGTACTTTAGCAGTACTTGCTTCCGTTTTACTAATGTACTCACTTCTCTAAAAAGTCTTAGAAATAGGAGCATCATTATTGCCAACCCTAGAGCTGTTTTTCTGGCGGTACGGTGCATTGTTACGGACACACACACACGCACACCCCCCTGCTTGCCCTTAAATGTTGGCTAACCTAGTGAGATCCCAGATTTATGACAGATAATCTACAGATCATGACTAAACTCTAACATAATCCAGAAATTTCTAGAAGCTCCTTCTGCAGCCCTAGAGCTGCAGAACTCTGCACACAGACTATTCTTCTTCTGCATGCAGTCATCTAGGGCAGACCCTACAGTCATCTGGGCCTGAATTACATATGATCTGAGCCTGATGCTACAGTCATCTAGGGCAGATGCTGTAGAGTCTGGGGTAGAAGTCTACAGAAATCACTGCAAGGATTATCTGTATTATGTAAGAGTTGACTAAGGGTGACATAACTCTACTTTTTTCTGTACACACAGTATTGTGGCTCTGTAGAACCTTGACAAAACACTGTATTTTCTGTAAATAATGGCTACGGCTGTCGAAAACCTCAACAAATACCTTCAGTGCGCCAGCTCAAAATAATTAGCGGCACTGTGAACGAAATCTCAGACTCCATATTCGAACTCGTAGACCAAATCTACGATCTGTTGCTGTCCCTGACAGAGCCGGGATATCCCCGATCGATCCCCAAAGAAATGAAGGGACCAGAGATCGTTGCGGCCCTGAAGGGACGCTTAACACCTTGCCTGCAGAGGATAAAGCCCAGATCCGCAGATTGCTAGAGATCATAAACTTGTGCCTCTTCTCTCCCATTTACAACTTGAATGCCTAATAACTTACTTGACTAGGTATCGCTTGGTTGTGAACGATCTGAAGGATTTGGCTGTGGATCTGATAGACAGCGCGCTACAGACACGTCACGTGTACACCCAAGAAAACATTTCTGAGGTAGAAGCCGCTCTAGCACAGTTTTATCGGAAGCACATCCTAGAATCATTGATACTAGC
>JAABUK010006505.1_pt1 | contig 17402 bp, 21 predicted proteins | sample 5559141 | NCBI WGS metagenome assembly JAABUK01 (sample SAMN10711869, study PRJNA513367) | rock metagenome | isolation source: Antarctica rocks | place: Antarctica: Victoria Land, Pudding Butte nord | collected 2016-01-03 | reverse complement strand
CGTGGCACCTCATCATGCACAATCCCATCGCACTGCACCGCCTCGCACAACCACCACGGCGCCGAAAACCCCAAATGCAACAGGTGCTAGGAATAAGTTAGCGCCTATGAGGGTTAGGGTGAGGGGGTCTTGGCTGCGAAGCGGGGTGCCACGGGAGCCATGGGGACGGGGCTATTCCAAGCCGAGGCCAGTGCTTGTCCACTCCCTCACCCCGGCCCTCTCCCGGAGGGAGAGGGAGAAGAATGCGGCGTCTTGGCGGCAATGCGGCGGGCGCGGGCTGCTCATGTGCGCCCTGCTGCTGATGCTGGCATTCGCCATGCCCGCCCAGGCGCAAACGGCGCCGCAGAGCCTGCTCGACGCCATCCTCGCCCGCGGCACAGTCCGCGTCGGCCTGACCGGCGACTACCGCCCGTTCTCGATCAAGGACGGTGCCGGCACCTTCACCGGCCTGGACGTGGACATGGCGGGAAGCCTGGCCCGCGGATTGGGCGTGAAGCTGGAGGTCGTGCCGACCGCATGGCCCGCCCTGATGGCCGACCTGCGGGATGGGAAGTTCGACATCGGCATGGGCGGCATCACCGTCACCCTTGACCGCGCCAAGACGGCCTTCTTCTCCGCCCCGGTGATGCGGACCGGCAAGACGCCCATCGCGTTGTGCACCAACCAGGCCCGATTCGGCACGCTCGCCGACATAGACAAGCCCGGCACCCGCGTCATTACCAACCCCGGCGGCACCAACGAGCGCTTCGACCGCGCCAACCTGCACCAGGCCGAAATCGTGGTGTTCCCCAGCAACGCCGCCATCTTCGACGAGCTGGTGGCCGGGCGCGCCGACGTGATGATGACCGACGCCGTCGAGACCCGGCTGCAGGCCCGCTTGCACCCCGAGCTGTGCGCGATCCACCCGGACCAGCCCTTCGATTTTTCCGAACTCGCTTATTTGCTTCCTCGCGACCCAGCACTGAAGGCATGGGTGGACCAGTGGCTGCACATCTCAGCCGAAACGGGGGAGCAGGCGCGGATCACGGCGAAGTGGCTGAACTAGCCCCGCCCGCCGTCGCCCTTGCCCTGCAAGGCGGCGGCACTCACGGCGCCTTCACCTGGGGCGTGCTGGACCGGCTGCTGCAGGAGGTCGCCGCCGGGCAACTGCGGTTTTCCGCCATCAGCGGCACCAGCGCCGGCGCGTTCAATGCAGCGCTGACCGTGAGTGGACTGGTGCAGGGCGGCCCGGACCTGGCCCGGCGCAAGCTGACGGCATTCTGGACCGACTTGGCCCGGCGGGGACTGCTGGCCGGCAATGCCCTGTTCTTCGGCGAGCCTAGCCCGTTCGGCGGCTTCAACCTCGACTGGTCGCCGGCCGCCATCGCGCTGGAGGCCGCGGGGCTGGTGATCTCGCCCTACACCAACCCGTTCTACACCGACGCTCTGGCGCCGCTGGTCGAGCAGGCGTTTCCCGCCGCGGACGTGGCGGCGCTGAACGACGACGCCGGGCCGCGCCTGTTCGTGACGGCGACGGACGTGGCCGGCAACACCCGCGCCATCTTCACCCAGCCCGGACTATCCACCGCCGCCCTGCGCGCCTCCGCCTGCCTGCCGAGCGAATTCAAGGCGGTGACGATTGACGGCACGGCCTACTGGGACGGCGGCTACCTCGGCAACCCCGCCCTGTCGCCGCTGATAGACCATGCGCAGGACCTGCTGCTGGTGCTGGTCAACCCGGTGCGGCGCACGGACGCTCCGCCACGGAGCGCCCGCGCCATCCTGAACCGGCTGAACGAGGTGACGTTCAACGCCTCCGTCGTGCTGGAGGTGAACGCCATCGAGGCGGTCAACCGGCTGCTGGCGGAGCTTGAGGCGGCCGGCACGCCGTATGGCGGCCATTACAAGCCCATACGCTTCCACGCCGTCCGCAACGATGCTTTTGAGGCGTTGCTCGGCTTCGTGTCAAAAAGCAGCACGTCGGCGGCGCTGCTGGCCGCGTTGCACGACGCCGGGTATCAGGCGGCGGAGGACTGGGTGGGAGCGCATCTTGGCGACGTGGGGATACGGTCGTCATTCGATGTGAAAAGGGAGTTGATGGACCGGGTGCTGCATGGCGGGGCGGGTTGAGTCTCATTTAACTGTAGCTTGCGCCACCCTCCCTTCACGACCAGTACGGCGCCGGTTCTAAGTCGGATGGGTCGAAAGCCTCCAATACCTACCGTTGAAGCAGCGGGTCTTATCGGGTTCGCTGTCAAGGCGAAGGGCGTTGAGAATGTCCAATCCGCCGCCCGCGGAATTTTGCGGAGCTGCTATAACAGCTTGAAACCGAACACCCCGAAGAAGATGCCTCGATGCACATCCAGCCACGCATTGGAGGCATCGCCAAGCTTATCAGCGATGACCTTTGGATCGAGCGTGGCAAGCTTGTCGAACCGCACGAAGAAAGGAATTTTCAGTCCTGTCGCAGAACTGGGCGCGATGGCTGCCGTATCCGGCCCAGTGCGGGGCACGGACGTTATGAAGCAAACCACCAAATCGGTCCTGCGCTGGTTATCCCGCGAAACGACAAGAGCTGGGCAGTGCTTCTCCCCAGAGAGATCGGTGAAGGGACATCGGGTCAGGACAATGCTGCCGAACTCAAACGCTTAATGCGCCTCTGGCACCAAGTCAGCATCGGTATAAAGATCTGGTTCATCCGCCAGCCAATCGAGCCCTCCTCCGGCTTGGGCGAATGCAGTCATGAGCAGGGCATCCACATCCGGATCTGCAACCTCGACCAGCACATGCACGCGTGTAACAGCTGCGATGCCATGACGGGCCAGCTCGGCAGAAACCTTATCAGCCTCGATGTCCAAAGTAATTCGCCTCATGGCAGTGCTCCTCTTTCTTGAGCACAGCATCAGCCGCCATGATGTTCCCGTCCTATGCCACCCCCGGCCACTCCGCCGCCCCAACGTCCAACGCATCCGCGCACCGTGCCAGCCACGCCCGCACCTCCGCCGGGCCGCCGAACACGTCCGGCACCCGCAGCCCGGCGCCCCGCAGCCCCCGCGCCGCCCGCATCCCGTCCTCGTCCGTCACGTCGTCGCCGATGAACACCGGCTGACGCCCGGCAAATGGCGCGTCTTGCATCAGGGCCTCGACCGCGCTGCCCTTGTCCACCCCGCGCGGACGCACCTCCCAGGCCATGGACGCCTCCATCAGCCCGAACCGCCCGGCCTCCGGCGCGATCAGCGCCAACGCGGCCTCGCGCAGCAACGGACCAAGTTCCGGCACCGCCCTGTAGTGGAATACGAAGCCCCGCAGCTTCTGCTCCAGCAGCGCGCCGGGGTGCGCTTCCACCAGGCGCGCGGCCTGCATCACCCACTCCACCGGCGGATCCGGCAGCATTGCGCGCACGACGGGATCGTTGGGCGCATGGCGTATCGCGCCGCCATGCTCGCCGGCGACGGCGTAGGGGATGCCGGGCAGCAGTGCGTCAATCTGCTCGATAGGCCGCCCGGTGACGACCGCAAGCGCCCCGCCCAGGTGGTTGCGCAGCCGCTGTAAGGTGTCGGCAAGCCCATCCGGCACCCGCACGGCGTCAGGCTTCGGCGCGATGTCCAGCAGCGTGCCGTCCAGGTCCAGCAGCAGCGCCGTGCTGCCCGGCGCAGGCAGCCCTAGCGGCACGCGACCACGCGGACGTCATAGATCGGGTGCTGCATCTGGTTCAACGCCGGCGCGTTCGTCAGCATCCAGCCACGGAAGCCCGTCCCGGTCGGGCGGCTGTCCTGGATGTCCAAGAACGCCGTGGAGTCCGCGGGCTGGTCCGGCGGCCGCACGAAGCAGCCGCGCACGGTAATGGTCAGGGACCCCGACGTGCCGCTGGTCCCGGTCTTGATGCTCAGCGTGCTGGACTGCGCGCGCACCTTGTCCAACACTTTCAGCTCCGCGGTGCCCCGCGGCAGCCATGTGCCGGACCCGGCAGGAGTCTTGTCCGCACCCTGTCCCCACGCCGGCGCCGCTGCCAGCAGCAGCGCGGCGAGCGCCAGCCTCATGCGCGCCGGGCCAGCTTCGGGCTGCGCAGGCCGGCCACCAAATCGGCCAGGATGGCGCGCATCGCTGCCTCGTCCACGCCCATCAGCAGCGCGTCCTCGAAGGCGTCCTGTAATACCTGCGCGGCCTCACGGTGGTTCTCCTCCAGCGTGCGGAGCTTTTCGCGGCAGGATACCGGGGCGCCGTCGGCGCCAGGCCACGCGGCGGGCGCCGTCACTTCGGGGCGGGGTCCGGCGGGGCGTCCTGGCGGTCCAGCGACTTCTGCGTCGCATTGGCCAGGCTGCCGACGTTGAAGATGAACTTGCCCAGCAGGTCTTCCAGGTTGGTGGCGGACTGGGTGATGCCGACCGTCTGCCCGTCCGTCAGCACCTTGTCCGACCCTCCGGGCGTCAGCGTCACGAACGAGCCGCCCAGCAGCCCGCCGGTGCTGATCGTGGCGCTGCTGTCGGTTGGCAGCTTGATGTCGTCCTGCACGGTGAAGGTCAGGGTGGCCTGGAAGGTATGCGGGTCAATCGTGCTGCTGGTGACGGCGCCGACCTTGACGCCGGCGATCTTGACGTCGCCGCCGGGGCCGATGCTGCCCACGTTGTCGAACCGCGCCATCAGCCGCGTACCGGCCGGGCCGCTGCGGCCGGTGTTGCCCGCGGCATAGGCGACGAAGCCCGCCGCCGCCAGCAGCACCGCCGCGCCCGCCGCCAGCTCTGCCACGCCGTGCCGCTTGCCCGCCATCCCGCTAGCTCCCCGGCGTCCAGGACTCGTAGTCGCCCGTTGCCGGCGAGCGGTGGCCGCCGCGGTAGTCGTGGCCCGGCGGGCGGTAGCTCGCGGCCGTGCCGGTCAGGTTTTCCTGGTGCGGCTTCTGCCAGAACTTGCGGGCGCTGAGCGGGATCGGCTCGTCGGTCGTATAGTGCAGCCAGGCGTGCCACTCCGGCGGGACCTTGGTGGCCTCCGGCTCCCCCTTGTACATCACCCAGCGGCGGGCGCGCTTTCCGGCGCGGGCGCGCTTCTCCACGTAGTAGAGATTGCCGGCCTCGTCGCTGCCGATGGAGCGGCCGTGAAGCCAGGTGAACAGGCGGGTGCCGATGGTCATGACCGCTCATATAGGGAAGGCTGCGGCGGCGGTCCATCCTGGGGATGAGGCGGGCCGGTGCGGTTGGGGTGGAGGTGCGGCTTGTCCTATAGGGAGGGGGGAAAGTGCATTGCCGGCGGTTTTGCGCACGCCTGAACAGGCTCGCGCAGCCAGGTCTTGCGCAGCCAGGCGCGTGCGCTGCCGGCGGAGCCGGGGCGTGCGGGCCTGCTTGACGTTTACCTGTACGCTGGATGGCTGAGGGCTACTCAGCCCGTGGGCGGCGGTCACCATCGGCCTTCGGTGCAGGCGAATTTGTGTGGGATCATGGCGTCGGCTTCGGCCGGGTCGTCCGGTGGGCTGCTGCCGACGTGGATGGAACCGGGTTGCGCGCGGAGATTGACGGCAAGCTCGCCTGGGTCGTGCTCGTCCGGCTGCGGGCCGGGGACGTGCTGTACGGCATCGTGCCCGGGCCTTTGCGGCCAGGACTCTTGCGACCCGGGGCCGGGCAGGTCATGGCCTGCGATGGCCGTATCCGAAAGGAGGGTTGCCCATGCCGACTGTGCTTCGCATCCGGGGCTGCCAGTTGTATTCCTGGAGCCGCGAGCCGAACGAGCCGCTGCGTGTCCATGTGGACCGGACTGGCGCCTCGGCCAAAGTTTGGCTGCAGCCGGTCGCGCTGGCGGGCAATGCGGATATGCGGCCCGCGGGTTGGGCGTCATCCTGGCGCTGGTGCGGGAGCAGCAAACCGAGCTGTTGGAGGCGTGGCATGAGGTCTTCGGCACGGGCTGAGGGGGCGGACATCCGGGTCCACGACGTCCGGGTTGGCGCGGACGAGCTGACAGTGGCGCTGATGGACGGGCGCACGATCGGCGTGCCGCTGGCGTGGTATCCGCGCCTGCTGGCCGGCACGCCGGTGCAGCGGGCCTGCTGGAAGCTGGCCGACGCCGGATATGGCATCCACTGGCCGGAGCTGGACGAGGATTTGAGCACGGAGGGGCTGCTGGCCGGGGCGCGGGCGCCGCGTGGGTCGGGTGGCTGGTGCTCACGGTTGCTGGGTGGGACGGCAGCGTGACCGCTGAGCGCAGCGTGACCGTTGACCAGTCCAGCCCCAACCGGGGCCGCTTTGACCCGGGCCGCGCGGGAAAGTACAACTCAGTGGACACGGAGCCGCGCACGCCCATCTCGCCCGAGGACATCGAGGCTACCCGCGCCGAGCTGGCCGAGTTCGCCGCCGAATGATCCGCCGGACGGCCTGACCCAGAGGTCCTGACCAGATGCCGGTTGTTTTCCGCCAGGACGGTTTCCGGTTCCTGTTCTACGCCAACGAGGGCAGCCCGCGGGAGCCGGTGCATATTCACGCGCTGCGGGACGGGATTGATGCTAAGTTCTAGCTGTGGCCGGAAGTCAAGCCGGCCTATAATGACGGCTTCAACGCCAGGGTCCTCCGCGAGCTGACCGAGATCATCGAGGGGCGCCGGGACGAGATTGCGAGGGCATGGGATGAGTTCTTCGGTGAAGGCTAGCAGCGTCCGCTTCGACCAGGACAGCATGTGGGTGGAGCTGTCAGACGGCCGCACCCTGGGCGTGCCGCTGGCGTGGTTCCCACGCCTGCTGCACGGCTCGGCCAAACAGCGCGAGCAGGTGGAGATCAGCAGCCGCGGGCTGCACTGGGAGGCGTTGGACGAAGACATTTCCATTGCCGGCCTGCTGGCGGGCCGGGGCGATCAGACTCGTGTTCATGCGGCGGCAAGGGCCGCCTGATGCTATGCTAGACGGGTCATGTACCGCAAAGCGCAACGACGTTGCAAGTCCTCGCGGCCTGCTGGCGCCGTCCTGGCGGGCCTAGATACTGCCCCCCGCCAAGTCCCCGCACGCCCGCGGCCCCGGGCGGGCTTCCGGGACTGCCCGGCGACTACACCGGGACTTCCGGAGCATTTCCATATTGTATCTTCGGCGTTGCTGCGGTGCAGCATAGCTAGCACACCGCATGTGACCTTTAGCGCAGTCTAAAAGAATAGCTTAACAAATAAAGTGAACGTGCGTTGCTTTTGACTTTATCAATATTTTTGCTACTCTGAGCTAGGACTGTTATGCAATACTTGTAGGCGTCAAGTCACAAGGTTCTTAGAGAGGCAAAATGAACGTCAAAGCCGGCCTGCAAACGACAATTCCAGCAGACCTGCTCGCCTTGGGTATTTGGCCTGTCCCGTCGTCGGGCAAAGTAGGACCCGCTCGCGTTTTAACAGCATTCAGAAAGAGAACGGCATCTGTAGGTGCCGTCCTCTGCTTTTGGGATCTCAACTAACCCTGGGAGAGTCGATGTGGGGAATCTTGCTGATCTTTACCGTCTGGCCAAATTTGCCAATCGCCATCAATTGGCCAGAATGAATAAGGGGCGGACCTTCACACGCTTCGTGCGCTGGCAACTCGCCAGTCGCACCATCCGCCAACCAATCGTGCTGCCGTTCGTCGGCGACACCCGCCTTATCATCTCCAAAGCCATGCCCGGCGCGGCTGTCAATTATTACTTTGGCTTGCCGGAGGTAGAGGAGGTAGCGCTCGCTCTGCACTTTCTACGCCCAAATGAGCTGATGGGCGACATTGGCGCCAATATCGGGGCATTGAGCATCGCGACGGCCGGGGTTGCGGGCGCACGCGTGGTGGCGATGGAGCCCGTGCCCTCGACGTTTCGCGCCCTGCGCGACAACATTGCCATCAATCACTTACACGACCGTGTAGAAGCCATCCCGGCCGGCGCCGGCGAGATCGACGGAGCCCTGCATTTCTCGGTTGACCACGGCGGCAATGACCGCATCGTAACGGACGGGACGGGGCAGCCCATCCAGGTCCGGCCGCTCGACCAGGTGTTCACGGAGGTGCCCGACATGATAGTTCTAGACGTAGAAGGGTTCGAGCCGGCGGTGGTCAAAGGCGCGACCCGGCTGCTAGCCGACCCAAAACTCAAGGTGGTCATCGTGGAAACGCTTGGGCTGGCGTCCGACTATAGGCTTGATGACGAGGCCATGCATCAGTTTATGCTTCAACTTGGCTTCCGCACCTACCAGTATGCCCCTCACAAACGCCTCCTGATCCCGACAAGCGGCATGGACCCAGTAAACACAACCTATGTGCGCGACTTGTCTCACGTCGAGCAACGTTTGAAGACCGCTCCAAGCTTTCAGGTGGATGACCACATCTTCTAACGCCATTCACCACTGAGGCCGATCCTGGTTGAGAATAAAGCGTTCTGACCGGCCCACATAGAGATATACCACTTCGTCGGTCAGGATTCTGGCGAAGTGGTATAGTGCTCTGACTATCCATAACGTCCGTTCGGCGGTGGTGCAGCGCAGCATGGGAAAGCCGCTGCCTTGCTGCTTGTCGAACCGTCAGCACGCCGAGCTGCTATGGTCTGACGACCGGGCTGCGCGTCCATGCTGCGTGGGGATCTCAACGTCCCAGCATCTCATCAAGCGTGACCGGGCACTCTTGCGGCACCGGGAGCGGCGGTTGCCCGTCCTTGGATTCGGGCAGGCGGTCCAGCGCCCGTTGATAGAGGGCGCCGACATCAACACGCTGCCGCATGGACGGGGTGAAAGCATCGGCTGCGTCGCTGCGAAAGCCCCGCGCCTCGGCACGCCAGTGCGGCACGTAGGACGCGTCCGGCCATGCCTGGCACTTCAGGTCGTGGGTGAGCGCCTGCACCAGAAGCGAGCGCACGGTGTTGAATTCGCTCCGGCCAACGCTCTCGATCTCTTCGATGATGTTGGCCCAGTCGGGCGCCTCGTTGCCCGGTTCGCCCGCTGCGGCACGGCGGAGGATGCTGGCCTGGCGCTCCGACCATTCCAGGATATCGGTGTCATACAGTCCATCCATGCCGGAACCCTTCTGCGGCTGGCGCCGTCGGGACGGGTAAGCGCCCGTCGCATCCTATCCCACCGCACGTCCGAACGTGAAGCGCCGGGTTCACCAGGGGGCCATCCACGCCCCGCGTGCGGCGCTGTTCCTGGTAACGTGCCGGGCGGAGATTGCCGCTTCCGCCCGCCGCGCAGCCGCCCTACCATCCCCCGCATGACACCCCCCCGCATCTGGCGCGGAGTCCGTATGCGCGACACGGCGGCCGGCGCCGACCCGGATGCGCCGCCGCGCCCGCTCAGCTTGCCCGCTGCCTGGGATGACCGGGCCGCCGCGGCGCTGGCGGCGCTGGCGCCCGGCGAAGGCCGCGTCACCCTGCCCCGGGCCGCCGAGGGCTGGATACGGCCCCTGTCCGCCCGGGCGGGCGCGGAGCTGGCGGACAAGCTGCACGCAATGCTGCTGCATCGCCGTGCCGCGCCGACCGAGCCGGTCTGGGGCCTGATGGGCACGGCGGCGGATGTTCCGGGATTCGTGTTCAACCTGCCGGCGTTCCATGACGGCGCGCATGGCTTCGACTCCGCCGGGTTCGCGGAGGCGGTGGCGACGGCGGCAACGGCGCTGCACCTGGGCTACCCCGGCGGCCAGCGCTTTGCCCTGGGGGTCACCGACCTGGACGGGCTGCTGGCGGTGCTGGGGCTGGAATATGACAGCCTCGCCGCCCGCGACGTGGCCCGCGCCGTCGCTGGCCTGCTGCGCGCAACGGCGGACCTGGCCTTCGCTGGCGACCAGCCAGACCTGCTCAGCCGCCACCCGTCCTGGCCCTTGCCGCCGGCCAGCACTGCGGTCCCCGGCCTGGCTGCTGCGGCGGACGACGCGCGCCAAGCCGCGCTGCGCGGCGCCAGCGGCGTGCCGACGACCGCCATCCTGCCGCCCGGCCCCGCTGACGCCTTGCTGGGCGCGGAGACCGGCGGCATCGCCCCGGCCTTTTCCCCGGTCAGTCCCGATGGCGCGCTGACCCGTGCGGCGGCCGCTAGGCTGGCGGCGCTGGGCCTGTCGGCAGATGCCGCCCTCGCCCGCGTGCTGGCCGGGGAGGCGGTGCTGCCCGTTCCAGGCCTGCAGGCGCACCAGGCGATGTACGACGCCGTCGCTCCGTACTTGCACGCCATGCCGCTCCGCCCCCTGCCCGGCGCTGTCCCTGCCCAGCCGCCGCGCCGGCGCGAGCTGCCGGCCCGCCGCCGCGGCTACACGCAGAAGGCGGCGGTGGGCGGGCACCGCGTCTGGCTCCGCACCGGGGAGTATGCCGACGGCACACTGGGCGAGGTGAACGTCAGCCTCCCGCGCGAGGGCGCGGGGCTGCGCGGCATGATGGACAGCATGATGACTGCCGTGAGCCTTGGCCTGCAGCACGGCGTGCCGCTGGCGGATTACGTGTCGGCCTTCACCCTGACCCGCTTCGGCCCGGCCGGGCGGGTGGAGGGCGACGCCGACGTGGGACACGCCACCAGCATCCTGGACTACGTGTTCCGCAACCTCGCCATCAACTACCTCGGCCACTGCCCGGTGCCGGAGGGCATCCCCGAGCCTGCGGCGCCCGACCCGGCGCCGCTGCTGCCGATGGACCTTCCAACGCAGCAACGGCATCGCCGGCCCGGGCTGCGCCTCGTCGCCAACGGATAGGACCCACAGCACATGAGCGGACGCATCGAGGCACGCCTGGCCGAACTCGGCATCGCCCTGCCGACCGCCATGCCGCCGATGGCCAACTACGAGCCGTGGGTGCAGACGGGCAACCTGGTCGTGGTGTCCGGCCAGGTGCCGGCGGTGGACGGCCATATCGCCGTGACCGGCAAGGTCGGGGTGGACCTGGACGTGGCGGCGGGCCAGCAGGCGGCACGCATCTGCCTGACCAACGTGCTGACCCACCTGCGCGCGGCCTGCGGCGGCGACCTGGACCGGGTGCGGCGGGTGGTGCGGCTGGGCGGCTTCATCGCCTCGCCGCCGGGGTTCACCCAGCATGCGCTGGTGATGAATGGCGCCTCCGACCTGGCGGTGGAGGTGTTCGGCGACTCCGGGCGCCACGCCCGCAGCACCATCGGCGTGCCTTCCCTGCCCGGCGACGCCGCGGTCGAGGTTGAAGGCATGTTCGAGGTGGCATGAAGGGTTTGATAGACCGGATACGCCGCCATATCACGCCGATGCCGGACGGACTCCCCAGCCTGACTCTGACCCTGCATCCCCACATCGCCCAGATACCTGCGGCGGAGTGGGATGAGTGCGCGGGTGGCGGCAACCCCTTCGTCAGTCATGCCTTCCTCAGCGCGATGGAGGATAGCGGCTCCGCCAACGCCCGGACCGGCTGGCTGCCGCAGCACGCGGCGCTGCGCGACGGCGACCGCTTGGTGGCGGTCGTGCCGATGTATGCGAAGTCGCACAGCTACGGCGAATACGTGTTCGACCATAGCTGGGCCAATGCCTTCGAACGCAGCGGCGGCAACTACTATCCCAAGCTGCAGGCCGCCGTCCCGTTCAGCCCGGTCCCCGGCCCCCGCCTGCTGACCCGCCCCGGCGTCGCGCCGGAGGCGTTGGGCCAGGCGCTGATCCAGGCGTGCGAGGAGTTGGGCCTGTCCAGCGTCCATGCCACGTTCTGCACCGACGCCGACGCCGCGGCGCTGGAGCGGGCAGGATGGCTGCGCCGCCTCGGCACCCAGTTCCATTGGGAGAACGACGGCTACTCGACCTTCGACGACTTCCTGGGCGCCCTGAGCAGCCGCAAGCGCAAGGCGATCAAGCGGGAGCGGCGGGACGCCAACGCCTGCGGCCTGCAGTTCGTGGCGTTGCAGGGGCAGGAGATCGAGCCCCGGCATTGGGACGCCTTCTACCGCTTCTACACCAGCACCGTGGACCGCAAGTGGGGCAGCGCCTACCTGACCCGCAAGTTCTTCCCTATGCTGTCGGAGCGCCTGGGCGACGCGGTCGTGCTGATGCTGGCGGAAAAGGACGGAGTCCCCGTTGCCGGTGCGCTGAACATGATGGGATCGGAGGCGCTATACGGGCGCAACTGGGGCTGCCGCGGCGACTGGCCGTTCCTGCACTTCGAGCTGTGCTATTACCGCGCCATCGAGTTCGCTATCGCCCATGGGCTGCAGCGCGTCGAGGCCGGGGCGCAGGGCCAGCACAAGATACAACGCGGCTACCTGCCGCGTCCCACCTACTCCGCGCACTGGATCGCCAACCCTGGCCTGCGCCGGGCCATCGGCAGCTACCTGGCGCAGGAGGGGCCGGCGGTCGAGGCGGACATGGCGGCGCTGGCCGAGGGATCGCCCTACCGGCGGGCCGGCGAGGAATAGGGTTGGATTTGCCCGGAGCCAGGCCCGGGCGTTCCCTCAGACCGGGTCAGGACGATGTCGCGGACCTCTGCTGGCGGCCAGTCAGCGGGCTTTACCGGGGCAGTTGGCCAGGAGCTTGCGGGAACGTTGTGCGCCGCCGTGGCCATCAGATGGCCATCGCGCCAGGCTGCTGCGCCGGACTGCACCATCTCCTGCACCAGCATCGGCACGAATGTCTCGGGCGTCAGGCCGAACGCACCCACGGCATGGTCGCGGAACCAGGGCGCGCCCATGAGTGTCGCGGTCACGGCAGCTTCGTCAACGCCGTCCGACACCATGAGGTTGTGGCTGAAGATGCGCTTGCACGCGTGCCAGGCGATGCGCCTGGGATCGGCCCTCCAGCTTGCCAGCCGCCGCCGGGCACGGTCCAGGGCGGCGGGCAGGTCCAGGATCGGCGGCCCGTGGCCCGACAGGCCGATGCGGGCCGGCAGCGTGGCAAGGCGCCCGATGGTCTCCGAGGTGCGGTCAAGCGAGTCCGGTCCTTCCCGGTAAAGGTTGAGCCAGCCCAGGTCGGCATCGTGCAGCGCATCGCCCAAGATCAGGACGCCGTGCTCAGCAGAGTATAGGCTCAGGTGCCCGGCGGTATGGCCCGGCGTGCCGACGACCAGCCAGGTCGTGCCGCCCGTGCTTATAGTGTCGCCGCCGCGCAGCATCCGGGAAACCTGGTAGGGCTCGACCGGCTGCTGCAGCCACTCCGCCTGACAGGCATTGGGGTCGCGGGCGTTGACGAGGGCCGCCTCGTCGGCCTGGGCGGCTATGGGCGTGCCGTATGCGGACTCGATGGCATGGTTGCCGCCGGAATGGTCGGAGTGCGAGTGGGTATTGACCACGAGCGCAAGGTCCTGCCCATGCAAGCCCTGTTGGCCAAGCCACGCCAGCAGCGCCGGGGCGTCGGCGCCGAAGCCGGTGTCCACCAGGACCGGGCGGCGGCCACGCAGCAGGATGGAGTTGGCGCTGGGGTATTGGCGTTGCATGAATGCAACGTCCGGGGTCATCCAGCCCTCGTTCTGGCATTGTTGCGCAATCCAGCTTCGCCTCGCGGCGGTGGGACGGCAACTCGGGAAACTGACAGAACGCGCATGATCATAAGCTAGGGTTAGCATACCCTATATTGTTCTCAACCTTTACGTGTTGCATTGAGCCATGCAAACGATGCAGGCTTCAAATTGACACGATGCGAGCTAAATGGGACGGCCTGGTTCGGCGAAGCTGGAGCACTCCTCGCAGTGCCGCCGGCCACGGTGGCGGGCCACACCGGACAACCGGCTAACAGCTCCGCCGATGCGGTGCGGGGCATTGAATTGTTGCAGGACGTCCTTCGCGGCGTCGCGTTCCGTGGCTGGCACGTCGTGCTTGGCTTCCGGCTGCTGCGCCTGGGCCGGCGTGTGGATGCGGTGCTGGTCCGGGATGGCGCCGTCCTGGCCCTGCGCCTGCGGCTGGATGCGCGTGCTGTCACGGCTGCGGACCGCAGGGCGGCGGAGGATGCGGCGCTCGACCTGGCCGACTTCCATGCGGGGTGCCGCGGCTTGCCGGTGATCCCCGTGCTGGTGGTGGGCAGCAGCCATGTCCGCCATGCCCGGCCCTTGCCGCTTGCCGGCGCGGCGCCGGTGGTTGAGGCGACGCGGCTACTGCTCCCGGGCGTGCTGCGGGACCTCGCCGCCCTGTGCCCGCCCAGGGGCAATGATCCCGCGGCGTGGCACGCCGCCTCCTACCATCCCGTTCCCTCACTGATCGGCGCCGCGTGCGCCTTGTATGCCCGGCACGATGTTGCGGCACTGCTGCAGGCGCAGGCCGGGCAAGGCGGGCTGGCCGCTGCTGCCAGCGCGGTTGCGACCGCGGTGCAAGCAGCACGGCGGGACGGTGCCCACGTCGTGGTGTTCGTGACGGGGGCGCCAGGCGCTGGCAAGACGCTGCTGGGCCTGAACCTTGCCTTCGCCGGCACTGACGATGCGGCATTCCTGACCGGCAACCCGTCGCTGGTGCACGTGCTGCGGGAAGCGCTGGTACGGGACGCTGCAGCGCGCGGCGGGGACAGCCGGGCCGCTCGGCGGCGCGTGTCTGCGGTGATCCAGGCGCTGCCAGCCTTCCGTGACCATCACGCCTCCCACCCCGGCGCACCGCCCGAACGCCTGGTGGTGATAGACGAGGCCCAGCGCTGCTGGGACGCGGCCCACGCCGTCAGCAAGACGCGCAACCGCCCGGTGCCGCTGCAGGCTTCGGAGCCGGGGCACCTGCTGGACGCGATGGGCCGTCATGCCGGCTGGGCCGCCATCGTATGCCTGGTCGGCGGCGGGCAGGAAATCCACGACGGCGAGGGCGGGCTGGCTGCGTGGGGCGCGGCGCTGGCGCAGCGGCCGGGATGGCGGGCGGCAGCGGCGCCGGGCATGCCGGACGATCCGCGGCAACGCTTGGACATGCCAGGGGTGGCCTGGGACCCGCGCCTGCACCTGGCCGCGCCCGTGCGCGCCATCGGCACGCCGCAGGCGGCGGCCTGGGTGGATGCCGTGCTGGCCGGGGAGTCTGACGCCGCGCAAGCTTTGGCAGTTGGCGGGGTGCCGTTCCAGGTCACGCGGTCGCTGGACGCGATGCGCCGGGCGCTGCGGGGCGGCGTCGGGCAGGGCACGCGCCGGGCCGGGCTGGTTGGCAGCTCCGGCGCGCGGCGGCTGCGGGCGGAGGGGTTGGGCGCGGTCCTGCTGCATCAGGACGAAGACGCCGTCGCCCGCTGGTTCCTGGACAGCCCGCCGGACATGCGCGGCTCCGGCGCGCTGGAAGTGCTGGCGACCGAGTTCTGCGTGCAGGGGCTGGAGCTGCGGTATTATGGAGCAAACGCCACCAAGTAGGGCTTGCGGTCCAGGGGTGGTTGCGAGCGGGATCGGTGGCGACGGCCTTGCTTGCTCCCATCGCGGCTCAGGCTGCGCCGCCGGGCCGATCACCTAGCGAAAGTACCGTACAGAGGCTTGCTGAGCCTGACCTGATCCCCTGGCACGACGCGCTGCGCCATGCGGGGGTGAACTACCACAACGTCTGGGTCTCCTGGCAAGGTCGTCGGCCATGTGGTTACAGGATGATTTTCGCTGAGAAGGGGGAACGCCCCGCCATCGGGCTTTGGGCCAACGTCGAACATGAAACTGGTCTGATACAGGGCCGCGTTGTCCGAGGCGCGATAGTTGATGCAACCGACGAGGCTGAGCGGAGCATGGAACGGGAACTTCGACAATTCTTCTGCCCAAGCCTGCGCCCGGTCAGGCCGTCCAACCGTAGCGTTGTACTCTCGGGCGGAGTTGATGCGCGCCGCCCTGGCTTCCCAGAGTTTCTCGGCCCCTATCCCGAACGCCTCCGCGACCCCTCCATTGAGGTCCTGGGTCTGGTCTGGAAACACCGCCTCCCCCGGTATCACGAACGACCCGTCCCGTGGTTTTTGACATTCGCTTGCCATGACCTGATCCGGGGGCAGATCAAATTCACCAATCAGCAGCCTGCCGCTTACGGAAACGTTCTGAGCCGGCGAGTGACCCACGTTCTTGACCGAGATGCTGACCCGGAAATCAACGCCAAACTCGTTGTCCGAAACGAGGTTGACCGGCTTGACGTCGGTCAGCATTACCCAAGGCCGGTTGCCTGCGATAAGCGCGTCTTGGGCTATGTCAGCCTGCCGCTGGGTTTCCTCAGCCGCCCGTTGCGAGACGGCCAAGGTGTTCTGAGTGATGTGAAGGGTCTGGACCAGGAGCACGAACGCGGCAAGGGCGGCTCCGACGCTCACGAACGACGCTACGTTGGCCCAGAGCGCGAGCCTTTGCTCCCGCGTCCAGTTTACCCGACCCTTGGGGGTGTCGCGGCCATCCTGGGCAGCTGCTGGAGCGGGCGCAGCCTCGTCCGGGGGCGTGTTGTCGGTCATGCGGTCGGTTGGCTCTGCGGTTGCGCTGGCGTCATTCTGCTGCTGCTTGGGTTAGCGAACCTATACGCGCGGGTGCTGCCGTGACCAAGGCTGCCGCTGATCGCGGCTACAGATCATCTAGCCGCACCACGTCGCGCCCGATGGCTTTCATAGTGGCGAACAGGAATCACGCCGGGAAGGCTCCCCGGTTGATCTTAGCTGCAACCGACGTGTCGCTTTCAGGGATGTCCATTGCAGTCCTACTTGCCATCGGGATCGTGGGAATAGTCGGGGTCGTTTTCCACGGGCAGGAACCGACCCGTCTCCGGTTTAAACTGCAAGGCGAAGTCAAAAAACCGGTTGTATTTGTCGTCGGGCCGGCGGCAACCGATCCAGCCGAGAAGATACAAGGTCCATCCGCTCATTCCAAGTTTGATGTCGGTGACACGTTCGTCCATCAAGCGATATCCCTGCACTTTGACAAACTGAGTTCCTCCACCAGCATGAATAACATGGCGTTTATTCTCCCCTCCGCTAGCAAAATGGTTAAAAGGCATATCGGGAATATAAGGAAAGCTTGTGGGCAGCCCCTTGTCGTTCCAGAATATTTCGAGGTGACTGGCCTGTATCACAGCGTCAGCTTGCCCGTTGTTCAGAACGTCCAGCATGACGCTGACGGGCCTGCCTTTGGCCAGGGCCACACCGTCCACTTCGACCAGCCTTGCAAATCGCACTCTGAAATGCGGCCTGCGGGTGTAGGCGGCTTCTTGCCGCGACAACTCGAATTGCTCAGCACCGGTGGCTGCCTGTTTTCTCGAAGCATCTGCGGCGATCCTGGCTGTCTCGTCAGCGCGCGTGAGAAAGCGAATTTGGACGACGGAAACAACCGCCAGCACAGTAGTCATGGCGACGAGCGCTGCTGTGAACGAAGAAACGGGGTCTTCTATCGTCTTAATCCAGAAGGATTTGGCTACCTCCTTCTCGGGTTGGCTGCTCTTAGCGGTTTCGGCACGTTGGCTCTGTTGTGGCTGCTCGGCTGGCTGCCGGACAGCAAACGTCGCCATACCAAGGATGATCCCTAAGAGGCGGTTTTCAGAATTCCCGAGCGAGCCTTGGTGCAACCAGGAATATGCATGCGGCCTGGAGCAGGGCCTCGACGATGAAGCCGAGCCGGTCGTAGCGCAGGCCGAGGCGCTTGTTCTCC
>JAABUK010006502.1_pt1 | contig 17407 bp, 12 predicted proteins | sample 5559141 | NCBI WGS metagenome assembly JAABUK01 (sample SAMN10711869, study PRJNA513367) | rock metagenome | isolation source: Antarctica rocks | place: Antarctica: Victoria Land, Pudding Butte nord | collected 2016-01-03 | reverse complement strand
CCGGAAAAGACCGCATGTTCGAAAAACGATTAGCAGGTCCAGACTCTGTCTGTCTGGCTTTCGGAAAGTAAGCCGCGAAAGGAGTTCGGTCCAATCTGGCCCTGAATTTGTCTGCTGAAACACACTTCTCACAATGACCCCTTAGGCGCAAAATTTTGGGAACATCTGACCGCCACAGCTTTAAGTATGATCTTTCTCCAAAGACAGCTCAGCTCAGCCGATTGCGCGTATGAAGTTGATCGAAAGATAGCATTCTTGAGATGGTGCAATGTCTGTCCGGTGATTTTTCTAAGCGCCCGTGTTTGAGCACAGGGTTCTCAGTCACCTTGGCGATTGTCTCGACTGTTTTCTCCTCTCGAATCGACTACGTTGCCGTACAAGAAGGCCTCCCTTGAACTTCGCACCGCAGAGATGATGAAGCACCGGACGAAGCAGACATCTCAGATGAATTATGGCCGTCTAGCCCGGCAAGTTCCTTCGACGCACGGACCCTCTAGATTCTTAATAAGTACCCATGACCGCCAAGCCGGCCCCTGGAACCCTCTTCTGACACTGCAGATCATCTGGCACGCTCTTAAAACAAGTTCCACGCCGAGATTCGGTCTCAGCGCAGTGCATTCCCCAGTACGTTTGGACTTAACTCGGACAATCTAGCCGCCACGGTCAAAGCCATAAACATGCCTGATATGCTCCAGAACCATAGTGCCCATTTTATATCTAGATAGAGTCATCCCCAGCAATACAGTAGTTCCCCATCCTAGCAGCCTTTCTCTCCTTGTCTGTCAAACAGACATCTCGGCTGATTCAGTTTGACTGTGCTGGTCGCACTCATAGATCTATCCAATCTTTCAACCAATCGCAACTGCATTCTCATTTTTGGACACACATAGACATGATGCTCTCATCTCTCTGGGTGACTTTTGCCGCTCTCACGACATCAGTCCTCTCTGCTCCGCTGGCATCACGACAACTCGCCGACCTAGACCTGGTGGTGCTCCAATTTGCACTCACCGTAAGTGAATCTCGCGAGAAGCAGCCCATGAGTGAGTGAAGCTGACCTTCGCAGCTGGAACATCTTGAGAACGTCTTCTACAAGGAAGCGCTGCAGAAATTCAGCGAGAAGGATTTCACCGATGCAGGATTCGACAAGAACTATTTCAACAACCTTAAATTCATTGCTCATGACGAAGAAGCGCATGTCGCCGTTCTGACCCAAGAGATTGAAGCTGCTGGCGCCAAACCCGTCGAGTCATGCGTGTACAACTTCGGGAAGGCGCTGAACGATGTCAAGTCATTCGTATCGCTTGGTAGCGTTCTCGAAGGTGTCGGCGTCTCCGCCTATTTGGGTGGCGCTGCAGTTGTCACATCCAAGGATATACTGACCGCAGCTGCTGCAATCCTGGTCTCGGAAGGTCTTCACCAAGGTATCCAGAGACAAAGCCTCCAGCAGGTCGCGTCGGCAAATATTGTTGGGACACCAGCCAGTGCGACCGCGATCTTCACTCTCGCATCCGCATTCATCGGATCCTGCCCAACAACCAACATGGCGCTACCTTTCACCCCATTTCCACTTCTCATGACTAAGCAGACGGCAGCTATTGCTCCTAATGCTACCGCAATGTTTTCTGTCGGCGGCACGGTCGCAGAGCCATTCTTCATGACTTTCGTCTCTGGACTCGATACCATCAGTGTGCCTGGCGTAAACGCGAATGGAATGTTGACAGCCCAAATACCTGCGAAGACGCAGGGGCAGACATATGCTTTCGTCACCAAGGACGCGGCAACTGGTGCAATTCAGGATAGTCAGGTACTTTTTGGGCCAGCAATATTGGAAGTAACGCCGGATGCGCCGACGTTTGATTTGACGATACAGAAGTAAGATATGGTTGCACCTGATTTTCTTGGTCATCGATCGGAGTTCCTTTCTGCTGTTCTGTTATATTCTGTTCTGAAGATGTGTCGATAATTGAATTCTACCTCCTTACATCCTATCGTGGATCAGTGATTCTTCATGTTTCCCCTTTTCCAGAGCGAATCGTATAGTGGTATTCTTCGGAATCGATTCCTCCTGCAGATCCAGCAAGTTCGTATAGCATTAGGCCAACCTCTGTCAATAATGAAGATCCGAGTTTATAAGAACAAGGCTTGTTTACTTAGGGATTTCCCACTGAGCAGTTGATCGAATTCAGCGAAAGCACACTGCCATCGTATCTTCACTAAAAGTCGAGACCCTCAATCCATCAGCATCTTCAAACCAGCAGTTCCCGTCTTGATATCCCGTCTTGACTTAGCTTGCTGTTTCGTGCTTCGCGTGTCCAAGGAAGATCAAGAATCGGAGTGCGATAAGCAGCCGGCCTCAGCATTGTCGATGTGGCCCTCTGCTGGAGAGAACAATTTCAATAAGTAGACTGCTGCAGTGTCTGATTGATATACCGTCAAGGCACCAAAGTACAAACAATTGCGGTAGTCATATCTGTGAGGCCTGATCACATAACAGGTCTGCTGGGACCATGCCAAGACGGGAGAGCACGGACCACAACGACTGGGGATATCAGCGCACGGACCACCAGCGCTATTTCAACCTCGTTTGAATCTCTCTTGTTTCTCCAACACCATCCACTCTCAACAACTGGCTGACCACTCCACCATCACACTATAGTGTCTTGATATACTTGTGGATGCTAATAGCAACCCTGCTGCTGCCCCGAGATGATGATGTCCCTGCATGCATTGTCACGTCGGCGCTGCTCTTCAGAAAGCACTCTCCCCGACGCGTGTATGAATATTCTTTTGTTTGACGCATCACAGAACGCGTTCAGGACCGATCGAACTTATCTCTTCTACTTCAGCTTCTTTCCAGAAGCATGAGTGTTGGCAGCCAAGGTGTCCAAGACGGCTTGCTGCCTTGGCTCACGCGTCACTTTTTGCGACACCATCAAATGGCAAGCTTCCAAACCGAGGCTCCAGGAAAGTGCTCTCGCACTCCGTTCATGTCTCTGTTTTTGATGATGGACTCACCATGAAAGCATTTGGGTCTATGTGTGACTCTTCTGATATTTCACTAGTGTGATTTGCTCTGATTATCTCACTTTTTCTAAGGGTTTGCATTTTGGCATGATGTTGTTCTTCAGGCATGACCTGGACAGGATCTTGCCTGCATTCAGTTTCCCCCTGAACTTCAGCTACTTGCCCTAGTATTGTGTGCTTGGGCTATCACTCGCTTCCGATGACAATAGCAAGCTTGAGGATAGTACACCAAGAAGGCCTAGAACCCTGGTAACGTTCTGATCCTCTAACAGTCCTGAAAGAGGATTGGTATCAAGCAGTCCGCCTGATGACACTGCGTACTTGCTGCCATGACTCAGATCTCTGTCCCTGCAGGGCGTTGTGCTATAGGGAAACTTATCGGCCGTGATTGTGGTCTGGCATACCTGAATGGTGCTAGATGTGCCATCTGGCTAAGTTGTACACATCAGCTCGTCGTTGCGGCTCTGGAGAGGGTTGAGCATTGAATCTGCCAAAATTCTGAGGCAATATGGTGAAGGTGTCCGCGAATCGTCATTGGGTCGTTACAGAGTCTGATCCCAGGACGGTCTCTTCGAACTTTCCTTATGAAGCGGGCCTCATGAGCTATCGTTGTGTCGCTGATTCTCATCAGGTCGGTGTTTACGTGCATGATTATGTCCAGGTATCAAGAGCCACGTCGAGAAGAAGTCCGAAACATCAAGCTGCTGCTCATTGCTTGAGAGAAATGGACATTGTTGTGCAGATTTTATTTAGTGCAGCTTTCTGAGAAAGCGTAAACGGTCGTTCCCGTTCAATGTCCAGCAATCGAGCTAATGAAGCATCCAGCGGAATCTTACGGAAACAAACTGTTATTCATCCTGTCAGCCCAGACCTTACCGCCGCCAAGACCCACACACACAAAATTTGGTCCACCTCCTTGAATTCGGATTAACTTCGGAACCACCCCAAACATCACCTTCCTAAACACGTAACTCCCTGATCTCCGGGAGTACGAGTCTGAGTCGTTCTTTGCTCCATGCCCTCAACTTGAACATCATCGCCCACAGTTTCTGCTTGATAGACAAGCTATCCTCTGCGCTGCTATCCTCGAAGGGGCCGCGCGCACAGGCCGACCGCAGATCAAGTCCAAAACAGCCCACTGAGTTCTGTCTATTGACACAATCACCTGCAAGCGGTACCGTTCTGCGTTGCTGATCATAATATTCGTCGGGTAAGTCATCACCTCGACGCATTTCCATCGTTGCCTGCTTTCAGATTAGAATCTCCAGGTCGCCTCAGGTCTGGAAGTAAACTCTTCCCCGATCTTAAAACCCACAGACCTTGAATTGAAAACTTGCAGTTGAAAGTACAACCAAAGCCAGCTTTGGGGATCTGGACTTTATCTTCTCATCTCAAGCTATCTCCTGCTCTAGATGATGTTGGAGTCAGATTTTTGACATTCCTTCAGGTGCCCAAGTTTTGCAACAGTTGGCCTTTTTGGATAGTGCCGGACGACTCTTTTGCTTCAGCGATCTTCAACAAGCAGAAATGAGCCCCCCCGCATACTTTCCGAGATCTCTTACAAACGGAGGTGCAATAGCAGCGCGAAGTGGACTCTACCCAAATAGCGAAGGATCTGAGGATCATCGATTCCACGTCCCAGCTGTTGCTATCGCACCCACACTTCTCAACCATGATATCACGAGTCTTACCAATCTAGCGCCTGGAACGAACACCCATGATGGCTCACCATCAAACCAACAAGCTAGCACAAGCTCTGCAGAAGGATCCGGTATTAGCAGTGCGGCGGCAACTTTGGGACACGATGGCGCGACGAATCTTGCGAACGATTTGAACGCAATGGATACTGACAATGTTTCTGAATCAGAGGACGACGATAGCATGGCTTCTCCAGAAGGCTCCAGCTTTGGTGAGGAGAAAATAGATACACTATCCGACTTGGAGACAGTCGGTAACGAGAGTGAGGAAGAGACTGATGCAGAAAGTGACACGATTCAAGAACTAGCACCAGAACCTCATGTCAAGAATTCAAGAACTGCACCAACCAAAAGAAAGCGCAAGCCTGTTGGCAAAGTCCAGAAAGCCATAGCCAAGAAAGGTGGTCCCTCGAAAGTCAAAACTTCAAAACCCAAATGTTCAGCACAGACGCTTAAACCTGAACGTTTCGCCACGAAGGACTACAAAGAATCTCGAAATCTCGAACCTCCACACCGACTCTTCAAGCCTGCTAAGTCGAGTAACGACCCTGGGGCAGCCACAGGCGCTTCACCAGGAAGGCGTTTCAACAGTTCAGAGGTTGACGACATTGTTCGGTTGTTAGGCCTTGTGACTTCTCCTCTACAACGGACGTATTTCGACTCCACGGAAGAAACCATATCCATTGATAGAAAGATCGCCCTTGGATTCAAGCTAAGCCAGGACCAGGATGAAAGTGATACGGAAAGACAGCAGAAGAGTTTGAAAGGTCCAGGGAAAAAAAATCAGCTCTTCCTGTTCAATGGTCTCAACACAATGCTCAAACCGTTGGATAACATCGATGACATATTTGCGGATCTTACTGAGAACGCACTCAAAAATGGGTTCACCGAGTTTTTGGAAGCTTTTGGGTCAGGAAAGCTCAAGGTTTCAACTCTTTGCTCTGGCACAGAGAGTCCACTTCTGGCAATGCAAATGATAAGAGATAGTGAGCACATCATCCGTCCCAAATTGGACCCTGCGCTGACGAACTCCAGGCCTGAAGAACCATCCAGAGTATAGCTTTCTTATTGATCATCAATTCAGCTGCGAGATCGAGCCCTTCAAGCAAGCATACATTCAAAGGAACTTTAGGCCTGCCATTCTCTTCCGAGACGTTGTGGAATTGAAACACAAGAAAGCGTAAGTCTACAAATCAGGGGATTGGTTCCATAGACTGACGATCTCTTATAGCCACACTGCCTTTGGCGGACGAGAGTTTGTACCCAATGATGCAGATATCATGATTGCAGGATCCTCCTGTGTTGATTATTCTCCGCTCAACAGCAGGCCAAAGGAATTTGGGGCGAACGGCGAGTCGTACGAAACGCTAACAGCTACTGTGGACTATGCGAAGAAGCACAGACCAATCATTGTGATTCTCGAGAATGTTTTCAATTTCCCATGGCGCGAAGTGGAACGTATGTGGCGTGATGCAGGTTATGCAACAAAAGTAGCGTACTTGGACAGCAAGGACTTCTATCTACCTCAGACACGACAGCGTGGCTACATGATCGGACTCCGTCGCGCTGCGATCACTGAACGAAAAGTGGAACTCGACGCAGATACAGCCGTCGAGAAGTGGTTCGAAGTCCTGGGAAAGCTGCAGAGAAGAGCAAGTTCCCCGTTCACAGATTTCATCCTCCCAGATGACGACCCGCAGCTTCAAAAATACAACCAGAGAGCAGCAGTATTTCTGGCGGCCGGGAAGACTGTATCTTGGGACAAGTGCAAGGTTGAGTGTATCAGCTATCGTTCGTGCAATTTTCTGGGATTCAAGAAGCCTGTCACGGATTGGGAGACCAATGGCTCTTGCAAAGTTCCGGACTTCTGCAATACATTATGGTTCAAGCGGCAAGTTGAGAGGATTTGGGATACGGTTGACATCAATCATCTACGTTCTGTTGCTGCTCGGTGTTACGACATGGCCTACAAATGGTGAGCTATTGCAGATTTGCGAGCCTTGATAGACTGACGAGACCTGCGTACTGACTCATTCTTCAGCCGATGCATCGATCTCTCTCAGAGCTGTCTACGGGAAAGCGATAAAAAACCTTGGGGCATGGTGGGCTGCATCACTGCTTCCGCAAATCCATACCTCACTCATAGAGGTGGTCCTATGGTTGGCGCAGAGGCATTGTCTCTTCAGGGAATACCTCTAGGAAGATTGATTCTGAATCGGGAATCAAGCAGGCAACTGGTCGATCTATCAGGGAATGCTATGACAACGACCGCCGTCGGGGCGGCTATCCTAGCCGCACTCACATGTTGTTCAAAACTTTTCGTTCCACGACAGGTCATGCCTTTGAAGTCGCTAGCAGCATCTGGGAAGCCCATAACCTCGCTCAAGTACAATTCAAGTTGGCTGCTTACCAAGACAGACTTGACGATGAACGTACAATGCCCAATCACAGTCGCTGAGATCCGGGATCTGGCCTTCAGGAGCATCAGACTCTGCTCCTGCGAAAGCCTGATTCCCAAAATCAGCCAGAACTTCCAGCAATGCTCAAGATGTGGCCATACAAGCTGCGAGGGCTGTGGCAAGAAGCCAACCCACATGTATGTGCCCATAATATTAGAGGCTGCCAAGAAAGAATCGCCTTCTATAGCCTTTGAGAAACGCATGCGCCAGGCGCTTCCACCCAGACTCGTGGTTTGTGGTCTTCAGTCTGCTCTTGAGGCCGTGAGACCAATGTGCCTTGGGCAGCCTGGTGGTGAGTATGTCGCTGCGATAAAGGCGGCAGCTGTTGAAGAGTGTCGGCTTGTCTCCATCAAACGTGATCGAGGTTGGAGTATTATCTACGAGGGTCCGTGTTCTCGTTTTGTGCTGACCATTCAGCGGGAATGGGACGGACGTGTTCTGTGCGCCAAAACCCTTGACGACTTAGCAGCTACTGTGAGCGTCCAGTGGAAAGTTTATGCCAAGCCGGGGCCTGAAATGTCAGCCGATAGCCCAACCAGAAAGGTATTGATGCACCCTATCGCGCGGCTGATCTGTTCTGAGTTTTTGTTTGACGGGAAGTGGGAGCTTCGAGTTGCCGAACGCCAATCTTTCATGTTGGAAGTCGTGGGAAAGGGGGAAAAGGTGTCGTCCTGGGAGAGGAAGCAAGGCCTTGAAGACCCATTATTCAAGAATCGTTTTGTATGGTCAACCTTCGAATTTCGATTGCCAGCCGGCACCATTCCGTCCGGAAAGACTGCTCCTAAGAGCATCCTCGGAACGTATGACCTGCTTGAAAATTGCGGCACTGCTTGTGGCAGCCTTCATGTCCAGCGAAAGCCTTCACTCGCAAAAACAGAAGAGCATGTATTCCTTTTCCTTGACCCGGCTCTCCTTTGCAATGCGTCTTATGACTCTTTCGTGTTCGCGAATCAGCATCACAAACTCGGGCTGAAGGAAGTTCGGGAAGTCTTGGCGAAAGTCGATACGAGTTGGCGGCCGTCGGATACTGACGAAGTGTCACAACTAAGTTGTGAAGTACCCAGCCGGTGGATACCAGTGGACGGCGTCCAACTGAGAGAACATGCTCCTAACGACCTCCAAAATGTGCATCTCGCAACAGCAGATACTGCGATTCGTGTCAGCACCACTCCATGTAACACTTCCGGCCTTCCTGTGGTCTGGTGTAAATTTCCCATGACAAGAGCGATTCGGCAGGACTTAGGGTTGGAGACTCGAAAGTGCTTTGAGCTTGTCAAGAACCCATTTTCGTTGACACCCCTTAGCTGGCTCATCCAGACAGCTGGTCAGGCCTTGAAGTTCGCCGAGTGGCACCAACTACCTGTGGAAACTGATCTGGCGAGTCGCTGCGTAACTTGTGCGCCGAAACCTCCAGGTGTGGTCTGGAAAGATGTCAAGTACAAAAATGGTCGTCAGATACGGCCATTCGAGAACGTGTCAGAAGCTTGCGACTATGAGCGCAGCCTAAAAGTAGCACCAGAAGCGGTGACAGCGGAGCTCTCATATGACGACAACTCAAAATCCGCCGCCTTGAAGATTGATCTCAACATTTTGACTCTTGTCCACAAAGCTGTCGCGGCATTGTCTGGATCCCGACCCTGCTTTTCGCTGCCCTCAACATGCCACTGGCGGGCAGTTGTCGACCATGGGTACGATTACCAAGTAGCATTCCCTCAGATCAAGTTGAAAGATTGCCAAAGCCATAAAGAAGCCCCCCAACCACCTTCCTTTGGAGGAAATTATCTCCCAGGGTCCAAACCTGGCCCACTGTTGAAAGAGTCTCAGCTGAAATCCTTCGACTGGATGATCCGTCAAGAAGAAGAGGGTGGAAAACTATGGGAGGAGCAAGAGGTCGTTGAAGCATTTGCCGCACCGATGAGTCTGCGCCTCGAGGCGAGAGTCACCGCCTGCCGCCGCATCATGGGCGGAGTCCTTGCCGACGACGTTGGATACGGAAAGACCGCCCTTGTGTTAGCCCTTATCGATTATCACTTTCAGAAGAAGAGGCCCGTATCGCCACCATTCAACGAGGAAGTGGATGAGTTGATCAAGCTGAAGGCTACCCTGATACTGATACCTCCAAATCTTGTGGACCAATGGCAGGAGGAGATCAAAAGGTTCGTAGGGCCTACATACCAATTTCTCATCCTGACGAAAACCACTTTTAAATCGAGATCCAGGGTTTCAAAGTTCCAGGAGGCTGACATTATCCTGGCCACTTGGGACTTGTTCGATGACAAATACTTCGAAGAGCTCGCACGCATGAGCAGGGCTTATCATACGCCGGTTTCCGCCGGACGAGGCTTTGAGGAATGGTTCCACATGGCGGTGGAGGATTTCAAGACCCTCTTGAAAAGATCTCACGGGCTACAGCCCGAGCATCTAAGCTCGGCATGGGACAAGCTCGAAACGGACAAATACAAAAAATTCATTGAGCTCTCGAAGCGCAATAAGAAGGGTAGTGAGACCACTGCTAATGTCGCCAACAAACCTCCTTCTAAGAAACTAAAAGCTCAAGATCAGAACGTCGACCAAATGGAGATTGAGGAACCAACAGCTCCGTTCCTGCCATTGCATGGCTGCATCTTCGAGAGAGTTGTGGTGGACGAGTTCACTTATGTCGGCGCAAAGCAACTACCCGCTATCATGGCTCTGCAGTCCTTGCGGCGATGGATCTTATCGGGAACACCACCACACAACACATTCGATGGAGTGAGTAGCATGGCAAACCTGCTCGGCACATCTGTTGGAATACCTGATGATGCTGCGTTGCGATATCAGAAGGTGAAGGATTTAACAAGGCAAACCTCAGGTATGTTCGCTGTACTTTCACAGCAACGATGGGCAACTACTAAATATCAGCTAGGGGGAGAAGTACTGCGATCTTACGCAACGTCTCATTCTCCGGACTGGTACAAGGAGCGACATGCCAAGGCAGAAGCATTTGTTGCCAAATTTGTTCGAAAGGTATGCTCCTGACAGAGTATGAGAGCTAGCTGACATTAGTAGAATACGGCTTTCGTTCGAGGGATCAAGAAGCACGATCACTATCAGATGGTTGTGTTGGCCGCTCTTGAGCGAGCACTCTACTTTGAAGTTTTTCTCTTGCTAGTAAACGAAGGCATCAGGACGGGCAAGAAAGAAAAGCGAGGAAGCGTTCCGAAGAAAGCCGAAGCAGAACTCACTCGGAAAGATCGGATAGTCGAGCATATAGTAGCAAGTGAATTGCCGGAAGATGCTTTGATCACCTTATGCTCGACCATGCCCGATTTTGCGGTGGAGCACTCAACTGTCTCGCCTTGTGGCGTTACGATCGCAGAGAAGGAGACCCTCATCGTCGAGAAAGTGCAGGACATGGTGTCGGAGCTTCGCGGTGCTTTCTGGATCACTTCAAAGTGGGAAGACGATATTGCAGTCATTCCCGACATCTACAACTACCTCCGCTCAGTACAGGAGAACCGCTTCGGTGACGCGACAGCATGCGCTTTGATGGACCTCGTTATCGCTTATGCGGAAGACACAAAGCAATGGACTGTGGCGAAGTCCATCGAAAACAAGGAGCCGAAAGGGAAGCTGTCCCACGAAAAGAAAGAACAATACCGCATGAGAATCGACTCGGCTAACGAGCCTCACAAGCTTGACAAGGTTGGGCGAGCCGAAGACCTGAAGCTGCGTGCGGACTCGTTGACTGCGTGGACGATTGCATTGACTGATGTTGTCCGAGAACGGCGATTCTTCATTGGTACTCAGAGCTGTCTGTCCGGTGCGGAAATTGAATGTTCGTCTTGTGGACGTCGAAGCAAGGACTGTAGTACAATGCGTTTCATGGGTCGTTGCGGCCATGTTGGCTGCAAACAATGCTGTTTGGCCAGGCCCTTGGACCAATGCCTCGACGGACACTGCAGCTCTAAGACCTTGGAGACGTCTACGGTTGAGGCTTCGGATCTGACTGCTGCTCTCCCTTCACAGTTGGCTCGAGAACATGGTAGTAAGATGGTCGCAATCACCGAGCTCTTGGATCGGATCCCGGCGGGCGAGAAGGTGCTCATTTTTGTTCAATTTGGACGGATCATTACAGCTTTGAAAACGATTCTTGCAGCGCGTGACATCAGATTTGCAGATACCACCGAAGCAAAAGGAGCTGCCGCGAATGTCGAGATGTTCAAGGGGGATCTGGGTTGCAATGTCTGCGTTCTCCAGTTGGATAGTGCGAACGCCGCAGGCTGGTAAGTCACCCATCCTACCGTATCGATGCGTCCTGTTGCTAAGGCAGGGACCTTACAGGAATCTGCAATATGCAAACCATGTTATCTTCGTGTCCTCATTGGTTGCCAGAACCCAGCATGAATACAAAGCGAGTATTACGCAGGCGATTGGACGTGTGCTTCGGATGGGTCAGACGAACCCTGTCCACGTTTACTATGTCTTGGCTGAGAAGACCATTGAGGTAAATATCTTGGAAGATAGGAAGGGGAAGGTGTTGGTGGAGAGAGGGGGCACGTCTTTGCTAGTGAGCGATGCTCTGAAAGGGGAGGAAGACCGTTTTAGGGGCTTGCCGTTCCGGGGAGCCGCTTGTGGAGCCGGGGTGGACCTGGACGACGACGACGAGGATGAGGGCGAGGGGGGGGGGGATGGTGAGGATCGAGCCTAAACAGGCATTGGCTGAGATTGGTAGCTTCCTCAATCTGACATTTGTTGACTTGCTCAGCCATGGCCGAAATGTTCATTTTGTAATTGTCAGATTCATGGTGCCCGCCCAAACACACTGAACATTGTGTGTTGGTTTTGGTCGAAGATGCTGACAAGTTTTCAATCTTGGTATTTCAGGTTCATGGTGGCCCTCAGGTGTCTGCAGGAGTGTCCAGCCTGTTTCCTGAGACGCTTGCTTCCCCAGAATCTTCTCTGGACTGGTGATCCAGCGTGGCGGCTGCCATGGTCTCAGATTGAGATCTATATCCTCACGTGACTCGGAAAAGCGGCGTTCAGGATCGGCCAGAGCAGCAGCGGAAGGGGCGCCGGTGGACGCCCCAACCATGTCCCGATTTGTCCAACCAAGCTCCCCATCCTCCATCTTGTCCTGCAGATTGAGGGCCTGGTTAGCTCCCGCCAATTCCACTCCGACGACCAATCCTCCCAGTAGTTATATTGCGGCTCGTGCTGCTGCTGTGTATGAGGGAAAGCCGCTGGGCTTGGAGTGCCCCCCGGAGTCCGTTTGGCAGTCCGAGATGTCCGCTTTGAGGTGCTGTTAGCCCAGAACTCTACGAGACAGCATGCAACGCTGGCTGTTGCTTGTGATGGTGACCCAGGATAACCATTGACCGGCTTTGAAACAGGCCTGGCTGGGTAGTTGGGCGACACGTAGAGTAGGTAATTCATGATCATACTGGGCATCGAAGAGGTGGGAGTCGAAGGAAGCGAAAAATTCAACGTCCTGGGCTCAACCGCGGAAAGGGCTCGAAGTTGGGGTAGGCTGGTCGCTCCAAATTCGACAGTAGGCGGCCTCAACTCAATCCACCTGCCTATTCACCAGATTTCCGACCAGCTACCTCAAACCCCCTTCGCATATCCTCTCGGGTCCATATCCGTTCCGTACTTTTCTACCCTCCATCCTCTCCTGCTCGTTCTACCCTTCCGTCCACCTTCCTCTCCTCAGTTCCTTTCCGCAGAGCCCCAATCGTTCATTTCGTCTCTCTGACACCAAAAGGTTCCGGGCACTGGGATTGGACGGGCGTTCGATCTTTGACTGAACCTCCCTCTTCCCTCAATACGACTACGAGATCCTCCACACCGTCCCCCTCTCCTCCATTGCATGATTCACGCCCCGGATGGCGAAGCTCTCCAATGGCACCAACGGTGCTCTCTCCAATGGGCACCCGAACTCCTGGCAGGCCAAACACGACCTCCCCTCTCACTTCATCGGCGGCAATCACCTTGATTCAGCACCTGCGAGTGCCGTCAAGGATTTTGTACAGAAAAGTGATGGACATTCCGTGATCACCTCGGTGAGTAAAGCAGTGCTAGGAAATGCGGTGCGTCTTGCTGACATTCTCAGGTGCTTATTGCCAATAACGGTATTGCCGCGGTCAAAGAGATCAGATCGGTACGAAAATGGGCCTACGAGACTTTTGGCGATGAGCGGGCCATTCAATTCACTGTCATGGCCACCCCGGAAGATCTACAGGCAAATGCGGACTACATTCGGATGGCTGATAAATACGTCGAGGTACGGCCCTGACATACTGCAGAGCTAACGTCTGGTCAATTGTTGACACATTAAACATACAGGTAACCGGAGGGACAAACAACAACAATTATGCCAATGTCGAGGTGATTGTGGACATTGCCGAGCGGATGGACGTCCACGCAGTCTGGGCTGGCTGGGGCCACGCTTCAGAAAACCCCAAGCTACCCGAATCGTTGGCCGCCTCACCAAAAAAGATTATCTTCATAGGCCCTCCAGGCTCCGCCATGAGGTCACTTGGCGACAAGATTTCCTCGACCATCGTTGCGCAGCATGCCAAGGTGCCTTGCATTCCATGGTCAGGAGAAGGCGTGGATCAGGTGAAGATGGACAAGGACGGGATCGTTGCAGTGGAAGATCATATCTACGATAAGGGATGTACCCACTCACCGCAAGAAGGCTTGGAAGCTGCTCGAAAGATTGGCTTTCCGGTCATGGTGAAAGCCTCCGAAGGCGGTGGTGGAAAAGGTATTCGAAAAGTCGAGTCCGAAGAGAACTTCACCAGCCTGTACAATGCTGCGGCTAGTGAGATTCCGGGCTCACCCATCTTTATAATGAAATTGGCTGGTAATGCCAGACATTTAGAGGTGCAGCTCCTCGCTGATCAGTATGGCAACAACATTTCACTTTTCGGCAGAGACTGCTCGGTGCAAAGAAGACATCAAAAGATTATCGAAGAAGCGCCAGTCACAATTGCGAGACCCGAAACGTTCAAGGCTATGGAGAAAGCTGCCGTCAGCCTCGGGAAGTTGGTGGGCTATGTGTCGGCTGGTACTGTCGAATACCTCTACTCACATGCAGACGACAAATTCTACTTCCTCGAACTCAACCCCCGACTGCAAGTCGAGCATCCTACCACCGAAATGGTGAGCGGTGTCAATTTGCCCGCTGCTCAACTCCAGATTGCTATGGGTGTTCCTCTCCATCGTGTCCGTGACATTCGCTTGTTGTACGGTGTGGAGCCACATACCTCCTCCGAAATTGACTTTCATTTCAACTCCGAAAGCAGTGTCAAGACACAGCGGCGACCACAGCCAAGAGGTCATACCACTGCTTGCCGGATTACTTCGGAAGACCCCAGCGAAGGATTCAAACCTTCCAGTGGTACGATGCATGAATTGAACTTCAGATCCAGCTCCAATGTCTGGGGCTACTTTTCCGTCGGTACTGCTGGTGGTATTCACAGCTTTTCAGACAGTCAATTCGGCCATATCTTTGCGTACGGTGAGAATCGATCGGCATCAAGAAAGCATATGGTCGTGGCGCTGAAGGAGCTGAGCATTCGCGGTGATTTTAGAACCACTGTCGAATATCTCATCAAACTGCTTGAGACGCCGGCATTCGAAGACAACACCATCACAACTGGCTGGTTGGATGAGCTCATCTCCAACAAGCTGACAGCAGAGCGACCAGATCCGATCTTGGCGGTTGTTTGTGGTGCGGTGACAAGGGCTCACATTGCATGTGAAGCTTGCATTGCGGAATACAGAAAGGGCCTCGAGAAGGGTCAGGTCCCGTCAAAAGAAGTCTTGAAGACTGTCTTCCCGGTGGACTTCATCTACGAGGGCCACCGTTACAAATTCACCGCGACAAGGTCCAGCCTCGATAGCTATCACCTATTTATCAACGGCTCCAAATGCTCCGTCGGTGTCCGTGCACTGGCTGATGGCGGCCTGTTGGTCTTGCTGGCGGGACGGTCACACAACGTCTACTGGAAGGAAGAGGCAGCGGCTACACGCCTTAGTGTTGACGGCAAAACCTGTCTGCTCGAAGAGGAGAACGATCCGACCCAGCTCCGAACGCCATCTCCTGGGAAGCTAGTCAAATTCACTGTCGAGAACGGCGAGCATGTTCGAGCTGGCCAAGCCTTCGCAGAAGTTGAGGTCATGAAAATGTACATGCCTCTGATTGCACAAGAGGATGGCGTTGTCCAACTCATCAAGCAGCCAGGAGCCACGCTTGAGGCAGGTGACATCCTTGGTATACTCTCTCTGGATGATCCATCAAGAGTCAAGCACGCTCAGCCATTCCTGGGTCAACTTCCAGACCTCGGCCCTCCTCAAGTCGTGGGCAACAAGCCACCTCAGCGATTCACTCTCCTTCACAGTATTCTCCTTAACATCCTTCTCGGCTTTGACAACCAGGTCATCATGGGTCCTACTTTGAAGGAGCTTGTCGAAGTTCTCCGAGATCCTGAATTGCCGTATGGCGAATGGAACGCCCAATCGTCTGCTCTTCACTCTCGCATGCCTCAAAAGCTTGATACCCAACTCGACCAGATCGTTGAGCGCACTCACTCAAGACACGCAGAGTTCCCTGCCAAACAGCTACAGAAAGCACTGAACCGCTTCATCGAAGACAACCTAGGTGGTGCTGATGCCGACATGCTAAGAACATCGCTGGCGCCTCTGTCCGAAGTCATGGACAGATATGCTGACGGTCTCAAAGCACATGAGTTTGAAGTTTTTACCGGTCTGCTGGATCAATACTGGCAGGTCGAGAAACTCTTCTCCAGCGGCAGTCTGCGAGATGAAGACGTCATTCTCAAACTCAGGGAAGAGCACAAGGACGACATCCAAGCCGTCGTCCACACCGTTCTGTCTCACAGCAAGATTGGTGCAAAGAACAACTTGATCCTCGCGATCCTCGACATGTACAGACCGAATCTGCCAAATGTTGGAAATGTCGCCAAATACTTCCGTCCTTCTCTTCGCAGCTTGACAGAACTCGAGTCAAGAGCAACAGCAAAGGTCGCGCTAAAGGCAAGAGAACTTCTTATTCAGTGCGCTCTGCCATCTTTGGAAGAGCGTTCTGCGCAAATGGAGCACATTCTGCGATCTTCAGTCGTTGAATCGAGGTATGGCGAGACTGGCTGGGACCACCGAGAACCGGATCTCGATGTGCTCAAAGAAGTTGTTGACTCCAAATACACAGTCTTCGACGTTTTGCCACTTTTCTTCAGCCATGCTGACCCATGGGTATCGCTGGCAGCTCTCGAGGTGTATGTTCGCCGAGCTTACCGTGCTTATACTGTCAAGGAGGTCCAATACCATAACGAAATCGATCCTCCATTCTTCATCTCTTGGGACTTCATCCTGCGCAAAGTCGGGCAATCGGAGTTCGGTATGCCTCTTGGCTCGGCATATCCATCCACGCCAAGCACCCCAACTTCGGGAGGCAGCCCATTCAAGAAGATCAGCTCAATCAGCGATATGTCGTACCTAGTGAACAGAGGAACAGATGAGCCATCACGAAAAGGTGTCATCGTCCCTGTTCAGTACCTCGACGAAGCGGATGAGTCTCTTGCACGAGCCTTGGAAGCATTTCCTCGCGCTGGCGGCAAGGGGCAAAGATCAAGCACGACCGGTCTCATGCCCGAACTCAACGGTAGGCGTAAACCAGCCGCTCCACGTCTCGAAAACGAAGACGAGCTTACTGGTGTCTGCAACATTGCGATCCGTGATGTTGAGGGTCTCGATGACAATGAGATTGTTTCACGTGTTGCCAAAATTGTTGAGGAGAACAGGGAGGAGCTTCTAGCGCGTCGTGTTCGTCGACTGACCTTCATCTGCGGTCACAAAGATGGTACATATCCAGGCTACTACACCTTCCGAGGGCCTTCCTACGAAGAAGACTCTAGCATTCGACACAGTGAACCTGCATTGGCCTTCCAACTTGAGCTGGGCAGGTTGTCAAAGTTCAAGATCAAGCCAGTCTTCACCGAAAACCGTAACATACACGTGTATGAAGCGATTGGTAAAGGCCCGGAAAGTGACAAGGTGGTCGATAAGAGATACTTTACTCGTGCTGTCGTTCGCCCTGGACGGTTGAGAGATGATATTCCCACAGCCGAGTATCTGATCTCTGAAGCTGATCGATTGATGAACGACATCCTGGACGCTCTAGAGATCATTGGCGACAACAACTCTGATCTGAACCACATC
>JAABUK010006501.1_pt1 | contig 17409 bp, 15 predicted proteins | sample 5559141 | NCBI WGS metagenome assembly JAABUK01 (sample SAMN10711869, study PRJNA513367) | rock metagenome | isolation source: Antarctica rocks | place: Antarctica: Victoria Land, Pudding Butte nord | collected 2016-01-03 | reverse complement strand
TACAGAAGAAATCAAAGAGAGTTTCGAGCTGTATCTATAGTAGAGCAAAACAAAGAGAACGAAGCAGGTTTGCTTGAGTATCGAAAGCGCTAGAATAGAGTATCGAGACTGAGGTTTAACATGAGTCAAAACCTCTAGAGCTTATTGACTAGAAAACTCTATTCAATCTCGACACACTCGTAACAGTTATCTCATCAAGAAACGTCACTATGTTCTCTGTCATTGAGAAGATGAAGACATCTCAGTCGAAGAAACAATTTGAATCATGTTATAAAACGTTTATCAACTTTATAATTTACTCAGTTCTATTATTTCAAACAGAGATTTCAATTCTTATCAATCATATGACAAAGTCTTTGCAAGTGACTAAGAATCATCATCAGTTTATTAACAGTTTATCATTCTGAGATTAATGATTAATTGAAATGAGTTAATCAAGATGTTGAACGCGAATTAAGAATCTACTGTAACTACATGCAAAATGACTGAACAAAATAACTTTTAATGATGAAATTCAGCGAGAATTTCAATATTTTCTTGATCATCTCAATGATCTCATTCTACTTCAATAAAAGCTTTCACTCACGAATGAATTTCAATTCAGATATGACTGATTATAAAATCATTCATGAACGTTTTGAAGCTAGAAAAGCTGATGATATTATCATTCAAATGAAAGAGCTTCTTATCTTTGATCATTAATAATTGAAAAAGATGAAGCAGATCATTAAAACTTAAGTCAATAAACATAAATAAGATATCATCTATGAAGTAAATGACTGAGTTTGATTATTCTTTAAAAACATAAAGACAACTAAATCATGTAAAGATTTAAAAGATAAACAGCTAAAACTTTATCAAATTACTGTCAAAGTTGAAATCTTCTATCATCTTCATTTATCAATAAGCATAAAGCAGCTGCATTCAATGTTCAGCTTAAAGCTATTATATTCTTGTTCTGAAGACTCATTATCAGAACAACATTCAAAATCTTCTAAATCATTGATAATTAAAGACAATGATCATTAAAAGATAAATAACATTTTGAATTCTAGATGTTATTGAGATCGAATACAATACAAGATCAAATGAACAGAACTAGATTGAAACAACGAATTATACTATGTCAATAAAGAAGAATTCAAGAGCTTGAAAGAAGTTCTAGTTAAATTTCATAAGCTTTATTCAGACAAGTCATACTAAATTGAAAAACAGTGAAAATTTTTGCGTTTCATTTGTTCTATTCATGCAAACATGAATTTTCAAAGAAAAAAATAATGTTACGAATGTGTCAGAATTGAATAAGATCAAAGCTTTAACTTTAATTAATTCATAGTTAACATTAGCGAGTTAACTGTGTATTAATTAAAGCAAGCTTTGATCTGATTTAAATTTAGCTCAGATTTGACTCAGATATGACTCAGCATCTTTTTTCTTTCTCAACATTTTCTTCACTTCACAACTGTCTTTCTGTGTCACAACACATTTTCTTCAAGTTTAGCGTAGTCTTTGAACATTATATAAATAAAAGTTCTTGTATTACTCTTCTTTTATATTCTTAATGTTCAGTTATAACTATCTTTAAAAAATCAAGCATCATCATTCATGTACTTCACTGATTGAATCATTTAGACATGATCTCAACAAACTCATACTAACAGCAGCTTAACTGTTTATTCTGCAAAGATTTCTTCATCATTTGATCAATATGATATATAGTGTCATTTCTTGAACAATTGATCTATGACTGTCAGAATTGCATTGCTTTCTTCATTTTCTGATAGATTGATAATGAAGTTTAAGAATATGTTCTTTCATCATTACTTAAGTATGAACAATGACTTTAGCAAATCATTGATTCTATCTCTCGATGTTTTTAATTTACAATAAACATAACAGTTTTGAATGTAGCATTTGATTGTAGTTCTCATCTTTGATCAGCAATATGATCATTTAAGCAAGTTTAACATTCAATTCATGTCAAAGTGATTATTGATTGAAAAATCATATGCTTCTCTTATTAATCAAGTAATCTCTGACTGAGAAATTCATAGTTTGTCATCTTTTCAGAGTACTTCATTAAGTACTTGACAGTTGTTTAAATCAATATCTTGACAGATAACATCATTGATATGATGCTTGCGCTTCATTCTGATCATCAGAAGCAAATGATGAGCATTGTTGACGTGACATCAGCGAGTGAGCGAGAGATGAGTATCACTATCTCGCAGAAGAATTCAATCAAGACGAAGAATATACATGAGAAATTGAACAAACTGCGAGTACTTTATGAGCTCAACGAACGTAGAAACAATGAACTGATGCTCTGAGAGAAGATGAGAAGATTGACAGAGATGATAGAAAAGCTGACGCGTCAACGCGTCGCTGCGTTGACTGTCAATCGATGCATGAAGAATCAGCTGAAGAGATTGAAAAAGATAACGAGCAGACTTGAAAAGAAGTTCGCGAAGAAGAAGAAACGTGTTGACAACTGAGCGAAGAAAGTGAACGAGAAGTCAACAACGTTGTTTGAGAATCATCTTGTTCTCAGTGTTGACGTTGTGTTGTCAATGCAAAATCATTGCAAGAAATTTGAGATTAAGATCTTCGTTAAAGAGAAAGAGAAGATCAAGAGAATCATGATGACAACAACAAAGAACATAGTGAGATGAGCAAGAGAGATTGACGTCAATGAGATGTTATTGATGCACAAAGACATAAAGACTATGAAGAGATGATCAAATCTACTGATATTTTGAATCAAGATTGAAGACAGCAAGAGAATACTGAAGAAAAACGATTTTTGAATCAAAGAGATTTCATTGAATGCAAGTCTGCATGAAGTCAGTTTCAAGATAGTGATACATGAAATTAAAATCGAAGAAATGTCTAAAGACATAAAGAAGAAGAGAGCGAAAGCACTCATCAAGATCAACAAAGACATACACTCAAAGATGATGATTGAGAAAGTTGAGTAACTCACAAAAAACAGTGAACAGAAGAGATACGTCTCACTGATGATATGCGTAGTCAGCGTTGAGATGATGAACAAGCTAATTGATGAGAAAGTATGTCATGAGATCAACATAAAAATCACGCAGTTTTATGATTCAAATTGTAGAACACATCAGTGTTTAAAGTATCAAGACTATGATCATAAAACATATGATTGCAGAAACAAGCAAAGATGTGTTTACTGCACGCTAGATCATTGCTTGAAGCACTATTCTCATAAACAGACTTGAGACATGTGAAAATGTGAGACGTGTCGAGATACATACAAAGTCTTTGACTTTCAATGTCATAAACAACAGATCGAAAAAAAGAGAATAAAGAGAGTCACGAAACACAGATCTCTATATCACGTTGTACAAGAGCAGAGAGAACTCAAAGTGATGAAATTAAAGACGTTCACAGAAACATTTATCAGTCTGAGATCATTGATAGACAATGACTTGAAGAGAAAACAGAGATGCTCAACAAATGAAAGTCATCTGCTCAGCGTAATCATCACATTCAAAAACACTATATTGAATCATTTAATTAAGAAGTCAAAAACAAATAAGTTGAAATCAACATCAATCACATCAATTTCAGTATCATTTTCTTTTGAAGATCTTACAAGAAAAGCAAGCACATTGCAAACACTCAAGAAAACATCAAACAGCTTTGAATGTAAACTTTAATGTCTCAGCAAAAGAAGCTTTGAATACTACAGTACAACGTTCACAAGTTCAGAGAAAAGATGATGATAGCGCTACTACATGAGAAAAAAATAAAGAATTATGACATTTTGATTCTTTAAGAACTCTGATGATTTGATGAGAATTTCAGAGCGTACTGCTCAGCAACTGTTGACTTCACGCTGAAGAATAATGAGAATAGAATCTGTTTCTACATAAACAAGAAAACTGACAACAACATCTGATATTCAACATGATACTTCAAAAATGTAAACATGATTATGTTACAAACATTAACAGATGATACACAGATGACTCAGAAAGCTATACACATTCACGAAGCATACAATTTGTCACTCAGAAATCACGAAGTCATTCATGAAAAAGAAAGTCTTTCAAATATTGAAAAGATGCTACACATGTCGAGAGAATGCATTTTGATAGAAGACTTCAATCTGCATCATTTCACATGAGAAGAATCATTCTATTCAAGACAGCATTTATTGTCAAATGATTTAATTGAAATGATTACAAATGTTGATGCATCGTTGATGCTATCTCAAGACACAATTATGAGAGATTATCAGAAATCTCAAACGACAATAGATTTGATCTTCACGACAGATGACATTATGAATCAATTAATATGATGTGAAATCAATGAAGAAATGAAAAACTTCTCAGATCATTTATTGATACAGACAATTATAGATTTCAAAGTCTGCAAAGAGTCAGCGCGAAAATTGCGTTGCAACTGAAAGACAATAAATGAAAAGAAGTTCATCAATACTCTGAGAGAACAAATGTTGAAATCACTGTTGAATCATGAGACAAGATGTCAATGCATAGATGAGTACACTAAGCAACTGCTGAATGCACTAAAGAAGATCATCGAGATTTTCACTTTCTGAGCGAGATCACATGAAATGATCAAAGCAGAATGAACGAAGAAATGTACAAAGATCATCAAGAGCATGCAATGAATGAGAAAAAGCTGTTGAATCATCAAAGACTGAACAGAGTACATTCAAGCATGTGACAAGAAGAACAAGATCATCAGAAAACAGAAATGCAGTGAATATCAAGAGATCATGCAGAACGTTGAACAATTCTTAAGAAAACTGTTCAAAACTGCGAAATGAGCAAGAAATGCAGTCACAAACACACTGACTTAAGCAACAATTTTCTCTTTGATCAAGTCAGAATGCTTCAACATCACTACGACAGCGCAAAATAAGACGAAGATGATGTTTCAGACTCACTTTTCATCATCTTCAGAGATTCTCATGCTGAACACAGAAGACTTTGAATACTTGTTCTTGATTGAAAATGACGTTTCGCTGATGCATTGCAAGATTAAGAGAGTCATCTACAAAATGATGCTCAACAAGACTTCAAAACACACAGAATACACAAATAAAATAATGCGCAGACTCATTGAAAACATGTCAGAATAAATACACTTTCTTTTTGAAAGATGTCTGCAAGAGAGAATACAGTCAACTTAGTTCAAAAGCGCAATCACAATAGTGATGCAAAAGTCAGACAAGAAGAATTACTTTAATGCAAAGATATATAAATTGATTGTGTTACTCAACATGCTGAGCAAAATACTGAAGTTCATTATATTCAAACGTCTGCAAAATGTTGTAGAAGTGTGCAGCTTGATATTAAACATTCAGATGAGAGTTTGCAAACACAGATCAACAGATACAACTTTGCAACTGATTACAGAAAAGATACATATTGTATGAAGTGACACAAGAAGAAGAGTAGTCTCACTGCTGAGTCTGAATGAGAAGAGTGCGTTCAACAATGTAGCGCATAGCAGACTTTTGCATGACATGAAAAAGAGAAGAGTTTTCAGACTGCTTCTCAAATTTGTGAAGAACTTTCTGAGAAATCGACGCATCATGATCACAATCGATGACTACATGATGATGAAACGCAGCGTGAACGTCGACATATCACAAGACTTTTTGCTATCATCAATATTATATTTGTTCTACAACGTGAATTTGCTAGAAGCATGTGATGACATCAGATTAAGAATAAGCTTCACAAATTTCATAAATGACGTCAATATCTTAATATATGAAAAGTAGACTGATTGTTGAGTTGAGTTTCGATATCAATCTTTTGACTCAACTCAAGTACTCGATATCAATCTTCTGACTCAACTTAAATACTTGATTTCAACATTCTGATTCAATCTGATATCAACTTTAAGTCAATACTCGATTCAAGTTCTTGACTCAACTCATCAAGAAATCGAAAATGACGTTAAGAGAGTTAAATATAGAAATTTTTTCGGTTTTTCGCCTTTGCATTACCTTTTTGCATTATCTTTTTGATAGAAAGTCATAAAGAAAAACATGAAGAGAAACATAAAGATTGTTTGATAAAAAGCTTTGATAGAGAACTATGATAGAGAGCTATGATAGAGAGTCATGACGGAAAACTATGAAGACTGTTTGATAGAGAGTCATGAAGAAAAGTCATGAAGAGAAGCTATGATAAAGAAACATGAAGGCTATTTGATAGAAAGTCATGATAGAAAGTCATAATAGAGAGTCATAATAAAATATCTATCTATTTATCTTCATATCTTGATGAGTCGAGTTGAGAATTTCAAGTCAATACTCGATTTCAACTCTCTGACTCAACTTGAATACTTAAGTTGAATCTTCTGACTCAACTTGAATACTTGAGTTAAGAATTCTGACTTGAATCAAGTCTTGACGAGTCGAGTACTTGACTTGAACTCAAGTACTCGACTTGACGCGATCAGTCTAATGAAAAGTTCATGAAGTGCAACTGTAGAGTTTTTAGCGAGATTTATGATAAATGCAAACAGTGATCAAAAACGCACGACATCAAGTTTTCAAAGACAAAGCATGAGTTAATTCACTTTATGAAAATCTTTAAGTGATTCAATATGAATGTCAATGTAAAGCTGATGAAACATCAGATTGACTTGAAATCAGATATTAGAATTTTAGAGTTCAACTGAACTTCAAGCTGAAATGAGTGATTCACATGCATCATGTCGAAGCAAAACTAATGATTAGACAAAAGATCATGCAGACAATCATTGAATTTACTTGAGACTCATCAATGATGACAAGAAAGCAAATATACTTCGCGATGATGTGTTCTCTGCTTAGTCATGAAATCATCATATGATACATGTCACAAAGAGTGAAAAATCATTGAAAAGATCTGAACATCAAGCTGAAATCAGTACAAGAAAGAGCATTGCGACAAATCATCAATGTTTATCATGTGACATCAACAGAGATTCTACAGATAGAAATAAACACAGCGTTGATAGATATTCATCTATGAAAGTTGATATAAAAGTCAATAATAAACATGAACTTTTGAAAATCAGATGAAGTTATTGAAACAATGATGCATTGAATTTGTAACGACTTGACACTCAAAAGAGATTGAAAATCAAAGCTGTGCAAGACATCTTTGCAGCTGAAGTGAAAGTAAATGAAAGAAACACTTAAATAAATGAAGATGAAGTGAAGTCATTTCTACATGATGATTCTCTGATCAGAGTCATCAAGAATAGTTATAGTTGCAAACAAGAAAATGTCAATAAGTTAACATCATCTTGACACATTCATGTTGAAGCAAAGAGTTTACTTGAATGATAGCAACAGTAAAGAGAATATTACAACGACTGCAATGAGAATTAACTGAGAGTTAAATAAGAGATTGAAAGAATTGACTTTAATCATCACTCATCATAAAGAACTGAAAGAATTGATTGCAAAGATGAAACATCTTGCAGACGTAGCGACAGAGAATCGAGAATGTCATGAAAAAATATACAAAGTATACAGTGATAGTCAGACTTCTCTGAAAACAGTGAAAGTTATGATATCAACAAAAGATCAGACACATCTGCAATGAGTTCAGACTGCGCATGAAAGCATTTGATCTTAAGAAGTCATGCTGAAGCTACATTGAATGATGAGACATGCAAAAGTACTTGAAAATGAAGCAATGAACAAGATGATTGATGATGCACATGATTTGTCTTTATCATTGACTGAGTGTCAACGCATTGAAGTAACAACAAGATTGATGCTCATACAGAAACAGATCAGACAAACATGAAGAGTAATCTGAAAAGAGAAATTCAACGCAGCTCATTTTCAATATCTGACATCAGAGATGATACATCAACATTTGCAACTACACAAGAATCATGCAAAGTCTCACAGCGCATTATTGACGCAGCTACGCATAGGAAAAATTGACTTCAATCAATTTCTACTTGAGAAACGAGTACTTGAGATTGCTACAATGACATGCGAGTGCAACAAAGATTGAATGTCAATCAAGCATGTTTTATTAACATGTCTCAGATGAAAAGTAGAATGAAAAGCAATGCAATGAGAAGAGAACATCACGAACTTGAGAAAGCTCTTAAAAATCATGAGTGCAGTGATGATGATCATTCAAATGATACTCTCAATGAGCATACTGAATCAATTTCAAGCTGTGACGTCATTAAAGAGTCAGATGAAAGAGAGAGAAAATAAAGAAGAAACAGACTCATAGAGTTTTTGCATTAAAAACAGTTATAATATAAAGCGCAGAAAGAAGCGATTTTTGATGCAAAAAGAGCGCTGCGCTAGCGCAGCGCTCGCTACAGTATATAGAATCTTACATAGATTCATAATGAGTGTTGAATTGAGTAAGAATTAAAAAAAAAAAAAAAATTCTTGACAAGTTTTTTGATTCTGTTCAATAGTTGTTCAAATATTGATACATAGTTGATTCATTTAATTTTTGACTATAATTTGATTTTGAATAAAAATCATTTCTTTGATCAAATTTTGATTAACTTTTGATTCAGATTTTGAATCTGAGTCAGATTTTAAATCAGATGAGCAAGATTTAAGTCAGATTTTAATCAGATTCTTGATTAACTTTAATTGATTGAAGATTGAATTTGCTTTCAGACAATAACATCTGATGCTGATAAAACTTTCTATCATTATTTGCTTTAACTGACTTGACATTTGACATTCTAATCAGTGCATCAACTTTCAAATTCTGTTTTTCTGACTGATAAATGATCTTGAAGTTATATTCAGATAACTTTTCAGCTCATTTAGCTTATCATCTGATCAGTTCTTTGATGATTATGAAGTACTTTAAATTCAGATGATCAATGAAAATCTTAATCAAAATATTCATACATTTCAATTTAAGACATTAATGTTTCAAGCAGCAAATAATGATCAGCAGTTCTTTATCATAAATTTCATAGTTGCATTCTGTGAAAATCATATTCTTGCTATAAAAGATCATCAATAATAATAATAATAAATTCATACACTTTTGTGACATCAATTAGATCAACTCATGAAAAACTCTATGCTATCTGTATTGAATGAACAAAACTCTTTGAGATAGAAAATCGCTTGCAGTCTACATGACTGCTTCATGCAGTTGAAACAGTGAGTTTTGAGACTATATATCAAATTTGTTCACGTTGATTGCACGTTAAAGAACGAGTGTTCTAGTCACTTTAAATTGCTTCAAGAGCTTCATTTTCATCATCATCTTCGTTACTACTTTGAGACTCTTCGTGATGATGATGATTATTCAATAGTTCAAGAAGTCAGCATCTTGTAGCATTCTTGATCGCAGATGCAATCAGTTCAAACAATGCATGAGTACATGCTTCGTCATCTGATGACTTCATTCGCAGTTGCAACGCAAGCTATTCATGTCTGAAACGTTTCTAGAGTGTAGATAAGCGTTCAGATCTATGCGTTCAATTCTGATGTGCATTGCAAGAATGCTTTCTGCTTTCTGAAGATCATCACGCATCTTTATCATCTTATTGCTCAGATGCAATCTTTGTGTTGAGATTGCGTTGACATCTGCGACGCGTTCTCTGTACTTTTTCCATCGTTGATTTCATTGATCTTTGTGATACTGCATTATTGCGATGCTATCGCTTGTTGAAATCATTGTGAAGAAGAGAATGTGTCATCTGCATCTTGACTGTATCTTCGCATCTTCTTGAATGAAAACATTCAGAAGTACTATTTTCTTGATGACGAGTGAGCGAGAAATGACGCGATTAACTTTCGTCAAATGAGCATGTATTAGTTTGCATACTTATCTGATCTCTTGCGTTCAATTGTTGACTCAACTGTGTAGCGTGATCTTGTTCTGTAGCATGTTCAGATGAACATGTAGCGAACTCATGTATGTTTCTGTCTTTAAAGTTTCGATGTTTACTCTTTTGAATGCTTTTGCTACGTGACACAGAGTCTGATTCTGAAGTGTTTCTAGTCTGCATTCTTTGCTCGACAATTCATTTTTCTTGTCACGCTGATGTCAAACTGATACTTCGAATGTGATTTCTGATCTCACTACTGCTGAGTATACTTGTCTCGCTTTTGTGAAGATAGCTCTTCATGTGAAGACTTCAAAATGACTAAGTGTCAGCATTCTTGTGACGTGATTCATCTTTATTTATCAAAGATGCGCGCTTCATTGCAGTTTCATGTTCAGTTGCATCTTTAGAACTCGTACGTCTGATTTCAATTTGATAATTGAGCTTTCTATTTGTATGCTAGTCATCATGTCAAATCTCTTCAATTTTCTAGTGAAATGCGTAAGCTCATACTTTTCTGATGCGAATGTTGTGTCATGAGTGCAAGCTCATTTCGCGCAGACGTCGTGTGCTTTGCTCAGTGTTCTGCAGATTTCTTCAGTGAATTTGTCGTAGACTAGAATGTTAATATCATTTATGAAGTCAAGCACTTCGATTTTAATTCTCAATGCTTTGCATTTTTCAATTAGACTTGCGTTGAAGAATAGAAAAAGAATTGATGAAATGAGAAATCTCTGCAATATGCCTGCGTTTATCTCACGCATGTCGCTCGTTTATTCGTTGAATATTAGCGACGTCTTTCAATTCTTTAGAAAGCTGCGTGTTCATTCAATTATGTAGCTTGACGTTCTTTTCATTTTCAGCGTATGCAGAAGTCTGATGTGTGAGACTTGATTGAACGCTTTGACGACGTCTAAGCTTAGCATGAAGATCACATATTTGATTTCACAGTCTCACACTGTGTGAACTTGATCTACTAGTAAATCTAACGTCGAGATCATGAATCATTTGCGTCTCGCTCTCATTTGAGCATTTGATAGCATGTGATGAGTCTCGACTATGTCACTCAGTCTTTTGATCATGATCAACTTCAGCGCTTTGCTCATGATATCAAGCAAAGCAATGAGTCGATACATCTTTGAATCAATATAGTCGCTTTTCTTTGATTTGCGTAGTACTATTGTCTGAGTCTTTTTGAACTGCTTCGAATGATACTTGTGTGTTACACATGCGTTGAATAAACTCGTCAGTACTGAGATCAGTTCTGCAAGACTCGCTTGAAGCGCTTTGTTTGAAATATCTGAAGCGCTCGACGCTTTGTCTGCTTTTACTCATCTGATTGTCTGCTTCACTTCATCTTCTGTGATGCGTGAATTGAATGAGACTGTCAGAGATATGAATGATTCTGCAATGTTGTTGACATTCGCTTAAGAAGATGAGAAAAAGAACTTTTCTCGCAGTATTTCAATTTTTTTCTCGAACGTCGTTGTCATATGATCAATGTCGCTTCGCTTCAGTGACGAAAACTGAGAAAGCTTTTTAAATAGCTGACTTTCGATTCTAGCTCATTTTGCAAAGCATCATATCGATTTGAGTGCTTTGCTCAGCTCATGCATTTGTGATCTGAAGTGTGCACATTTCATTTGTTGAATGATCTTGTTTTTATGATCATTGTGCTTCAGATATTCATTTCACGCTTCTAATGTGTCTTGCGTTTTTCATATGATTTGCAGTCGTCTTGATTTCATTACTACTTCGAAGCAGCTTTGATTTCAAAAGTCTCTTACTTAATTTGATGACTTTGTCAAGAAAGTAAATTTCTCAATGATCTTCTGTAGCACTCTGATAATCTTACACACTCTGTCATTCATCATAGTCTTGTCGTCTAGAGAGCGTTTCAAAGATAGATGTATTTGCAGATAAGCACTCAATGCTTCTGTATTCATTTTCTTTCAAAGTCATCAAGTCAAGAGTTGCACTGAGATTGTTTGTAGACATAGCTCTGTGATGATCAAAAGATGATTCAACCTCTGATGCAGATTAATTCGTATCTTGCACTTGTGTATCATGAACTGTATTTTCTCGCTGCTAAAGACTAGATCAATCGTCGTAAATTAATTGTGAGCTTCGTGAGTAATAGTGTCTGATTTCAGTAATAATTTCAGCCTTGCATTTGTAATAATGTTTAGTAGAGTATCAATCATTGTATGATGAGTGAAGCATCTTCATCTTTCTCAATGAGAATGATGTAGATTGAAATCTTCTACGATCAGTTGTTTGCAGTTATTCTTGAGTAGTTTGTTCAAATGAGAAATGATTGAAGATCTCTCTGTAAATGTAGTAAACAGTGAGCATGAGTTGTAAATGTTTAGAAGTCTTAACGTCTGCGTTTTGTCATCTGTGTTACGAGTTAATATTCTGATTAAGCAAATGTTTGACTCAACTGTTTCTACTATTCATTAATTGAGTCTTAAATGTTTGTTAATGTATATGCATGTTCTTGATTGAGATGATGAGTTTTTCACTAGATGAAAGAAGTTGTGTGCTGAGCTAAATGATTGCAAGTCATTGTTGTTGCAATCTTGCTTCTGTATAGCTACTATGTCGAATTCGCGAACTTCTTTGTCAATTAGAAATGATTCTTGAATTCTTAATGATTTTCTGATGTTGTACTGTAGAATTTGTAGAAAAGACTGTTTTATCATAGAATTATTCGTAGTTGTTGTTGACTTTGCAATGAGAAGACTCTTTGTATGCTTTCGATCATCGATGATCTTTCTTGCTTTCTGATTGAACGTTTCTGAATCTGCTCAGATGTTGTCTCGTCTGAGTCACTACTTACGCAAGAGAAAAGATTGACTCATCTTTTCTTGATCTTTATTATCTGTCAAGCTGATTCATCAGCGATTCAACTGCATGTTTTCAGCATGACTGTTGCTGAGCTCGAGAAGTTCGTTGAATCGAAAGAATTCATTGAATCTGAAGAGTTCGTTGAATCTAAAGAGTTCAGAGATAGCGAGAAGAGTGTGCAATTGTATTTAGATGTTTCAGAGTATTTGAACAATCTATTTCTATAGATTTCAAACGTTTGTTTCATCTGCTATTGTCACTTGAGACAGATGCATCTTCAGAGTTCGTGATTTTCGTTGCAGTTGACGCAACATCTTTTATTCGAAGGCATCACACACTTCTCTATGTGATGCTTGTCTGCGCATTTTTCGCAGCGCTGATTCTTTCTGCAGATCTTAGTCATGTGATCAAATTCGTGACATCTGAAGCATTGTGTGATGCAACAGTTCTTTTCAAATAGCTTGCATGCACATTCTTGATATGAGTTCAGCATGCTCACGTTCATTAGTCAATTTGTCATCGCTTCGATTGCAATCTCTACAATGAGCGACGAATGAGTCTTTTCACTATCTGTTACCTTCTTGAGTCAGACTATTCTTAGAACTTTCAGATCTTCATGAAGTCTTGCGTTATCTTTTATCAATCTTTCAATGATTTTTTCTTGATTGCTCATGTCTATTGTAGTATGTACTTCATGTGTCAGCACTGCAAAGATTCGACGTGCTACATGTGTTGAACTCGTGATTTCTTTTGCTCACGTCTGAGTCTTTTTCAGGTTTGCTCAAGCATCTGAGCTAACTGCGTGAAGGAAAATGTCATCGCTGCTCAGCTTACGAAGTGACATGATTAGATTTCTTTGACCTGTCAACATGTTTGCGATTCTCTATAAAATCTGTTCAATCAACTTCTTCTGTATCTCTTCTATTTCTCTTCTGTTCATTATCTTAATCATGACTTCTCATCTTTTGCGAAGCGACGATGAGTTGTTTCTGAAACGTTGCTTCTTCGTCGCTATTTCTTCTCTTGTCACGTTCGCTCATGACGTGATTTTCGTTGAAAGACGTGTGTTTTTCTGTGTATGCAACTGCTTGTTAAGCAGTTGAACTGATGCCTTCAGTTTCTGTACATTCTTCGCGATGAACGCATTCTGATTCACGTGATGTTTTTCTTCTGAGTCGAGTCGAAGACATCAAATCAGCTTCAATGCTATCTCTTTTCATGAATAATCTTTGCTCTTCTCTTTCTCTAACGTTGATATCTTTATTAGTAGATCAATAATGTTAGCAACGTTCTCTTCATCGTCATGTGAGTGTTTCAACTCTGCATCTCTGTTTTCTTGCAATGAATCAACGTTGCTTGCAATCGTCTTTGAATCAGCATTGCTGCAATTCATGCAATTCATCATTGTTCAATCATCTTCTAGATTCACTCTGTCTTGTTTGTAGTGCTCTTTTTCAAAATTTGTGATACATGCGTTGTGATTGTTGTTTTTTAAAAGATCATCAAATGTAAAATCTCTTCATCATCATATTAAGATAACACTTTGTCATTCACATAGTTCAAGAAGTCAGTTTTCAGAATAGTTTCTCTGATTGAGTTGAAATGCTTCAGAACAAGAACTGTCATCACTTGTTACTTCAATTCTTTAAAGATTATCTGATAAATCTTTGTTCATTCAAAAAAATGATTTTTCTGAATTAACTTCATCATAAGTTGAATGATCTTGAAAAAGTTCTTTATGAATCATTAATAGAAATTACAGAAGTCAATAAAGATTTACATATGCATTAATGAACATGATACTTTTCAGTTTTGAATCATATTTATCTTTCAAGAATTCATTTGCAAATCATTGATGAATATTAATAGTTTAAGAAACAAGATTTTCTGAATCTTAAATTCATACTTGTCAATGTTTATCTGTAGATCAGCTTCACAAAGCTTGTTTAGCACTTCTTTCATGTAAGTTCTATGTTCTTTCAATGTTTTATTGTAGATGAGAATATCATTCAAGTATGTTTGACAGAATTTATGCAGACAGTTGAACAATACATCATTGATATAATGCTGAAAGAACGCAAGTTCATTGATTAATTTAAAGAATATTACTTTATACTTGTAAATGTCAAAGAAAGTAATAAAAGTAGTTAAATTCTCACTTTCTGAACTCATGTGCAGTTTATTGAATGTGATGATAATATTAAGTCAAGTCAGATACTTACTGTCTTGAATTCAAGCTAGTACTTCATTTATCAAGAGAATTGAATAATGATTTCTTTTGATCAGAGCATTCAGTTTTCAATAGTTCATGCAAAAGCAAAGACTATCATCTTTCTTTTCAATAAATAGTATTAATGAAGTAAAAGAAGCTTTGCTGAGTATGATGAATTTCTTCTTCAAATTCTCTTTTAAATACTTTTTGATCTTCTGCAACTTGTAACTTAATATAAAGTACAATTAACTTTTAAAGAATTAACTCTCATCTTTTAATTCAATCTTGTGATTATATGATTGATGCAAAGACAAATGAAATGTTTTTTCTTTATTGAAAACATTCAGAAAGTTGTGATAAATAATTGAAAGCTTCTTTTTCAGTTTATTCAATTGTCATGATTTTAGCATGTGTTACTTGAAAGATGTTGAAAAAAGAGATGTTAAATCACTTAGATGATGTTGAACAATATTATAAATGATGATAGGCGTAAGATTATCAGTGATGTTATGAGAGCTCTTCGATACGAATGATACTCAGCGTTCATGAGGTATAAGAATCTCTGAATGATCTCTTTCTTTTCTTTCTTCTTCGTGCAACGTCTTGTATTTAAAATCTAGTTATTAGAATTTCATTCTGATTTCATTCAGTTCTCAGTTCGTGACATTACGTTGCATCAACTACATCATGAGTCAATTCGAGAATATCAGCAACATTCTGCCGTCAACATCTCTAGTCTCAATCAACGAGCTCATCACTGTCACTCAGTTTTGAACTCATGTCAACAATGCTTTCGAAGCGTGATACACTTTTCTGATTGAACTTCAAACTTGATTCAACGACATCATCACTCAGTATATCAACTGAGTCTCAGTCTGTCAACAAGAACATGAGCAAACTCAGGTTAAACTTAAGCAGTTTCAGATCAATAATGAAACCTTGTCAGAAATGATTCAAGAACTCAAGAGCATGAGCAGAATTGATATCAAATCAGAGAAATATTTGAATTCAGAACTTTATATCGAAGAGCGAGAAGACAAGCTAAATCAGTTCATCTTCGAACTGATCAGCAAGCTGAAGTTGAACGTGAATTGTTATTCAACTCTCAAGTTTCGCCTTCTGTATGAGTACAGTCGCTTATCAAGAAACGCTGTCGCTCAAGCATTACTGCATATGACTGCTCAGCATGACAAGCTAGTCACGATTGAGTAATTAGTTATCTTGTTAAGACAAGCCTTCGATGATTCAGACAAGCAAGAAATCGCTCAGCGATTCATTTCAGCTCTAAGAATGCAAAATCACATCTTCATTGAATATCTGTTTGATTTTCAGCAGCACATTGATGCAATCAAATATGACGTCGTAATTCGAAAATTCAACCTGAAGAATGAACTATTCAGCGAGCTCAAAGCTCTATTGATTCAGATGAATGTCAGCAGTCTGAACTATGAGCAGTTGATTATCAAATGTCAGCAATTGAATAGTCGATATCGCGTCACAGTACAGAATCTTCTCAAGTCAAAAGCAGTGATTCACTCTGTCTCTGTGATCTTTACAGTTTTCGCGTACCTCGTCAAATATGCAACACTTTCGGCAGGCTTGAAAGCTACGACCTCGAGCTTGAGAAATCTCATGAACTTATCAATCATCAACATGAAGAAACGAGGCTCACTGACTCTTGAGAAGCATCAGCATTGCATGATCAATCATCTGTGCCTATACTGCGATAAGTCTGAGCATCAGACTGTGATCTGCAATTCAAAGCTCAAGATTCAGCTACAAGTCATCTCATTATTCGCTCTTGCAATCTCTATCGACAATCTCGCTTTCAATACTTCTTTCGCCTTGAGAAAAGTCTAGTCTCTGCGTACAGTCGCTCGCAGAGACAATCGAACAGCCTGAAAATCTCTGCACTCTCAGTTAGCTCGATTCATCGATTAGAAAAGAAGATGAACAATGATCATTTCGTGCTCTCAGATAATCTAGAAAGCAATAAAATCAATGTCAATCTTTCTGTTTTGATTGATATCGACGTCATCGATTATGCATTTATTGATGACTCTTTCGCGCAAAGACACTCTCTGCCCTGTTTTTCTTTGTCTGAAATCTGTATTCTTCAGAAATTTGACGATCAATCAGTCATATTCAATTCAATCACTCATTATGCTCTTGTCAAACTTTGAGTCTCAAGCGAGAAGCTCGAAGAAACTCTCTTTTATGTCACTCAACTTTCGCAATTTTCAGTTGTTCTAGATCTGTCGTGATTAAAAAGTCATAAAGCAATTATAAATCTGCGTCATAATCAGCTCATCTTTGAATCTCAAGCCAACTCAGAACTCGTACTTGAAACTTTCTCAAGCATCTCGATCTCAACTGTGTCAGTATCAATCTTTTCAATGTCTTTGTTTTTGAAACATCTGAAGATCTACGCTATAGATAGTGCTTCGTTTCTGCGACTCGCTAGGAAAAAGAATCATGATCTGTTTGTCATATTCATGAGAAATATC
>JAABUK010006500.1_pt1 | contig 17411 bp, 28 predicted proteins | sample 5559141 | NCBI WGS metagenome assembly JAABUK01 (sample SAMN10711869, study PRJNA513367) | rock metagenome | isolation source: Antarctica rocks | place: Antarctica: Victoria Land, Pudding Butte nord | collected 2016-01-03 | reverse complement strand
TGTTGGGGATGGGGGGGAGGGAGGTGAGGGGGGACATGGTTGGGTATCGGGAACGGAGACGGAGTGGCCGGAGGAGAGCGGGGATATGACTGGATGAGGTCAGTCTTTGAGCTAGGTCGGGCTGAGTGAGACTTGCCGAGACAGTATGCCGACTTTCTCAATAACGTAAGACAAGGAGTTTCACGCAGCGAGGCCAAAGAAAGGGTCGAGGAGAGAAGTGACCAGGCGGGGTGGATGGATGAGTGAAAGTGGAGGTCGTTGGATGTCACTCTAATTTTTGGACCGTTTGATCCCTTGTTAGGCTTGCAAGAGAGTCCGTCAAAGCCCGTCGGTAAGTGGATTCTCCATGCTAATACGCTAAACTCAATCCCAAGATCAATGGAACATGTCTACATGTCATGGGAGCCAGATTGTATAACCTTCACTCATACCTGGTAAGGCCAAGTTCCAGAATTTTACTTTGCTTGGGTCATGTGGACAATGAGTGATTTGTAGACTTGAGCATTATGGACAATGTGATGAGTCAGTGTCATGAATCAACTAGACCCATAATATGGCACCCTGAGTTTTGGTATCAACACAACCGCCGACAATTTCACCATTGTCACCATCAGCTTTTGCTCCTTGTCAAGACATATCTCAGCTTCTCTGCGCGCTTGTTTGGGATGGATTTCAACATTGGCATGATTTGCTTGCCATGGACTTCCACCAAAGAAAGCTGCGTTTGACATACATTGCTGTCACGATCGCATATCGAACAACGACGGCAAAACCACGTTTTCGCCAACTATCGCCGAGAGTCGCACCACAGGACGCTCTTTCGGCCTCATTGTGTGACACGGAACACAAAGCTATATAGGTACTATACATCGCTGAGGGATAGCCTCAGCGATTCGAGATTGAAGTCATTGAAGTCATTTCGTAGTATACCCCCTTGTCTTAGTCTTTGCATCGATAGCGCTACCCGACCAGTGCCTACTTCGGCTACGTTCTCATACGTCCCCGACAGTACCTTTGACGCTGGACCCTCTTTGCCTATCCATCGCCACCTTCGGCCACGATCGCCAGTCGTAGGAGTTGGACGTCGGGCCTTATCACTGGTCGGCGTAGCACCCTGACAGTCGCCAACCATTGCGGAGGCTCATGAGTCTGGCGGACGAGCAGAGGTCGTGGCTTGGTGAACCTCTCTAATGTCGTAGAAACGGAGAGAAGGATCATGAGCCCTCGGGCTTGGGAGTGGCAAGAGCGGAACAAGCCGAGGTACCCAGAGGTATAAGAAAGCGACCAAATTGGCTGATGTCCGCTAGGTTTCTAGTGTCGAGGTTCTTGTAGCTTGGTTATGCAACGTCTTGTAAGGAGCGGAATTACCCTACCGACGACCAGCCTGGCTGTGGAAGAATCCACCTTCAGGTTGAGTTATCTCTCGTGCTATTCAAGACTAAACTGGTAGGTTCCGTCTTATCCACACTTGTCGTCATTTGTATTCGACAGTTGTTGACTGTGTCAACCTGTCTTTAGCTTTCTATCGTCCAGGCCATACCATACCCACAACTGTGTTCGACCATCGTCTCCATTCATTGATAGTCCAGGGGGCATGAGGGTTGCTTGGGCGTGGGTTCGATCCAAATCATTGTTGGTTACGGTCACAACACTGCCCTTATCGCAGTTGAGAGGGTTGTTGTAGCTGAGACAGGGGTAAACAGCGATGTATAAGGCATACATGTCAACAAGTGTTGATCTGTTCTATCCTCTCACTATCACACACTTCCGCCCACCGGGCCTCTTTCCTGCAGTATGCTGCATACTGCTAACTCCTGGACCTCCTCTCACCAGAACGAGAACTTCTCCCAACAGCACCAGAAGTCCCTGACTGGGCAGATGCTGATCTTGAGGATGCTTTCTTGGCCATTGTGAAACCACCCAGAAGCCATTTGGCATACCAAGTATCGGCTCTCTGAAAGAAGAATGCAGCGCAAGATCAACGGCTTGTTTTTGAACAAAGCAGCTACGACAGCACTCACCTTTTCCGTGTCACTAGTTTTTTTGGTGACAAGCATGGCGAGCAAGAATGCAGTTGTCAATAAGAAGTAGCTTGGGAGGTAATGAATGATCAGGTCAATCATTGACACCACTCCTGGTATCGAGATCCCCTCGATACCAGAGATGAGATACCGCCATAGCCACATCGCAAGAAGGTTGTGCCAGATTGTCATCTGCAAAGCAAAAGCTGGACTGGAGACTTGGCTGGATACAAAGTCTCTGCCAAGGGTGTTGATGGTTGATATGGCAAGGAAGATCCAGATTGTGATGTATGACCCAAGGCCCCCAAGGAGACCAGTCCAACTGCACTCTTCAGCAACGCTACTTAGCTTGTTTCATAAACACATACAAGAGGGCAAATATAATCCCACCACCAACCATAGCAAATGGTTGACCTGTATCTGCCTATAACAGTTCAGTCTCTCAAGGTGAAATCTGCCTCCAGACTAACCTGAAGTCTCTCAGGTATCAGACTTTGTACTATTGTAGATATCTGACTGAACACTGAATCACAGACCATTTTTGCAATAGTCTGTTGTGGCTTGGTTGGATCTGGGGTAATGAATAGGATGACCGGCAAGAAGAAGGACCACATTGCTCCAAAGTGGTATCCCGCGTCAAAGAGGAAAGGAGGCACAAGCTGGGTCGTGGAAACTATAAGATAAGCCACTAGCAGGGATTTGACCTGGTTTGCCTTTGTGTCAGAACTCCCAAACCCGGCGGCAAGCTCATGAATGCCCGAATTGTAGAGGAAGAGGAAACCAAGCAGGCGGCCAAGCAAATCCAGAGGCCAATTGAAAACTGGTAGAATTCTGCACATGCCGGCAATCAGGCTTATTACACCTTGAGCAAGAGCAAGACACACGATTGGACAAGTCCAAAACCCCCACAGAGAAGCAGGAACTTGCTTGGCCTGTTGGGTAGAGACAGCTTCTTGAGGAAAGACTTCTCTGCAAATTCACCAAGTGTTGGATTGTATTTTTCAATCTAGGGGAAGAATAAAGCGCAATATGTCTTCAAACAAGGACAAACCTGGCTGTCTAACTCTGTCCACTGCGATGTCATAAGCAAAAGGTACAGCCAGAGATGACCTGCTCACACCACCAAGAGCATCCACAACTCCCTCAAAGAGGCCACCAAGGACATTGCCTGCCTCATCAGCAGCATCTTTTGCCTGCTTGGCTGCTCTCTTTGCCTTCCTTGTACTGTCTTCTACGGTAGCCCCTAGTGAAGGCTCTCTAGTCGGTTCCGTTGACATGATGTTTACTAAATGATGCAAGTCAGATACAAATAATCTCTACAAGCTTCATGCCATATCACCTCCTTGTTATACCACCAGGAGACAAAGGATCAACATCCTCAAAGGGAGGAAGGGAGCACAAGCGAAAAGGATACTACCCCTATGTGGGCTATCTCCTTTGATACCACTTGTGACAGACTTTGAACTGCCCTGGAATGTCTCTCTGACGGATACTTCACAAGACAGGCCATAACATTGGGGTCAGAGCAACATGACGACGCCATGTATTGACTCAAGTCACTGAGATGGCACAGACATGTCCCAAGAAGCAAATTATACTAAAGACACATCTATGAGGCACTGAGACCCAGGGCTTTGGCACCAAGACTGCTGTGTGGGAGATCAAGTCAGATATCCCCTTCATGGGTACTTTGAGTCATGCATGGAGACTGATATCTTCAGCCTAGACACATACATTTCAGAATTGGAGACAAGGTTCTTAGGTATGGAGATGCCCGACTGAGTGATTGGGCTAGATGTGTGCATTGTATACACATCTGTCCGGTCACTTGGAGAAAGGATGTATCAAGACGGATGCAGTAGCAGAGTGTGGGAATCTTTGCCCAAGAACCTGAGCAAATCACTACCAGTTTGCTTTAATCTCTCGACTCAGCATTTCCTTTGACTGAGCTTCGCTTTCACAGCTTGGCTGGATATTTTTGGGAACATACAGCCAAGGTAGAATCTTGATGTCCAAGCTGCCTCTGGTTTCTCATATGCCCATTGCTTAAAGGTAGACAAGTACTGTGCAATACCTGGCGCTGCCTCACCACATGACAGACCAGGATGCAGCTGCACAAGATTCCTGTCAAGAAACAAGGCTGACTTGTCTATCAAGGCTTTCCACTTGAGTTGATCATGCAGGACGGGGGAAAGTGCAGGTGTCTGCATGGCAGGCGGGATCGACAAGTATAGGCACTTCACCAAGTTTTTAGAAGAATTGGCACAGCACACCTATCAATCGCCTTGAGGTAGTATGGTGGGCATTGACGAGTCGAGGACGAATCCAACAAGACAGCGCAGAAGGCCTTGCGTAATCAGACCTGATTGTGGGAGACAAAGCAGACATGTAAGGGGCCAACTGGTTACTTTCAGCCACGCCGCACACGGGATGGAAATATCTTTCAGAGAGACTGACGGTGCTATTCTCGCGAACGCGATCGATCAATTCGCCGCAGATTCGAGCTGTCCAGATTCTGAGTGTTTGAGCGCCACTTTGCGATGCCATGCAATGTCAACGCTACATGAAGTCCGCCGCCCCCATCCTCCCCGCCAACCTCGGCTTGACCGCCGGCTTCTCCACCCATTCCCCATCTCCCTCCCGATCCCCGACCCGCACATGCCCATTTCTCGATTCGTTACCACCACCACCTGCATCCCCGTTCCCATTGTCTGACTCTCGCTTCTTCCTCTTCTTCTCCTCCCTCGCGACTGCCGAGTCCACGTCCTCCCTGTCCTCGCTTACATCGAAACTTAGGACACCTTTCCGCTTCTTCTTTTCCTTCTTCTCTTTCCGCCGCTCCTCCTTCCCCTTGTCATCCCGCTCGCGATGGACCGCAAATACTGGCTTGAAGGTCGCCAAATCCACCGGACCTTCATCTACTACCTTCTCCGGTACCGGGAACGGGTCGGACACCCCCTCGACCGGCACCGCAGCGGGAACTGCCGGCTTCACCTCGACCTCCTCGTCGTCATCGTCATCGTCGTCGGATGCAAAGATGGCCTTGAAGATGTCGATGCTCGGTTTGGTGTACGTCAAAGTATCTCGACCCTGATTGACGTCTTCCGCCATGCCCACCTCAGCCAGGGTTCTCGGTCTCCGTTCCTCGCTTGTATCCGATGGTACAGGGGCAGACGGGTTGACTTGATCCGTTCCAGGCTGATGAACGAATTGCGATTCCCAAGACGCATCATTCTTCGGGAGCGGCAGGTTCTCCAGCCCCGTATTCGCGGTTCCAGTCTCAATCTTCGCAGGCTCGCCCTCGGGATGCGGATCCGCCACGCCAAACCGCTTGCACAGCAGCTTAACCGGATGAAACTCCTTGACTTCCCTCGTCATTGTCCCAAACATCCCGTTTGCCGCCGCCTGCTGTCTCGGTGTGAGATCCCTTTGTACTTCAGCCTCAGCAATTTTCGGCTTCGCCGCCTCGGCTTTAGCTTTTTCCGCATCGTAGAGATGCAATCCCGGCTTGGCCTGCTTGAGGTCCGTCGCTGCGAGAGATGTGCTACCGGAGGTAAATCGAGAGGACATGGCGAAACTCATCGGCTTGAATATTCGGGCCGACGATGCGAAACCCTCGAGCTCCTTGTTGATCTCGTCAAAGGATGCGGCGGGCTTGAGGTCAGGATTTGGCGTCTGAGTATTGTAAGTCTGTGAGGACAGGTACGAGCGGTACCGATCTTGTCTGGCCGGATCATCGCCATAGGGCACGAAACCCTTGAGTGCGGCGGAAGCGGTTCGAGGGGAGAGAGGTGGGATGACGATCTCATCCGCTGGCGGACGGGGCAGATCTTCGGGTTCTGGCTCGATGGAGAATGGTGGTGGCGGAGCAGGTTGTTCTGCAGCTGCTGCGATAGAGGCCAGACGATCTCGGTCTTTCTCTGAGATATACTCGAACACGGATTTGGCTGTTGAAATTCGTTGCTCCTCGCCGAGTGTCTCTCCGCGCTGCTGAGCTCAGCTGCGAATACTAGACCTCGCTTCCCTACTTACCTGTTCAAAGGTTAAAGGCTTTCCAGGCGCTCCTCGTATTACCTCCTTCTCCTCCACCTTAACACCCGGCTTTTCTTCCAAACGTCTCGTCGTACCCCAAACTCTCGCTGGTCGTGGTCTCCAATCTGGCGGTATCTCCGGCATCTCAAACCTACCTCAATGTCAGCACTGAATAATTCACGAGCCAATCTATTCACCATTTGTCCGGCGGCACACCCAGAGGATCTAGCTGAAATCCCGACAATAAAGGTCGTCCGTCATGCCATCGCTCATCACCTTCTTTACCTCTTCCACCATTTGCGGCCCCTGAACTAAGTCCAGGTCGGGATGGTCCACCCATGACGATGATTTCGTCGTTGTTGTCCGCAGCATTGTCAAATACGTATGGACCAACCCCTGACGTAGAGGCGCCATACGGGTCGTCTTCGTCGTCCTCCACATGTCCTACTCCGAACGCTAACAACACTCACATATCAGCAATACGATCCGATGCATGGGTCAAGGTATGCTCACCCGGTCCTCGCTGTCCAGGCAGCCTCCCCATCCCCTTACCCTTCTCATACCCCAATCCCTCCCGATCCTCCTTCGCCTGATACACCAGCAATTTGGCATCCCTCGGCGCAAAAGTATGCTTCCCCGCTTCCACATTGTCCATCTCCTCGTCCTCGCCGTCCCGCTTTACAGCCTGCCCCTCCTGGCGTCGGAGTTTGCGAAGCGTCACTCGCGGTCCGATACCCTGTCCAGGCCGCCATCCTAGTTTCTGCAGCAGACTTTGCCCAATCGATGTTCGCGCAGGCGCGATCAGCGATTCCAGAGACGAAGGCAACCTATCCCATCAGCACTCATCCTCCGCGCAACCTCACCCTTTATCCCCCAACTCCTCTTTCGTTCCGGCGAAAGCATCACTCCGGAACGTCTCCGTATTCTCCAATTTCCGATCCTCATTCATCTGCGCCAGATCCTCCTCATCCATGAAATCCTCGGCCCGCTGCTGTTTCTTCGACCGATTATTCCGGGACGACTTGAATGTCTGAGGCGCCCATCCTGTACACGATCAGCTTACTGTGCTGGGGATTGGAGCATACCTTCTTTCGAGCCTACAGAGTTGTAGTATCCTGCGGAGAAGCCGCCGGTGAATGCTCCGTGGAAGCGGCGACGACCTTGCTCGTCCCGGACCTATCTCGCTGTTCAGCGACGATGGCTGCTATGAATGATCCCCCACCTCTTGATTCCATTCCGGCACATACTCGAGCTGATCCTTCCTCGTCTCGGCGAGTGCTGGAAGCGGTGTGCCGATCTGGATATCGGGAGATCAGCTCGGGAACGACAAAGAGGGGAAATACTTACCATCACGAAGGACTCGTTGAGGTAGGCCGAGTTGAGGTTGACATTGTCCAACTCGAGCTTGTGCTTGAGTCGGGATGTCATCTTGACGGCTGAATCCTAGCTGGACCGAGACGGTGCCAGGCTTTAATGACGAGACTTGTTTAGGACGATTGGAGGCGAAAGGCATGGGACTTGGTCGACTGAAATCATTCAAGTTACTCTTTCTGATCCCCCTGCTTTACGATAGCTCCTGGCAACTTCGCTCGTTTGCTTAGCCGGTTCAGACGATCAGGTTTCAAGCGACTGATAATGTCCGAGGAACCCAAGCTCGAACCCGGCTCGTCGGATGACGAGACACTAGCGGTCCTGATCCCGTTCCTCAATGTTCTCCGCTCCGCTTCTCCCTTCACTCTCGATCCAAAGACCCTATACGGCGCAATCACCCACTTCCTCTCCACCCTCCCTCCACCACACCTGATCACTTTTACGGCTGTACTAGTCGCCTCGCCATCGCTCTGGGACCCCGAATCGAATCGTCAAGTTCATGTGCGAGATGCTGTGCGCTTGGCTGTGCCGGCAAGGGTTGGCGTTATCGATAAGGAGCTCGAGGATGCCTATTTCTCGAGCATTCGCCGCAGGAGATTGGCGAGGCGATGGCTCAATGAAGTCTCGCAAACTGTGATCAGCAGTGAGACGTCGCATGGGAGGAACGAAGTGACGGTCGGACTACTGGAGGGTCTAGACGACGTGCAAGGTCTGGATTGGGGAAGTGCAAGGGTGCAGATCGAGGAGGAGTTGGTCATGACCTTGGCTTCAATCCTTGAGAAGGACTCCGGGTCGAGTAAGGAGATCTTGAGACTGCTCTGTGCGGCGATGAGCCATATCGCCGAGGAGAGACTTCATATTCTGGACCTTCAGGTGGGTCATGTGCAGTTTGATATCATTATTGCTTATTGCTGTACAGACCTTGTCGCCGCTGATCCAGGACTCGCTCCTGAATTCGCTTTCGCCGATATCCGATTCTTCTGCGTCTCAAACGTCTCCTGGCGAAGAGATCCCTGCGCTCTCGCGAGCGCTTGGACGAATGATCACCGTGCTCGATCATGGTGGTCCCTCGACGCGAGACTACGCTTGGACGGCCATGCGGGACTTCTGCTCTCGCATGCGATCGAAGTCGAGTGAGATCAGACAAGCTGGAGCCGATATCGCAGGCGATAAGGGTGTGTCATCGGGCGTTAAGGGATTTTCGAGAAGCGATACCAACGTCCTCATTACAGGATGGGACCGCCAGAAGACCGCTCTCTTCGCGTTCCTCCACCCAGCATCGTCCATCCTACAAGTTCTATTACAAGATGATCATCCTCAACGCTACGATTCCGCCGATATGGCCACCGAGGTCCTCCTTACCCTCTCATCCTTCTCGGATCTCACAGACAGCTCGAACGGGGGCTTCGAGGGGTATGACAAGGTCTTCTACGGGTGCTTGGACGTCCTCGCTGCTCGAGGCGGTACGAATGGGGCGAAGCGGCTCTTCGACCGATTGTTCGATCAAGGGGTCATGTCAGATCACAAGGCGGGTTTCATACTGGTTGTCGGGGAGCAGGTGGTACACCACTTGGACGGGAAATCACTGGGTATCGTGATGGGTTTGTGCCAGAGGTGGCTCTAGGAACTGTTCAGGCAATTTCCAAGCTGATGGGCATGTAGGCAGGTGTTTCGGTCAAATTACCGAGGAAGCTTCGAAGCCGCACACGAGTGTCTTTTGAGGCTCATCGAAACAGCATCCAAATCCCTCGAGACCGCCTCACTTCATGGGGCATTCTTGGACGAGCTGCTGTCTTTCTATCCCAGCCTGCTCCTCAAGGTACATCATCGCCCCTCATGACATTGTGTAGCTTCTGACAAGACTGCAGCAAGCTCGACAAGGCGCTGTCAAGACCGACCAACTCCGCAAGGCGTTCCCACTCGTCGTTCAAGCCGCATCCCGACGCCGTCCGACGAGCATACAAAGCTGCCTCCGTCTACTCGACAACGCACAATCGACTGCAACCGATGCAGGCTTCATACACGTGCTACAATCGATCCGGGTATCCATCACACCTTACATCCTAAACCAGGATCTACCGGCTTACCTCGCCGATCTGGCCCAAACGATCGTGTTGACGGATGCGAACACCTCTCAACGGCTGGAATTGGCTGCGTTGGCGTTCAAGACTGTCGTCGAGGATCTCCCGGATGAGGCGAAGACACTGGGCATCGAATGGTGGTTGGAATGGAGAGATCGGTTTGAGGGACGGACGGAGGCTGCTTCAGCTTTAAGATCTAGGCTATGATGGATTGAGCTTCGCTCATCGCACATTGGATCTGACATTCCGTTCGAGCCGATATAGAGACTGACCCATATCCTCAACGGGCTACTGAAGCTCGTCGTCCGCTTGTGGATCAGTCGCGATACCCTCCATCACTCCCTCAGCGTACAACGGTGGCTACTCGTTAGCCTCTAGACCCAGTGGGTGGTGACTCATGATGCATGGTCTCGGATCGACTTTGTCCGAGCGGAGGACGGGGATGCCGGAGCAGTTGAGGTCGTACGGCTCGGCAGGTGGGTGTTGGTGCACGTTTGTTGGGTTTGGTGATGGGTGGGGAAGGCTGTAGGTGTTGTGTACTTCATGACTCGATGACGAGTTTGAGATGCTTTGGTAAGTTCCAGAACAGACTCGATCGGTCCTCAACCCGGGTGAGTATCGAGGTCCGCGGAGACGGAGACCGCCTGAGTTCTGGATTCTCTTCGTATACAGGGCTGGTTCTTGCTGGTATCTCGAGATATCTCGGTCGACCACAAGAGCTACCTTGAATCCTCGCGGACCAGTCCTATGTATCGCAAAGCAAATCTTTACGGCCTCGGATGGTCTTTCCCCGTCTTCGAGCGATAGGACGAGGAATCGTTGTTCAGGCCATTTTCAAGGTCTTCCAGGTCGAAGACGCGGACGAGACACTGACGGTATGAAGCTTGGTGTCTCGCCAAACGCTCCCGATTCGGAAGGTCGTGCTACAGGCGGAGACTGTGAATTATCTTCCCATCCCTGGACAGCAGATGTGACCCAGACTTCGGACTGAGCAAGCTTGTCCCCTCGAAGGAGGTTGAAGATAACGATACCGAGTGCATATCGCGCCTCACTTCTCCAACAGCTCCTTGACATGCTCCCTCACCCCTCCCTCCCAATCGAGATACGTGATCCCCGCATAATATTGATCCCTACTCTCCCTCCCCCACGCCCCATCTCCCTTTCTCCCCTCTACACGCCACGTCACTCATCAGCTTGGATCCCTCTCGAAAGGAAGCAAACCCACTCAACCCCTCATCACGCTGTCCCTCCCTCAACGTATGCTCACACCGTAAAACGCCTTCATACTTGAACCCCAACTTCCGTCCCAGACCTTGCGCGGCGAGATTCTTCATCTGCGAAGTCCATTGTAACCTCCTCATCCCCAGGCCCCCGTCCGCCGGCATCTCCATGGCATATTGCATGGCGAGTGTGACTGCGTGGGTGGCGATCCCCTTGCCGTGGAAGTACTGGAATAGGATCGATCCTGTCTCGGCCGAGAGGTCTGTGGTGGATACTCGAAAGACGGAGAGACTACCCGCCATGAGCCAATGCTCGGTGCCGGGGGAAGCTGTGGGGTCCGCTATGGGGGAGATTGGGAAGGAGGGGGATTGGAAAGATGGGTGGGCAGAGGGGTTCACGAAGATCACGAATGCCATGCCGGTCTACTTTGTCAGCCATTTGGGTGAAGTATTTGTGTGGCAAGACTGACATTGTTCCGACGTGCTCTGCTTTCGAGCCAGTAGAGCGTTTCGCCGAGATTGTTTTGCGGGAGCGTGAGGAGATCATCGACGTATGGAATCGAATGAAGGTGGTCGACGTAGAGCTGGGCATAAAGCGATGGCTAAGTACCATCCGGCGAATCAGCCGGGATACGCAATGGGTATTGGAGAGAGCGAACGATGAACGGCCTCAGCTCGACCTTGTCGCTCTTCAGTGTTCTTATCGGTCCAAGCACGAAGTTTAGGTCGTATTCCTCCGGTGGGGTGAACTGATGTGCATCGCGTGGAACATCGTCGGGAGGTGGGGGAGGGGGTTTGTAATCATTCCTATACATCATCACAGTCAAGACTTGGTGAAGAAAGCGGAGGGAGTGAGAGCGCGCTCGAGATGGAAATGATCAGGTGAAGAGGGAGATTGAGATAGCCCGCCAGTCGAGACACTGGGCACTGGACAAGTAGAGCTAGATCTTCGTTGTGAGATCGAGGCCCGGCTCGAGGTGGAGGCTCACACTTAGCCATCCGTACACGCCGAAGCCCCTCGTCAAGGGTATCGCGATGGACCCGGACAATCAGAACGAGGCGCTCAAATTACCGCTTCGGACCCTTCCCGAGATGCTTTATTGACTCGAAAGATGTAGACTGCTCCCTGTACGCGCTCCAAGATCTACCTCAGCTAACGCGCTTCAGAATCTCCTCACTTTTGCCATCACCGTCTCTCCCACCGCCCTGACGCTGGACATTCCGGACTGGTCCCGCATCGCCGACTCCACTGCCAGTCGCGGAACCGAGAACTTCGTACTAGGCTTCGCCTTGGAATCGCCCAACCTCGTGGATGAACCGGGGCTACTCATTTTCCCCTTCGCTCGCGGGACAGTAGCGAGCATCCAAGCAGTAGTGCTGGTCATGCGTTGGGCATTGGACCTTCCCACTCCTGGCGGAAAGGGGGATGGACTAGGATTGAGGAAGCTGGTATGGGATGCGCCGATCATGAATGAGCCTAGTATCAAGCTGGCGAGGAGGATGGGGTTCGAGCATGAGGGGACGAGCAGGTATAAGGTTGTCCTGAGGGAGCATCAGACGGGCAATCATAGTGGGTCTCCGTCGTTGGGTTGGAGAGCAGTGGGAGCTGATGTGGCACCGAAGAGGGTAGAGAAGGTGATGCTGCTTGGGGGAGGGACTCGAGAGATTATTGGGTGGGTTCGGTGACTTGTGATGATTGGGAAAAAGGAGTCAGGGAGCAAGTCGAGGCCATTCTCCGGCAGACGAAGCGGTCAGATCAGAAGTTTGCATGACTTCGGGCTGGCACGATAGGGCTGAATGACAATCTCCAGATGATCAATCAACCCTGGTTGGCAGTACTTCTGGGCGCAGTCCTCGAGCACGGACTCGAGAGCTGCGTGGTCTGCCTTCGCTGAGATTGCTTTCGACATCAGGAGGTGGCGTTGGGCTCTCCTCACACGGTTACTTGCACCACCACCACCGCCACACCGCCATACTCAGGGATCACCCCAGCCACCCCGCGTTTCGTCGCGTTTACATAGTCGTCCTCCCCATCAAATCATAAGAATCCATCTCAAGAAGCTGGTCATCTCCTGTGCAAGTGTCTTGATTCCCGGACGGCAGTGGAACGATCATCAGGATGGCGCCTGTCACCCTGCCCCCGTCCTTCTACAACTCATTCTGGTCGCCCGACTACCGCTCGGGCCTCGAGGTTCTGTTCAAGAATCTGGAACAGGTGGGGTTTCTGTCGAGCAGCGATGACTCGTACCCACTTTCCCAAACTCAAGCTGTAGAATCTGCACAATGGGGCAGACGATGCAATCATGCTGACTAGGTTGTATTATCAGGGTTGCCTGGAAAACAACGAGGTTGCCGACTTCATCGAGGTGAGCTGTCAGGAGCTTGCGATGGGGTCGGACGAGCTCCGACTCTGACCCGGCCATCCAGCTGACTTCTCAACCTCAGCTCCAAGTCACCGGCCACAACGCTCTAGCTTCGACCCTACTTTCTACGCACCAGTCCTCGACCTCTCAGTCCTCCTCCTCGCTACAGCATACGCTCCTGATCCTCCGCGGAGCTTCCTCGGCACGAGGAGAGGCACATCGTGCACTCGCTGCGGAGCTGGAGAGGGGTATCCTGCTTTCATTCAGTTCGTGGAAGGAACGACATGAGGTGCGAATGACGGGGGCTAAGGAGGAGCTGCTGAGTAAGGGAGGTGTCATTGGAAGCTGGGAGAAGGATGTGCAGAAGCTCGTGTCAGTGAGTCGAGCAGTCGCCACACATCATGAGATTCAATGGCTTACGTGGCGGTAGCTGCGGCAGTCATACTTGAGCAAATCAAGAGCTGCAGATGACAGCGAGGATGAGTAAGTGTCCATGTCTCGCTGTTCTACCCAGAAGCTGACCGTGAGCTACAGTGTGAAGTTCGCTCCAGCCACAGTTTCCTCGAGCCGCTCATCTGTCGCAGACGGCTACACCTCCTCGCCCAAACCTCAATACGACGCCCTCCGACGGTCTGGAACCGTCGCAGATCGGATCAACGAGAAGCTCCGCGCAGCAAGCACGGCAAAATCCCTTTCTCAACCTGGTAGCCGACTAGCGGTCTCTATTGACGGAAAAACCCTGCCGCCACCTCCTAGCGTGTCCTCCGACAGAGGGAGTCCCACGAAGGACGACGCGTTCATCCCACCTACCGAACCTAACGGGAAGCCGATGATGCCTTCCGTCGTTCCTCCTGTGCCACGCAAGGATGGTTCAAGCTCTCCCGTCGTCGACGCCAACTCCGAGAAAATCTTGCTTTCGGGATTGTCGCTTCACCCAAACCTCCTACATGACCTGCTCGATCAATTCGACAATCACCTCCGCACGACTCCTGCGCCACACGCCGCCAACTCGCCTGACTTGTCTTCCTCTCGGTCTCAAGCCGTGTCAGCTAGCCGACAGCGAAGTACCATCCTCGGGACCTACGAAAGAACCTTTTCTGGGGAAGAAGTGGTCGACTGGCTGCGTGAGAATATAGAGAGCTTTGGTGGCGACTGGGAGCGGTGTGTCGAGGCCGCAAGCGAGCTCCACAAGATGGGCTATCTCAGCCGAGTAGGCGTCGGTCGTGGCTTTGACGCGAGCTACGATACGTACTACACCCTCAAGCAGAATCCCTCTCCTTCGACTCCCTCCATCCTATCACCTTTATCACCATCCACAAGCGCAAATCTTCAATCGATGTTCAAGTCGTACCTTCCTGGCGCGCTGGGGCTATCCGATGAGCCTGCACATCTGAGACTCCGCAGAGAGGCCGCAAAGGCGGATGAAGCTTATAAAGAGGGCGTGAGGAGCGCGGAAGACAAGCGACTGGAAATGGAAGAGCGTATCGAGCGAGGTCTTCGGGTTTGGGAGCGGTGGGAGAGGGAACGACTGGGAGTCATTCAAGCTGGTGCGTAGGCCATACATCAATTGAACACTGATTTGACATCTCCCAGTCTGGAATCAATATGACGAAGCTCTCGCTCGTCTCCCCGCTCGCCTTTCCGACCTAAATAAATCTACCTCACTGTCCGTGGAAGCCTTCAATCCCGAAGCCGACGTCAAAGCTCTGATCGAGGGGAATCGGACCGGGTCTTTCCGTCCCCAACCACATGTCTACGAATCGATCGAGTCGGACGTTCCTGAGGTAAACTTTGGTATCGATCTACGGAAATGGTCCGGCGAGCTGGGTTGGAAGAGTATGGTGAGAATGCCACCTCGACCTAAAGGAGCGATCCCGGAAGCTCTGGAGGCACTTCTGCGGGGACTGACCGAGCTGTACGAGGGGATTTCAGAGGACGGTGAGGGACTTTACTTCGGACTGAGAGGCTTCTGAGATCCTGTGGCGTAGACCGACGGAAAGCCTGGATATACGAAGTACCACTGCTGGAAACGCACATGTTGCGGAACGCCATTAACAATTCCAAGACCTCGATCGAGGATATTGTGAATGTGGTTAGGAAGTTCAATGTGCCTGTCGTGGCTGGGACTGTCAAGCTGTACCTCTCAGAGTTGAACCCACCAGTTCTGGGCTGGGAGGGCTGGGAAGATGCGAAGGGGGTCTATCCTTCTGGTACGTACGCCTTGAGGGGAGATTATCGGTCACTCATGGTAAAGCAGTCGGCGCGGATCAGGAAAGAGACATGACCTCAGCTGTCACATCGGTTCTCGCTAGGCTGCCGGCTGTACAACTTTATGTCTTAGATGCCGTCGTCAAGCATCTACAGGAGTGAGTTTTCCCAGTCATGCGTGCATCACTAACAAATGACAGCATGATCGAACACACCAAGTCAGATGAACCTGTCGACGTATATGTCACCAAGCTTGCCCTGTCTATTGGACGATGTAGGCCATTCCTTCTGACCTGAGCGCGATTTACTGACCAGTCTAGGCGTACTGAGACCTCAATACGAGACCGAACTCATCATCCATGACCGAACACCTTCGCTTTTCCTGGCCGACCTGATCAACCTGTATCCCAGGGTCTTCCCATCTCTGGTGGAGAAGAAGAAAGCCGAATCCGATCGGGTCATGCCGGTACGAAAACGGACCGCCCTTGTGGATCAGCGAATCTCGCGAAGTCGGCTCAGTACTGAAACCGATCCAAGGGAGTTGCTCGAGCAGCAGAGGGTCTTGCAAAATCCGCCGCGAGCGATCAGTCCGTCACCGACCATGAGCCGGAAGAGCTTAGCGGCGGCTTTGGGGCTGGGGATACCAATCCGTAAGGAGCCTGAGCCGGAGCGAGAAAAGGAGGAAGTTGAGGAGAATAGCATCATGGTCGTCCCACCGACACCTCAACCTCCGGTCGAATCGGATGGGAGGGTTCCGGATCCGCCCATCCCAAGCTTACCCTTAGATGATTCCATCACTTCGCCAACAGCCTCGATAGTCGAGTCCATGGAGAAGTTGAATCAGCCTGGCGATGCCGATTCTCCGATCGCAAGCGGCGCTTCGGCACTGAAGCGGGCGACATCTGGCGAGGTCACCCGGATGCGGGGACCGAAAGGTGAGTCTTGCTTTGATTATCGTATTATGTAAGCGAACGGAAGCTGACGGAGTCCAAGGTGCTCGAGGACCCCGTCCCGCTCCGGGACGAGTGCCTTCGCAAAGCGTGACCGCCTCGATGACCAATATGAGCCGTGAGCCTTTGATGGACGGAGGCGTGGGAGCTATAGATGGCGGGGCTAGTGAGTCTATCGTAACCTCCACTGAGGGGCTTCTCATAGTTGTCGTAGATGCAGCTGATTCTGCAACACGGAGAGCAAAGGCAGCGACACCTGTTGGAGGGGTGAGTATTTGCTTCTGGGCTGGAAGGATAAGCTGATCTCGATCAATGCAGTATGGACATGGGACGAAGAGCTCGGTCAGTCAGGCGATCGCGCAATTTGAAGGGCGGGGATGAGAGATAGATCACGAAATGATGTATTATCGTTGAATTTTCCTTTGCCAATGAGGGCCCGGCGGAACCTGTCAAAAGCGCTTGTGCGAAGCGAAGCTGGGTTTTCCGGTAACCGGCACCTTTGATTTACCGGGTCGTTGCATTTCCGGAGCTTGCCCAGAATCCAGCAATGGCTTCTTGACCTCTGCTCAAGCTAGCGAGTCTACCCATCACCAAGAACGTACACTTCCGTCAGACTTGAAGATCCGTCACTTGGCCAGAGACGATAAGTCAGGAAAATTCCACCGAGCTCATCATGCCGCCCAAGCCGAGCATCGCGGAATGTGAGCCCAGCCGATCCCTCATCTCCCTTCACCTCGGTCGATGCGTGTTCTCACGGACAAGATCACGTGTCAACGCAATCTCGGAGACGTGCCCAGAAGATCACTGATGTCATTGCGTAGGCGACCGCTTCATGACTGCGCCAGGAGAGGTTCTCGAAATGGAAGAAGTCATCCAGTCCGGCCAGAAAATCCGTACGTGGAAGAATGTATGTCCTCCTCTGCCCCCCTCCTTCTCAGCCCTCATCCCCTCTCATTCATTCCCAAGCTGATCGGTGCCTCTCTAGCTGCCACCGACATTCCGAGAGTTCTTCCTGTCCACCATGTCCATCTACTCCGACCGAACCTTCCTCTCATCTCCAACATCCACACCGGAAGGACGAGAACACCTCGCCTACGGAGAGGTCCTTAATCGAGCTTTGAGCTTGGCGGCTTGGATGCAGAGCCAGGATCTGGGGATTGGGAGT
>JAABUK010006499.1_pt1 | contig 17413 bp, 15 predicted proteins | sample 5559141 | NCBI WGS metagenome assembly JAABUK01 (sample SAMN10711869, study PRJNA513367) | rock metagenome | isolation source: Antarctica rocks | place: Antarctica: Victoria Land, Pudding Butte nord | collected 2016-01-03 | reverse complement strand
GGCATCAACGCCTGCAACCATTTCTCAGGTACGCCCACCATTAGTAAAGTCAGAAACATTAAAACAAATTGTATCCAATCGAGCTTCCGAAGCCGTACACGATTCAGAAGAATCAATACCAAAGCGATAATTAACCAAGGCCATGCGAGAAGCCATGACAACGCGCCGATGAGAAAGGATAGTGGGTAAACATGAACGAGTTCATATCCATCAAGCTGAGGCCCGTATTTCCATGTGAGATAAACTGTCTCATAAAGCAAGCGGGCAACTAAGCCTGTCGCTCCTGGATAGATCAACCACCAAGAGATGCCAAGCCATTTTGGGGAAACCATTTTTATCTAGCATTAAATTCATCAACAGTCCGCCTAACAACAGATTAGCACAGCGCAACAAGATGCGGTGTGGACAAAAAGCGGGCGATAAAGTTAAGGTTGCAGGCATTGCAAACAGCGATAACGCTTGCCGCGCAGTGCGTTGAAAGCGACGGCGCGGATTCTGGAAAGGAAAGTTTATGGAAGCGCTAGGGATGGTCGAATGTATGGGTTTGGTGGCGATGATCGAAGCGGCGGACGCGATGGTTAAGGCCGCCAACGTGACGCTCGTCGGCTACGAAAAAATCGACGCGGGGTTAGTGACGGCGATTGTGCGCGGCGATGTCGGGGCGGTGCGCGCGGCGGTTGACGCAGGCGCGGCGGCGGCCTCGCGCGTCGGCACGGTTGTCTCCACACATATTATTCCGCGCCCGCACGCGGAACTGGATGAAGGCGTGCCGGTGCTGCACACAGGCGAAACGACGCGCAAGAAAATCAGCGGCTCGGTTAAAGCGAAGCAGTAAGAATATATCCGGCCACTCAGCTTGATGATTGATCGAAACCTTTTTCGCCTGAGCCGCGAAGTCGAAACTGCGCTTGCCGAAAACCGCGCCGTCGTTGCGCTCGAATCCACAGTTATCGCGCACGGTTTGCCGCGCCCGCAGAATCTTGAAACCGCACGGCGGCTCGAACAGATTGTGCGCGAACACGACGCAGTGCCCGCCACCATCGCTGCCTTCGATGGCTGTTTCTGTATTGGCCTCGACGATGAACAACTACGCCGCCTCGCCGAAACAGAAGGCATACATAAACTCAGCCGACGCGATTTGCCGCTTGCCGTCGCAAACAAGTGGAACGGCGCGACGACGGTTGCGACAACTGCATGGATTGCGCATCGGATTGGAATAAAAGTTTTCGCCACGGGCGGCATCGGCGGCGTGCATCGCGGAAGTTTGCCGGACGTGTCCGCCGATTTGCCCGCCCTTGCGGAAACGCCTTTGATCGTCGTCTGCTCCGGCGCGAAAATCGTGCTCGATCTATCTGCGACGCGCGAGTGGCTGGAAACTCAAGGCGTGACTGTGATCGGCTACGAATGCGACGAGATGCCAGCCTTTTACACACGCTGCAGCAGTCTTGCCGTGGATGCGCGCGTTGATTCGGCGCAGGAAGTGGCAGCGATTTACGAGGCGCAACAGCGACTGCAAACAAGCGCCGCGTTGCTTCTCACAGTGCCTGTGCCTGCCGCTTCGGAAGTGGAAGCGAGCGCGCTGCAACGAGCGCTCGACGAAGCTTTAACGGCAGCGCAAACCACACGCATTACGGGACGCGAATTGACGCCGTATCTTTTGTCGCGCATGAAGGAAGCGAGCGGCGGCGCAACGCTCAAGGCCAACATTGCGCTGCTGGAAAACAACGCGCGCGTCGCCGCCGATGTTGCAGTAGCTTTGTCAAAGCAACGCGCGAAGTGAAGTTTATTTTGAAGAGCAGTTTGGAGAAAAAGAGTGGCTGAAATGATGAATGACGAAACGAAAATCGCGCCCTATGGTTCTTGGAAATCACCGATCACTTCGGATTTGATCGTGAGTGGTTCTATTGGATTAGGACAGACTGCGATTGACGGCGATGACACTTACTGGATTGAGATGCGCCCGACTGAAGAGGGCAGAAGCGTCGTCATGCGCCGCACGCCCGACGGCGAAACGATTGACGTGACGCCGCAGGGCTTTAACGCACGCACGCGCGTTCACGAATACGGCGGCGGCGATTTCGTCGTCGGCGACGGCACGATTTACTTTTCAAACTTCGCCGATCAACGCCTCTACCGTCAATCGCCTGTTTCTTCCTCCGCGACGCCACAGCCGCTGACGCCCGCCGTCGATTTGCGCTACGCCGATCCTGTGATTGATCGCGCGCGCAATCTTCTGTTCGCCGTGCGCGAAGATCACACGAGCACCGAGCGCGAAGCCGTCAATACGCTTGTCACGCTCGACCTCACGAAGGAGAACGAAGACAGCGTGCGCGTGCTTGTTTCCGGCCACGATTTTTATTCGTCACTGCGCTTGAGTCCCGACGGGAAACGTCTCGCGTGGCTCGCGTGGAATCATCCGAACATGCCCTGGGACGGATGCGAATTGTGGGTCGGCGAACTTGCGTCGGATGGTGCAATTGCATCGTCGAAGCTCGTCGCGGGCGGAAGCGAAGAATCCGTTTTGCAGCCGGAGTGGTCGCCTGACGGAGCGCTTTATTTTGTTTCTGATCGAAGTGATTGGTGGAATCTTTACCGCGCGGAAGGTGATGATTACAACGCAACGCCCGTTTGCGAAATGGCCGCCGAGTTCGGCGCGCCGCAGTGGGTCTTCGGGATGTCATCCTACGCGTTTGAATCGAAGAATCGAATCATCTGCGCGTACATCGAAAAAGGGCAAACGCATCTTGCAAGCATAGATACTGCGACGGGAAAACTCTCTCCGTTTGAAACGCCGTACACGGACATTACTTACGTTCGCGCTGCTGCGGGGCGCGTGGTTTTTCGCGGCGGCTCGCCGACGAGTTTCGCAGCCGTCGTGCAGTTCGATCTCGCGGCGCATCGCATGGATGTGCTGCGACGAGCCAGCGAACTCAAAATTGATACAGGCTATCTTTCGATTCCGCAGGCGATTGAGTTTCCAACCGAAAATGGTTTGACGGCGCACGGCTTTTATTACCAGCCGAAGAATCAGGATTACCGCACGCAGGAAAATGAAAGGCCGCCGCTTCTGGTGCGCAGCCACGGCGGGCCCACGGCGGCGACAGGGACAACCTTGAGTCTGAGCATTCAGTATTGGACGAGTCGCGGCTTTGCTGTGCTCGATGTCAATTACGGCGGCAGCAGCAACTACGGGCGCGAGTATCGCCAGCGATTGAATAAGCAATGGGGCGTTGTGGATGTTGATGATTGCGTGAACGGCGCGCGTTATTTGATTGAACAAAATCTGGCAGACCCGAACCGTTGCGCGATTGACGGTGGCAGCGCGGGCGGCTACACGACGTTGTGCGCGCTCACGTTCCGCGATTTATTCAAAGCGGGCGCAAGCTATTTCGGCCTGAGCGATCTGGAAGTCTTTGTCGGCGACACGCACAAATTCGAGTCGCGTTACCTTGAAGGCTTAGTCGGCAAGTATCCGCAGGAGCGGGAGCTTTACCGCGCGCGTTCGCCGATCAATTTCACGGATCAACTGTCATGCCCTGTGATTTTCTTTCAAGGTCTGGAAGACAAAATCGTGCCGCCGAATCAAGCGGAGTTGATGGTCGAAGCTTTGCGCGCGAAGAAAATGCCCGTCGCGTATGTCGCTTACGAAGGCGAACAGCACGGCTTTCGTCGCGCCGAAAATATCAAGCGCACGCTCGACGGCGAACTGTATTTCTACTCGAAGATTTTTAACTTTGAGTTAGCCGATAAAATTGAGCCTCTAACGATTGAGAATCTTTAGCCCGACGAATTTAATTACATAGCGCGGGGAGATTTGTGAAGGCAAAAGAAAAAGCATTCGAGTTGCCCAAATTAGGTTTGGTGTGCATCACCGTTTCCGACGCCGTTCGCTATCGCACCATTACGCGCAAGCGTCTCCTGTTGCTTGAGGCAAACGAGCAAAAGCGCGTGCTCGGCGAACTCTACGCGGATAATCTCCTGCGGCTCAATCGCGCAATTGATTTTTGCAACGAGCGTGGCATACGTCTTTATCGAATGACTTCCGCGCTTTTTCCGTTTGCAGATGATCCAGCGGGCGCAGGTGTGCTCGATGCGATGAAGGATGATCTGCGGCGCACTGGAATGCGCGCGACGGAGAGCGGACTGCGCCTTGTGCTGCACCCGGATCAATTCGTCGTTCTCAGTTCCGATTCGCCGCAGGTGGTCGCCAACAGTTTGAAAATTTTAGCGACGCACGCGAAGGTGATGGACTATCTGGCGCAGCCGCGTTCGAGTTGGGCGCTGATGAATGTTCACGGCGGCAAGGGCGACAGAAGCGAGCAGCTCATCAAAGCGATTGACGAATTGCCGGATGCGATTCGCTCGCGCCTAACGCTGGAAAACGACGAGTACACTTACAGCGCGCAAGAGATTTTAGAAGTCTGCCGCCGCGCCAATGTGCCGATGGTTTTCGATGTGCATCACCACGCGTGCCACGAAGGTTTGACGAGCTATGAAGATTCGAGCGTCGCGGAAATGCTCATGGCCGCGCGCGAGACATGGCCTGTTCCCGAATGGCAACTCGTGCATGTCTCGAACGGCGAATCGCATTTCGGTGACCGCCGCCATAGCGGGCTTATCACAACGATGCCGGGCAGTTTTCGCTATGCGCCGTGGATCGAAGTCGAAGCCAAGCACAAAGAACTCGCCATCGAAAAACTCACGACGGACTGGCTGGCAGGTTTGGGCAAGAATTAAACGGATATTCCGGCCATCGGTTCACGGGCTGAATCGTTGGTTTGCTTCCGTAGCGTGAAATCATGAAAGAAAGATTGCGTACTACCCTCATTATTCTTTTACTCTATGCGCTACTCTTTAGCTTGCCTCTCTCTGTTGTTGCTAAGTTCCAAGAGAAAGATTGGGTGGCGCGGCTTCGGAAGGAAGGTCGTGAGTGGGCGCGCAAGACGGGTCTTTCTCCTGAAGCTATGCGGAAGATGCGCTTGTTGGCTGGTGAGCTTGATGATGATTCGGATTACGTTGATTATATTGATGCTAAGAGCCTACGCGCCCGTAAACATATCTTGTTTGTGATAGCAGGCGGCGGCAATGGTCATTGTCTCAGCTTGTATATTTTTAGGCGTACAAATTATCGGCTGCTTTGGTCAGCACCCGGAATGCCGAGCGGAGCGGGATATTGCCGCGAGAGTCCTTATAATCCCAAAGCATATGTCGCGCGCGGCGGCAAAATCGTGGTGAAAATTCCGGTCTTTGATTATGAGAGAGGAAAGGCGGAAGCCAACGATTATTACACTTATGTCTGGAGTGGAAGGATATACAAGTTTGCGGGCAGCCGGACAGTGAAAGTTCATGCCCGTTGAAACGCGCACGGCAATACAGGGACGTTTGCGCAGCATTGACGCTTTAAGAGGAGCGGCGGCGCTCGGCGTTGTGTTGTATCACGCGGCGGGCACGATTGTTCTGCCTGCGTCTTCGTCTCGTATCGAACGCTGGACGATACAGCCCGTGCAGTGGTTCTCGTCGTTCGGTTACGCAGGCGTTTTTCTGTTCTTCGTCATCTCCGGCTTTTGCATTCACCTGCAATGGGCGCGCGTTGCCGCGACGGGCGCGACGCCGCATATACACTTCTTCGCTTTCTGGAAGCGGCGCGTCCGCAGGCTCTATCCGCCGTATCTCGCGGCGCTCGCGCTTTATCTGATAATCGCCGCGCTGACTAGCCGCGTTCAATTCAACGTTTTTTATTTGTGGGATGTGTCGCTTCATTTGTTGATGCTGCACAATCTGGATGCGCGCACCGTGTACAGCATCAACGGCGTGTTCTGGACGCTGGCGATTGAAGAGCAATTGTATCTGGCATACTTCCTGTTGCTTTTTTTGCGCAGGCGCTTTGGCTGGACGTATGCGCTTCTGTGCTGCGCGCTGGCGCGTGTCGTGTCGTTCGCGTGCGCGCCGCTGCTGAAAAGTGCGTTCGGTTACGAATTGCCGCTGACGGAAGCGGCGCTGTCGCATTGGTTCACGTGGGCGCTCGGCGCGCTTTGCGTCGAAGCAGCAGTGGGCTTAATCGTGTTGCCCGTGTGGTGTCGCAAGCTTCCGTCGGCAATCATTGCGCTCCTCGCCGCAGTTTGTTTGACCTACCTCTTGCCGCTCTCTGGTTCCACGCCAATGCTGCACGAATTTGGCGCGCTGCTGCTGCATCCTTTGTGGGGCGCGGCCTTTTTCTTTCTCGTTTACTACGCCGTTAATAAAGAGCAGACACGGCAATTGAATTCGCCGACGCTAACGAATTCAACAGCACCAACGAATCCGCCGACGCCGCGCTTCATCGCGTGGCTCGCCTTCGTCGGCATCTTTTCTTATTCGCTATACCTGACGCATCAACTCGTCATCATGGAATCCTATTTGTTTTTCATACTTCGTTTGCCGACAACGCTCACGCCGCTCATCATCACGACGCCCGCGTGCATCGCTTTCGCGTGGGTCTTCTTTCGCTTTTGTGAACGCCCGTTTCTTTCATCACGCGCGGCAAAGACAATCACGGCTTCGATTGAAACAAGCGAGGCGAAGGATAAAATCGAGAGCCACGCGTCTGCGTCGAGCGCATAAGTTATATGCAGGTCAGTCGTTGCGAATTAACTCGGCGTGCTCTTTGCCGGTTAAAGCATTCCCGCGAACATCTGTTTGTAATGGCGATACCAGTCGCTTTGAAAAAGTTCCGCCGGATCGTGCTGTTGTTTGAGGTGAAGGAATTTTGGAAATTGCGGATAGCAAGTTTCGACTTGCCTGCGCGTCGCCCAACGGTGATACGTGAGGTAGTAGCTGCCGCCGAATTCGATTGCCAGATCAATCAGACGGCGAAAGTCGCGTTGCGCTTTTTCGATCCCGTCGCCTGTGTGCGCGACGTGCAAATTAAAAACGATGCACGCGTAAGATTCCTTCGCCCACGCCAGAAAACTCTCCGCGTCTTTTTCTATTAGACGAATCGTGCCGTAGATCAATTCGACTTTATGGCGGCGAAAACCCGCGCGTGCTTTGTCCAGAAAAGCCGTCAGGGATTTTCGCGGAACATACACTTCCGTAATCATTTCGCTGGCGCGCGCTGTCGCCTTCAATCTCACATCGAGTTCGCTGTGATAGCCGTCTAGATACGTGCTCGATTGATGCGTGTCCGACCAGTAAACTTGATTGTTCGTTGATAAATAGTGCGCGGAATAAAGCTCAAAGGCGCGGCGGCGATCCGTGTGCGCGAGATAAAGCAATTCCTTCCAATCATGCGCGGAAAGCTCTTGCTGTTTTGCCGGAGCGGGTGAATCGTCCGGCGCGGGACAGTAGCATGAAAACACTCCGCGACGCAGGAAATCGGCGGAGCTTGCGTCCGTCATAAACTGAAAATCGCCGTAGAGAAACCCGGCGTCAATGCGTTCTTGAAAAGCCGCCGCCAGATCGTCGGAAGAAATAATTTCCACCACGCGGCGTAGTTTTTGCCGCCGCGCAAGACGCAATTGAACGCTGGCGATGATGCCGAACAATCCGTAGCCGCCGATGGCGAGCCGGAACAGCCCGGCGTTTTCCGTGCGGCTGCAACGGCGCGCCGTGCTTGCCGAATCAATAAGAACAAACGATTCGACATCATTGATGAATGGTTGAAGCCGCAAGCCTCTGCCGTGAATGTTTGCCGCGAGCGCGCCGCCGATGCTCAAGCGATCCGCGCCCGTTTGTTTCTGGATGATGCCGAACTGTGTCTCGCAATCTCTCTGCGCCGTGAGCGTGTAAGCGATAAGCTCCGGCCAGTGTATGCCAGCTTCGACTTCAATCTGTTGCCTCGTCGGATCAAAGCTCAACACCTGATTCATCCGCGCCGTGTCTATTAGCACGGCGTTCGTTGCGAATTGCTGCGCGCCCATCGCGTGCTTTCCGCCCGCGATGCAAACGGATTGCTGCTGCTCCGCAGTTCTCTTAATCAGCGCCGCGAGTTCTGTGACAGAGCGCGGCTGAACGACGCCCGCAACGCGCGTGCAATTCAATTGAGAATGAACGTCGTTGACAATCACACCGCCGCCTGTTTCGCGCAGGCTTTGCGTTTGATTATTAACCGAGCGCGGGTTACATGCTGTCGCTTGTATTTCAATACAAGCTTCTACGGTTGCCATTTGCTTTGATCCTTCTGCTTTGATCCTTCAGTTCAGCGCGGCGACGCAAAGACATTCGCCGACAGCGAGCGGTAAGTGCTCCAGATTTTTCGGCGCGAGATAGCAGCTCTGGAAAGTGTCGTGGGTTGCAATCGCGCGGGCGTTGAAACCGAGAGTCGCCAGATATTGCGGCAATTGATTTACGCCGATGCTCCACTTGAAATTTTCGCCGCGCAGACGAAGCCATGCGTTTATCGCGCGGCTGGAATTGCGAAAGCCGATGCGCTCACGTTGTCCGTCGCCCTGTTGTTCCATAAATGAAAAGGCAAACAAACTGCGCGCGCCGCTGTGGTCGCGCACAAAAGAAAAAAGCTCGTTGACGGTGCGTCGTTCCAGATACATCAGCAGTCCTTCGGCGATAAACAAAGCGTCTTCGCCGGGTTTGTAAAACTTATGCGAAAGTAATTGTCCGGCAATTGATTGCGCGGCGAGATCGAGCGCGAGAAAACTAAGATTGCTGTTTGGCGTGTGGCGCGTCGCTAAAACTTTTAGCTTCGTTGCCTGCGTCGCCGGATGATCCGCCTCGATAAAATGCGTGTCGGGAAATTCTTCGTGAAGGCGTAGGGCGAGCGTGTCGAAACCTGCGCCGAGAATAATTATCCGGCGTATGCCGCAACTGATAGCGTGGCGCGTTTGTTCTTCGAGAAAGCGTTTGCGAAGCGCATAGTGAAGTTGTATGCCGGGAAGAAATTGCCGCTCGCTCATCGCGACGAGAAAACGCGCGAGTGATGATGTTTGCAACGCGGTGGCGAATCGTTTGCCGACTGCGGAATGAGGTTCGACGAGCGACGCGCAGAGTTTCGCCGACTGCTCTGGCACAAATCGCTTACGCTGAAAATCCTGCGCGGTGAAAATTGTGCTTCTGGCGATAAGGCGCGCGGTATGGCTGGCTCGATTCGCTTTCATAAACTTTTCCTTTACTCAACTCCGGCGGCAGCATACGTTTCGGCGGCGTGCGTCTCCACCTTCCTTGTGACACTTTGTGAAGCGTCACGTCGCCCGGCGCGCCGATTGCAAATATTGAATAATTGCAAATCCCGATTCTTTGACTTATGCTGCCCGCCGTCGGTTATGCCTCTTCAATGATGAGCTTCGGTCAAGGGATTCTTCAGTTTTCAAAGGTTGCAAAAAAGTTCATCGAACACCTTTTTATGGCAATCGCCGGAACAGAATGGTTGATAGACGCGAGCGGGTGTCGCGCGGAAGCGTTGTGTGACCGGCGACTGCTTGAAGGAGTGTTTGAGCGCGTCATCGCGGAGTTGGATTTGCGCGTGGTCGGCGCTCCGGTGTGGCATGAATTTCCGTGGCCGGGCGGGGTGACGGGAATCGCGTTGCTGACGGAATCCCACTTGACCTGCCACACTTACCCGGAACACGAACTCTTGACGATTAATTTGTATTGCTGCCGGGCGCGTTGCGCGTGGGCGTGGGATGAAAGATTAAAGGAGATGCTCGGCGCAAAGAATGTAAGCGTGCGCGTCGTGTTGCGCGGCGAGGCGGCGACAACAACACCGCAGCAAACCATTGCGATGAGAGATGACGTGACGAGCGAAGACATGATGAGCGACGACGCGCTTGCATTGCGGAATGCTGAAGGCGGGCAGGGCGTATGAGCGTGTTGGAGGCAAACTGTCCGGCGTGCGGCGCGCCTATCTTGTTCAAACGCGGTTCGTCGGTGGTGGTCGTTTGCGAATATTGCCGCTCGGTGGTGGCGCGCACGGATCGCGCGCTCGAAGATTTGGGCAAGGTGGCGGAAGTCGCGGAAACCGGGTCAGTGCTCGATGTTGGACTGACGGGAGTGTATCTGGATGTTTCATTTGAGTTGACGGGACGCGCGCAACTCGGACACCAAGCGGGCGGCGTGTGGGATGAGTGGTACGCGGCGTTTGCGGACGGGCGCTGGGGCTGGCTCGCCGAAGCGCAGGGACGTTTCTTTCTCACCTTTCAACAAACTCACGTCAATCAACATTCAATTCCGCCGTTTGAGACATTGGAATTGGGTCAGCCTGTGGCAGCGCTTTCGGATGCGTTGCCGATTGTCGTAGCCGAAAAGGGGACGGCGCGCTTTCTTGCGGCGAAGGGCGAGATACCTTACAAGCTTGCGCCGGATGAAACGTATGAGTATGCGGATTTGTCCGGGCGCGAAAATCAATTTGCGACGATTGATTACAGCGAAACGCGGCCGCTCGTCTTCGTCGGGCGCGAAATTTCTCTGACGGAGATTGGCATCAGGCCAGACGCGCGCGCGCCGGAACGTGAAGCGCATAAAACTTCCGCGGCGCAGTTAGCGTGTCCGCATTGCGGCGGGACTCTGGAACTTCACGCGCCGGACAAAGCGGAGCGCGTGACGTGCCCGAATTGCAGTTCGCTGCTCGATGTCAACGAAGGCAATCTGAAGTTTCTCAAAGCGCTTGAGCCGGGAAAATTCACCGCGCAGATTCCGTCCGGCGCGACATCGAAGGCGGGCAGTTTCGGCATAGATGAGTCGTTGACCGTGATCGGATTCATGGCGCGCAGTGTGACGATTGAAGGCACGAAATATTTTTGGGAGGAATATCTGCTTTACAATCCGCGCGCGGGTTTTCGTTGGCTGGTGCAAAGCGACCAGCATTGGAATTTTGTCGAGAGCGTGCCGGTTGGCGAGGTGACAGAAACGAATAAGGGCGCACAGTTTCGCGGCGAGTATTTCAAGCTGTTTCAGGACGCGACGGCGAGTGTCGAATACGTCCAAGGAGAATTTTACTGGAAGGTCACGACGGGCGAGCATGTGCGTGCGATGGATTATGTTTCGCCACCGATGATGTTGTCGAAGGAAGTTTCAATAATCGCGGCACAGGGAGCGGTGCAGCCTATTGCTGCCGCAGCGGGTGAAATAAATTGGTCGCTCGGCAGATACGTCGCGTTGAAGGAAATCGAGCGCGCGTATGATTTGAGCGGCCTGCCAAGACCGTCCAACGTCGCGCCGAATCAACCTTTTCCGTACAAAGGTTTTTATAAATATTGGGCGGCGCTGACGGTGTTACTGTTCGTCATGGGACTCGCGAGTTTTGTCACAGGCGGTTCTAGGAAAGTCTTCGAGCAGAATTATCAATTGCCGCCGTTGCAAAACTCGGACGCGACGCAGACGGTTTTCAGCGAGCCGTTTGAGCTGACGGGACGCCGTAATGTCAGCGTCAGCGCCAGCGCGCCCGTCGATAATTCGTGGCTCTACGTCGAGGGCGATCTGGTCAACGAAGACACTGGGCTTGTGCAACAATTTTCGCTGCCGCTTGAGTATTACCACGGCGTTGAAGACGGCGAATCATGGAGCGAAGGTGACCGCGACATGCGCACTGTATTGTCGGCGCTGCCCGCAGGCAAATACACGATGAGGCTCGAAGCGCAGTGGGACAAATGGCAGCAGCCAGCGACGTTGAGCGTCAGCGTGAAGCAAAACATTCTGCATGGAATTAATTTTCTTCTCGCGCTGATCGGGCTGTCAATCATTCCCGTCATCATTCTGATTTATCAAATCATGTTCGAGAAACGTCGCTGGGAAGACAGTTCGATTTGAAGTTATAAACAAAACTTGCCATATAGATTTTATTAAAAGCGGTTGTTGCTCGCACTGCTTGTTCGGAAAAGAGAAATATCAATGTTGGCGAAATTGTATCTGTTGGGGGGACTGTTCGTCGTCGCGTTGTACGGCGCGGCGGCGTTTAATGGTTGGGAAGTCGGTGGCAGTTTGCATCGCCAAACATTGCCGTCGGACGTGCGCCAATCGCCGGGCGGGTATCGCTCGTTTCATTTCTGGCATTCCGGTTTTCATGGAGGAAAATAATGTGGGCTGAAACTTTCAGTGCCGCCGCAATCTCTGCGTCCAAAGGTTCGAGTTTTGCGGGACTCGTTGTGCCGTTGGAGCAACTCGCCAACCTCGTATTTGAGACGCTCGTGTTCGCCGTTCTCGGCATCATTTTGTTTGCGCTCGCGTTCTGGATCATCGTCAAAGTTTCGCCGTTTTCGACGCGCAAGGAAATCGAAGACGATCAAAACGTGGCGCTCGCGATTGTCATAGGCTCGGTCATTCTCGGCATCGCTTTGATTGTCGCCGCCGCCGTGCATGGATAAGAAGACGCGCCCGCCGCTATTGTTCCTGAACGTGCTGGTTATCGCCACGTGCGGGCTGATTTATGAATTGCTCGCGGGCACGCTGGCGAGCTATGTGCTCGGCGATTCGGTCACGCAGTTTTCGCTTATCATCGGCATTTATCTTTTCGCGCTCGGTGCGGGCGCGTGGCTCTCCGGTTTCATCGAAGAAGAACTCGCCAGAAAATTCGTCGAAGTCGAACTCGGCGTTGCTATCTTAGGCGGAGCAAGCGCGCCGCTGCTGTTTTTAAGTTTCGCGCACCTCAGCTATTTTCATCTCGCGCTTTATTCAATCGTCTTCGGCATCGGCGTGCTGGTCGGCCTCGAACTGCCGCTGTTGATGCGCATCCTCAAAGACAATCTAGACTTCAAAGAATTAATCGCGCGCGTGCTCGCCTTCGATTACATCGGCGCGCTTGTCGCCTCTTTGTTGTTTCCGATTTTTCTCGTGCCTAAACTCGGACTTGTGCGCACGTCGCTTGTGTTCGGCGTGTTGAATGCGTGCGTTGGATTGTGGGGCACGTGGCTGCTGCGCCCTTTGATTAAAAACAGCGTCACAGGATTGCGCGTGCGCGCCGTCGTCGTGATCGCGCTGCTTGTCGTCGGTATCATCAAAGCCGATGCGCTGACGACGCTCGCGGAAGACGGTCTCTTCGCAGACGATGTTATATACGCGCGGACGAGCGCCTATCAACGCATTGTTATCACGCGCGGGCGCGCAGGGTTTCAACTTTTCCTGAACGGCAATCTGCAATTCAGTTCGACGGATGAATATCGCTATCACGAAGCGCTTGTGCATCCGGCGATGATGCTTGCGAATGAATTACCGCGCCGCGTGTTAGTGCTCGGCGGCGGCGACGGTCTGGCGCTGCGTGAGATTCTGAAATATCCGTCCGTCGAATGGGTCACGCTCGTTGATCTCGACCCTGACATGACGAATCTTTCCAAACACTTTCCGCCGCTCGCGGAACTCAACAAGCATTCGTTCGATGATGTACGCGTGCATGTCATTAACGAAGACGCGATGATCTGGCTTGAAAAGCAGACGGAGCCTTTCGACGCCGCGATTGTTGATTTTCCCGATCCGAACTCTTTTGCGCTCGGCAAACTTTACACGACGCGCTTTTATCATTTGCTGAAAGGTCGTTTGCGTGTGGATGCGCCTGTTGCGGTGCAATCGACTTCGCCCTTGTTTGCGCGCGCTTCCTTCTGGTGCATTGTGCGGACAATCGAAGCGGCGGGATTTGCTGTTAAGCCTTACTATACGGCGGTGCCTTCGTTCGGCATCTGGGGCTTTGCGCTCGCCAGAACTTCCGCGTTCGATGCGCCGATACACGCGCCGCAAAAAACCGATTTGCGCTTTCTCGACGATACGGCGATGAGCGCGATGTTTGCTTTGTCGGCAGACCTTGCGCCCGTACCGGTGGAGATAAATCGTCTGGACAATCAAGCGCTGGTTCGCTATTACGAATCGGAGTGGCGGCGCTATGAATAGTGAATGATGAGCGGTGAACGATGAATGATTGGACAAGAAGGGAAGTGCTGGCGGCTTTTTTGGGCGTGCCTGCGGCGATGGCGGCGTGCCGTTCGGGTGAACCGCCGCGAATGCCTGCGGGTGAAATCATCGGCGCGTCGGATGTCATAGGCCACAAACTGCGCGACGGGTTGCGCGTTGTTCCGGCGGCTGATGCGTGGCAAAAAGTTGGCGTAATAATCGTCGGCGGCGGCGTCGCGGGGCTTGCGGCGGCGCGCGCTTTGCTCAAAGCGGGTTTCAAAGATTTCGTGCTGCTGGAACTTGAAAAAGAGCACGGCGGCACGTCACGTAGCGGCATGTCACAGCTTGTTTCATATCCGTGGGGAGCGCATTACCTGCCCGCGCCGATGAAGGAAAATGGGGAGCTTGTCGCGCTGCTCGACGAGATGGGCGTGCTTGAGGGAATGGACGAGGCGGGCGAGCCTGTTGTGGCGGAACAGTTTTTGTGTCGTGACCCGGAGGAGCGCGTTTTTTACAAAGGCCGCTGGTACGAAGGGCTGTACTTGAACGCGGGCGCGAGCGCAGAAGATTTGCGGCAACTCAAAGAATTTCGCGCAGAGATTGACCGTTGGGTTGAATGGCGCGATGGACGCGGGCGGCGCGCGTTCGCCATTCCTGTCGCGCACAGTTCGGATGATGCGTGGGTTGCCGCGCTAGATCGCATGACGATGGCAGCATGGTTGGACGCACGCGGATTTACTTCCACGCGGTTGCGTTGGATGGTTGATTACGCATGCCGCGATGATTACGGCGCGACGCTCCAGACGACGAGCGCATGGGCGGGCATCTTTTACTTCGCGTCGCGCATGACGAAAGCAGGCGTCGATGCGCGCCCGCTTCTTACATGGCCGGAAGGCAATGGGCGTCTGGCTTCGTATTTGTACGGCAACGCGCGCGAACATGTGCGGCTCGGTCTGGCAGCGGCGGAGATCATTCCGTTTGAAGAGGAAGGGCGACGCGGTGTCGATGTCTTGGCGATTGACCACGAGGGGCAAACGGCAATCGGCTTTCATGCGGATCGAGTCGTTTTCGCCGCGCCGCATTTTCTCGCGCCGTACCTTGTGCGCGGCTACAGGGAAAGCGTTGGCGCGGGCAGCGCAGAGTTTCAGTATGGCGCGTGGATGGTGGCGAATCTGTTTTTGAAGGATAGGCCGCGAGAAGGCAAGGGATTTCCGCTCGCGTGGGATAATGTGCTTTACGAAAGTCCTTCGCTCGGCTACGTCGTCGCAACTCATCAGCGCGGGCTTGATCGTGGGGCAACAGTTTTTACTTATTATTATCCGATGTGCGAGGCGGACGCGCGCGCGGGCAGAACGAAGCTTTTCGAGATGGATTGGCACGCCTGCGCCGACGTTGTGTTGACAGACCTCGAACGCGCACACACAGATATACGCGCGCTTGTCGAACGGCTCGACGTGATGCGTTGGGGACACGCGATGATTCGCCCGCAAACCGGATTTATATGGAGCGACGCGCGCCGAAAAGCAGCGCAGGCGTTTCGCGGCGTGCATTTCGCGCACACGGATTTAAGCGGCGTCGCCCTTTTTGAAGAAGCGTTTTATCACGGCACGCGCGCCGCCGAAGAAGTGCTCGCCGCGCGCGGCATTGCAGGTTGAATCAGCGCTTCAGACGATTTGATTGAATCGACAAAATGGGCGATGCAGGCGGGCAAGCTTGAACGTCTCGCCGTTGTACTCAGAAGGAAATGTGAAAGAGGAGAAGTTATGAAAGCGGTTCGCGTGCATGAGTTTGGTGATGCCTCTGTGATGCGTGTGGAAGAAACAAATGAACTGCTTGCGGGACGCGGGCAAATCGTTGTGCGCGTGCGTGCAATCGGCGTGAATCCGGTGGACACGTACATACGCGCAGGGCTTTATGCGAACAAGCCAGCTTTGCCGTACACGCCGGGCACGGATGCGGCGGGCGTCGTGGAATCAATCGGCGAAGGAGTGAGCCGCGTTAAAGTCGGCGACAGAGTTTATACGGCTGGCACGTTGAGCGGCGCATATGCCGCACAAACACTCTGCGATGAATCGCAAGTACATCCTTTGCCTGAAAATGTTTCCTTCGCGCAGGGCGCGGCGGTGCATGTGCCTTATGCGACGGCCTATCGCGCGCTTTTTCATAGAGCGCAGGCAGTGCCCGGCGAGACTGTGCTGGTTCACGGCGCGACGGGCGGTGTCGGCTTGGCGGCGGTGCAGATTGCGTGTGCGGCAGGACTGACGGTAATCGGAACGGGCGGCACAGAAGAAGGCCGCCGCCTCGTTGCGGAGCAGGGCGCGCAAGCTGTGCTGGATCATCACGCGCCGGATTATTTAAGTGAAGTGATGCGATTGACGAACGGGAACGACGTCAATGTGATTCTGGAAATGCTTGCGAACGTGAATCTTGGCAAAGACCTTGCAGTGCTTGCGAAGAAGGGACGGGTGGTTGTGATCGGCAGTCGCGGCACGGTTGAAATAAATCCGCGCGACGCGATGGGGCGCGATGCAAGCATTCACGGCATGTCGCTCTTCAATGCGGATGCGGCAGAGGCCGCAAGCATTCACGCCGCGCTCGTCGCCGGACTCGCAAACAACACGCTGCGTCCGGTCATAGACGAAGAAATGCCGCTGCATGATGCGCCGCGCGCCCACGAAGAAATAATGCACGGCGGCGCACGCGGCAAAATCGTTTTGATTCCTTCAGTGTAGGGGCAGCGGCTTGTCCCTGCCCGTGTATTACAATCAAGGCGGGCAGGGACAAGCCGCTGCTACGATTTATGCGCGGGCACGAAGTTCAGCACAATCGCGTCATGGTCGGAGAGTGTGCCAGCTTCGTCGCGTAGATGGCCGACAACTGCGGGGCGCGTGTGCGGTGCGGCGTGGATGTCTTTTCCGGCGAACCAATCGAGCTTGAGCGAGCAGCGCCCGTTGTTTTTGGCGAGCGCCCAGCGTATGAACCAGAAGCACCACTGCGGTATCCAATCGGCCATGTTGACGTTCGTTGCCAGATCGTCCACACAGTAATGCAAGGTGCCCGCGCCGAGTTCGTTGAGGCTACGATAATCGTAACCGTGCTTCTCCAATTCATTGAATAATCCGCGCTCGAACCAGCGTTCGGGATACGGATAATGATTGTTGATAACATGGCGCACGCCCATCGCCACGCGACGCGCATAGCCCACAATCGAATAAGCGGCGCGGCGAGAATTGTACGTTGAAGTATTCCAGTCGCCGCCGATGAGTACGGGCAATTGAGCGCGTTGCTTGGCGAGATGATCGAGGACGATTTGCATTTGAAGCTGGCGATGGCGCTGGGTCGAATGCGCGTCTAGATGAAGGCTCACAGTCCACACTGAACCGAGCGGGTGATCCATAATCGCCGCAATTGCGCGCTGGCAGCCGAGCCGTTTTTCTTTGCCGCGCATTTTATCTTTGCCATTCGGCAGTGGAATCGAGTGCGCCTCGCGCAAAGGATAACGTGAAAACAGAGCGTTGCCGTGAAGCGATTGCTCGTTTTCGCCCGCGACTTCCGATTCAAGGCCGCTGCCTTTATTAAGCGCGAGGTAACACGGCGCGAAAACATAATT
>JAABUK010006498.1_pt1 | contig 17415 bp, 10 predicted proteins | sample 5559141 | NCBI WGS metagenome assembly JAABUK01 (sample SAMN10711869, study PRJNA513367) | rock metagenome | isolation source: Antarctica rocks | place: Antarctica: Victoria Land, Pudding Butte nord | collected 2016-01-03 | reverse complement strand
AACTCCGGCTCCAGCGACGTCCCGAGCGCCCGGTTGATCGCCCCGACCAGGTCGAGCAGGCTGATACTCCGCCCGGTCCCGATGTTCAGGGCCACACCGCCGAGAGGTGTCGGTGACGACATGGCCGCGAGATTCGCCCGGACGACGTTGTCGACGAAGGTGAAGTCGCGGGTCTGGCCGCCGTCGCCGTAGATGATCGGGCGTCGCCCCTCGGCCATCGTCCGTGCGAACAGGGAGATCACGCCGCTATACGGGCTGGATGGGTCCTGCCTCGGCCCGAACACGTTGAAGTAGCGCAGGCTCACGCCGTCCAGCCCCATCGTCCGGGCGTAGACGCGGACGTAATGCTCGCCCGCCAGCTTGCCGGCGGCATAGGGGCTGAGCGGGTTCGGCATCATCGATTCGTGCTTCGGCAGCTCGACCGTGTCGCCATAGGCGCTGCTGGATGCCGCGAAGATGAACCGACGGGCCCCGGCCTGCCTGGCGGCCTCCAGCATCTGGATCGTCGCCGTCGGCCCGCTCTCGTGCGACGCCAGCGGCTCGGCGACGGACCGGGGGACGCTCGGGATGGCGGCCTGGTGGAAGACGTATTCGACCCCCCGGGCCGCCTCGCGGCAGACCCCGGGGTCGGCCAGGTCGCCTTCGATCCAGTCGTAACGGCCCTCCAGGTGGGCGAGGTTCTCGCGGCGGCCCGTGACGAGGTTGTCGACGACCCGGACGGATCTCCCCCCGCCGAGCAGAGCCTCGACCAGATGCGACCCGATGAATCCGGCGCCCCCCGTGACCAGGACGAGGCCTTCCGCTCTTGCCGCCATGAGATGTTCGCCCCCGGATGTTCAACGCTCGTTCAAGGGGCTCAGTCTATCGGCCCCGGACGTCGGATTCCAGGATGTCCGACGCCGTTCGCGAGGGCCTCGCGGAGCACATCGGTAAGCCCGCCCGATCGCGGCCCGCGCCGACCCCACCGCCGCCGGCCCCTCCCCGTCGCGCCGTTCGGAGCGGCGCGGAGAGGGCCTGGTCGAGGTATCGGCCCGGAGGAAATACCGGGCTGATGCGGCAGATCTTACATCAACGACTTAAAGACGGGGCAAAAATCTTCATCGTTCTCCAGCGGCACGGATCATGTCTCCGCGTTCCTGGCCCCAAGCTTTCCCCGGGAAATCGATCATGCTCCCCCCTGCCCCGCCGCCTCGGCCTGGATCTGCGAGGCGGCTTCTTCGAGCGCCGCGAGGATCTCCTCGGGGCGGACCGTCTTCCTCGGGAAGCTGACGACGACCCGGGCCCCGGCGACCTTGAAGGTCCGGACCGATCCCCGACCGAGGTTCGCCCCCCTCCCCTTCGACTTCGGGCCGGTCCTGGGCGGCTTGCCGCCGACCTCGCGGACGACGTCGGCGGCGGCGTCGCGGGTCAGGTCCTCGTCGACGATCCGGCGGGCGATGTCGCGCTGGACGGCGCGGTCTTCGACCTTGGCGACCTCGTAGGCGGCGGTCGCGGGGATCGAGCCGTCCTCGACCTGCTCCTGCAATTCGGCCGGGAGTGTCAGCAGCGAGAGCGACTTGCTGATCGACCCCTGGCTGACGTGCAGTTCGCCCGAGAGTTCCTTCGCGGTCCAGCCGTGGAGGTCCATCAACTGCCGGTAGGCCCGGGCCTGCTCGATCGGCCGGAGGTCCTCGCGGAGCAGATTCTCGATGATCTGTTCCTGGAGGATCTCGGATTGCGTCAGCCCGCCGTCGGCGAAGACGCAGGCGACGGTCTTGAGGCCGGCGCGGAGCGCGGCGCGGTAGCGCCTCTCGCCGGAGATGACGACCCATTTGCCGATCTCGGCGTTCCAGCGGACCCGGATCGGCATGAGCTGGCCGTGCTTGAGCAGGCTCGCCGCGAGCCGCTCGATCGCGTCGGGGGTGAATTCCTTCCGGGGCTGGTCGGGGTCGGGAACGATCCGGTCGATTTCCATGTGCCCGGCGTCGCGGGCCCTGGTCCGCCCGTCATCCGGGCCGGTTTCCCGGGGAAACGGGCCGGACGGCGCGGGACCGATCCCTGGCGGACCGCCGGGGATCCCCGCGCGGACTCCCAGGCTCTCGCTGAGGTTCTGACCGAACCGGCGTTGCAGGCTCTCGGCGGCCTTGCTCATCGGCTCACCTCCTCGATCGCCCCGAGGTCGATCCCGGCCGCGATGTCAGGGTCCTTCGGCCCGACCCGGTGACCGAGGTAGAGGAACTCCGACGGCCGCGCCGCCGCCATCTCGGCGCGCTCGATCAACTCATCCGCGACCGCCTGGATCGCCCTGGCGGCGGCCGATCGGGGCTTGTAGTTCCCGACCGGCTGGCGAGCGGCGACGGCCTCCTTGAAATCCTTGGCGAGCGGGACGGTGGCCCGGAAGACCTGGTCGCCGTAGAGGGCCCGCAACTGATGATCGTAGGCCGAATGAATCCCGAGCGACTTGTTGAACATCGTGACCAGATACCCGGCCAGCCGGAGCCGGGGGTTGTGGTGGGCCAGGGCCGAGTCGAAGGCCCGCTGGATGTAGACGATCCCCTGGGCCCCGTAGTCCTCCGCCTGGACCGGGACGACGACGAGGTCCGCCGCCAGGAGCGCCGCCCAACTGCACAGGCTCAGATTCGGCGGGCAGTCGATCAGGGCGATATCGAAGGTCCCCCGGGCTTCCTTCAGGAACGACCGGAGCGCGAGCTGCAAATCGCCCGCCTCCTGAGGTCGGGGGATGTTGAAGTCGTCGAGGGCGTTCGAGCCGGGGACGATCCGGATCTTGTCGAAGGCCGTGGGCCGGATCAAGGTTTCCGGGTCGGGGTCGACCGAGTCATCGAAGAGGCCGGCGACGGTCTCGCGGGCCGGCAGGTCCTCGGTCGCCTGGGGCCCGAAGAGGCCCTGGGTCAGCGACGCCTGCGGGTCCATGTCGACCAGGAGGACCCGTCGCCCTTCCTTGGCGAAGGCCCCGGCGAGGTGGTGGCAGGTCGACGTCTTGCCGCAACCGCCCTTGCGGTTGAGCATCGCGACCGTGATCGGCCCCTTCATGATGGTCCCCTCCCGGCGATTTCCCCGGGAAACCGACGGGGCGGCCCGGCGACGAATCGCGACCCTGAAAGGATCGGCGGTTTCCCGGGGAAACTCGACCGACGGCCGGCCGTTTCCCCGGGAAACCCGGCTTCGGGGGAGGGGGGCAGGCCCGGCCGGTTTCCCCGGGAAACGCGACCCGGGAAAAACGAACCCAATCGTGCCCGTCGCGCGATGTTGACGGGTGAATCCAGCTTCGCACGCTTGCCGGGAAAAACGAACCCATTTCCGGGCGGTCCTCCTCGACTCGGGCGACCCCGACACTATCGCTCCGACGGCCGATCCTCTAGCCCGGTTTCCCCGGGAAACGCGGCGACCGGGAGAGCGAAGCCCGGCCGAATATCGCGGCATCCCCGGGCGGAGTCTTGCCCCCTCGGGCCGCCCGCCGGATGATGCGGGGCATCATGAACACGACCACGCCCGCCATGACCGCCGATCCGACGTTCGAACCGGCACCGGCCCCGCCCCGGGTCGGTTCGGTGGACGTCTACCGGGGCGCGGTGATGTTCCTCATGATGGCCGAGGTCCTCGAAGTGGCCCGGGTCGCCCGGTCGTTCCCCGAGAGCCGGGCCTGGCAATGGCTGGCCTATCATCAGTCGCACGTCGGATGGCGCGGGTGCTCGATCCATGACATGATCCAGCCCTCGTTCTCGTTCCTGGTCGGCGTCGCCCTGCCGTTCTCGTTGGCGAGCCGGGCCCGTCGCGGGGAGTCGACGCGGGGGTCGATCCTCCATGCCACCTGGCGGGCCCTGATCCTGATCGCGCTCGGGATCGCGCTCCGGTCGATCGGGAAGAAGCAGACCAACTTCACGTTCGAGGACACGCTCACGCAGATCGGCCTGGGGTATCTCCCCCTGTTCCTGCTCGGGCTCGCCCGGCCGGCCTGGCGATGGGTCGCGCTGGTCGTGATCCTGGTCGGGACCTGGGGGGCGTTCGTCGCCTATCCCGCCCCGGGCCCGGACTTCGATTATGCCGCCGTCGGCGTCCCGGCCGGTTGGGAGCATCACGGCACCGGCCTGGCCTCGCACTGGAACAAGAATAGCAACCTGGCGTCGGCCTTCGACGGCTGGTTCCTCAACCGGTTTCCCCGGGAAAGGCCGTTCACGCACAACGGGGGAGGGTACGCCACCCTGAGCTTCGTGCCGACGCTCGGGACGATGATCCTCGGCCTGATCGCCGGTGGCTGGCTGAGGAGGGAAGGGGGGGCCTGGCCCAAGGTCGCCACGATGGTCGCGGCCGGCGCGGTCGGCGTGGCGTCGGGCCTGGCGCTCGACCATTACGGGCTCTGCCCGATCGTCAAACGGATCTGGACACCGAGCTGGGTCCTCTTCAGCGGCGGGATCTGCTTCGCGACCCTGGCGGTTTTCTACGCCATCATCGACGCCCTCGGCCTCCGGGCCTGGTCCTACCCGCTCCGGGTGATCGGCCGGAACTCGATCGCGGCCTACTGCATGGCCCACCTGATCGGCGACTTCATCGCCGGGAGTTTCCGGACACACCTCGGACGGGACATCTTCGAGGTCTTCGGGTCGAATTACCAACCCCTGACCGAGGGGACGGCGATCCTGGCGACCTACTGGCTGATCTTGTTCTGGATGGATCGACGAGTGATCTATCTGAAGGTATGAAGGTCGATCATCTCGCCTTGTGTCCTTCAATCATCCGTGGCGGGGAACAGGCCCTTCTGCCTGGCGGGCGGGGCGATCGTCCGTCCCTCGTCGAGCGCGGCGAGGCAGAGGGGTTCGAGCATGTTCTTCCAGCGGCCGAGGCCGGGGTTCTCGGCCTGGACCGTGGCGCGGATCGCGTCGCGTTCGGCCTCGGGGAGTTGATCCCAGCGGGCCCGGAGTTCGGCCTCGCGGGCCTTCACCTGCTCGGAATCGTCGCGGGCCTTCTTCCGGGCATTGTGGCCGGCCTCCTCGGCCTGCTTCTTGACCTCCTCGGCCTTGACCGTGGCGGCGTAGTCTTCCGGCGGCTGGTAGTCGGAACGGATCGAGGCGACGAGGTACCCGGCGGGGTTCTTGCCGACTCGCTTGTCCTCGTTCTTGACCAGCCAGTCGAAGACCTCCAACTTGGTCCGGAGCCGGCCGGGGAGATGCGCCTCGACCAGGTCGGCGGCGGTCCGGGGCGTGACGCCGCGCGCCGTCAGGGCGTCGATCAGCGCCGATTTCTCGGTCGGGGGCGCGGGCTCGGCCCGCGCGGCCTGGCTCCGGATCAGGATGATCCGCCAGCAGCCGCGCGAGACCCAGGAATAGCGCTCCTCGGCGTCGAGCGGCTCCAGGAAGCCGAGCTGTTCCAGCTCCTCCAGCGCGGGGCGGAGCCGCCGCTTGAGCTCGGTCGGGGCATAAGACCGGCTCATGCCGATATGCTCGCATGCGAGCGTCCGCAAGTCGAAGTCGAGGCGGGCCCGGCGATAGAACCGCTTGTCGAGGAAGCGGAACATCCGCTTGGTCGTCGGCAGCCGAAGCTTGAGGTAGAACTCGAGGTCGAGTTGCTTGAGGTTGCCGGACTGGAAGCTTTCGAAGATCACCTCGTTCCATCGGAAGCTGGAGAGGGGCAGGGGGTCTCCCTCGGCGCCCGTCTTCCTGGGCCGCCGGCCCGTGGTCGCCTTGGCCCCGGGCTTGGCCCCCTTGCCGGCCCGCTTCCGACGCTCGCGATCGTAGAGCGTGACGTTGTCGAGGACGTGGAAGTTCTCGTCGACCCAGCTCTTCTCCGTGTTGTCCCACCAGGCGTTCTCATACATGAGCACGACGCCGACCCAGCGATACAAGGCCTCCTCGATCCGCTTGTAACTCGCGCCGCTCTGGGGCCAGCCGAGGATCTCGATCAGCTCGTAGCGCGAGAACGTGACCTTGGCGTTGGTGAAGTTGCTCCGACGCTTGGTCAACTGGATCAGGCCGACCAGGACTTCATCGTCGGTCGAGGTCGGGAGCCCGTGCTTGGCGGTCCCCATGATCGTCAGGCGGCGGATGATCGGCGGATGGTCGCGGCGCTCCAGTTTGTCTTCGAAAACGAGCGTCGTCTGGCCGTTCGGGACCCGGTCCGTCAGCGCGGCGATCGGGAATTCCGCGAGATTGAGTTCATCCTTCCATCCATGATCTGACGCCGGCGCATTCGCATCATCCTGCTCAAAACCCCCAGACTCTTCAATCGTCAATATCGTTTCTTCCGGCTCATCCTTTTCAAACAGCATATTCTCGCTCCGATTCTGAGGATTGTCCCAGTTATTCCATGAAAAAATGACAACAGAGGGGCCGGAGGCCCTGTTTTGTCTTCTAGTCTAAACAAAAGTCTAAAACAAATTCTAGGCGCCGCAAGTTCGCGATCTAACAGAACTTGTGGAGCGTAAGTATGTCCGGTTCATCGGTAGTGGTATGTCCGGTTCATCGTGAGTGCACGACCTAACTATGTCCGGTTCATCGGTAAAAGTATGTCCGGTTCATCGTGAGTGCACGCTCCAAGTATGCTCGGTACATCGTGATGGACAAACGCCTCGTATGTCTCATTCATCGGTAGTGTCGACCGTCCACTAGATGCACCCGGTTCCGCCAAGTATGTCCGGTGCATCGTGGTGAACGAATGATCTGGTAGGACCGGCGAGCGGGCCCGGGCCGACCCAAGTATGTCCGGTTCATCGGTAGTGGCAAGGATCGGTCCGGGGCGAGAATCGGGGGCGCCGGATTCGATCCGCGGGGCCAAGTATGTCCCGTTCATCGGTAGTCCCCCGGCGAGCCGCCGGTCGGGCCGGCCGAACCCGGGCCAGGGGGGCGGGGCCAAGTATGTCCCGAGCATCGTGTTCAAAGGAACACAACGGCCTGTCGGTGTCGTGGGCCGAACGATGGTGGGACGGGGGATGCGAGGCGGATCGGGAGGTGGTGGGCGTTGCGGGATGGGCCGGGAAGGCCCCTGGCGTCGCTTGAGAGCGATCTCTGGATTCGAGATGATAGATCTGTCGTTTCGCGGTCGAGGATCGCTCAGGCGAGACCCTGGACGTTTTCAGGAGGAAGGGCCTCTGGGTCACTTTCCAGGGCCACTGACATCTGTTTGATGAAGCCCGCCGGGGGTCGCGACGACGGTCCGGGCGTGGACCGCCGAAGCGATCCGGTCGAGGACCTGCCTCCAGGCGGGCCGCCTTGCGGATTCCAGGCCATCGAGGCGGCCGAGGAGCCAGGCCGCCGACTCGGCCGAGGTGGGGGCCGTTGTCGCGGCCCCGAGGTCGAGCCGGAACGGGGCCGCGGGCAGGGCGTGGCGCCCCCGAAGCTCGTCGCGGAGCATGGCGATTTCGCGATCCATGGTTTCGATGCGATCGTCCTGATCATCCCGGAGGATCGACGTGGCCGCCTGGAGCCGCCGGACCGCATCGAGGGTTTCGGCTTGCCGGGGACCTGCCCCTTGCAGGACCGCCTCGATCAATCGGGCCATCAGGACGCCGGGGGGGAGATCCGCGAGGGCGAGTCCGGGCCGGTCGGATCTCGTCGGGAGGACGGGCAAAGCCTCGCGGACCATGACTTCGGTGCCGGGAGGCCGGGGCGGTCGGGCGAGGGGAGGGGGATCGACCCGAATCGCGTATCGCGACTCGCCGATGGTGAGGACATCTCCATCGAGCAGGGCCGAGGCACCGACGAGCGGCCGGTCGTTGAGCAGGGTCCGCCGGCCGAGGAGGTCGATCAGGTGGGCATCCTCGGCACCCCGGATCAGGGCGCAATGGGTGGTTGACGCCGAGGCGTCCTCGACCCGGATGGCGCACGCCTCGCCCCGGCCGATGATCGCCATCGCGGAGCCGAGCATCCAGGGAGGGCCGTCGCGATCCATCGGTTCCAGCGCGATCGACACGAGGCCATCTCGAGTCCCGGGATGGGGGGAGAGGGGGTCGTCCTGGGAGAGCGGGGGATCGATCGGCCGCCCGTCGACTCGGAGTTGGAGGATCTCGATCCGGCGATCGGCGATTTCGAGGATGTCCCCGACGCCGAGCCATGCCGAGACGGAGTCGGCCCCGGCGAACCGGGTCCCGGTCCCGGTCATCAAGTCGACGCCGAAGATGCCCCGTCGATCGAGCACCAGCAGGACATGGCGGGGCTCGACCGACGGGTCGTCGATCCGGATATCCGCGCCCGGGTCTCGGCCGATGAGGGCGAACGGGCGTCGTATCGGGAAGATCCGCCCGGGCGGGGAACCCGGTCCCCGGACCCTGAGGGTGATCCGACCATCGACCCAGAGCGGACCTCGTGCCTCCTTGCCGACCGCCATCCTGGACGACTCCTCTCGTTTCGTTCCATCGGGGCGAGGTGATGCATTCCTCGGATTCCACCGGATGGTAGCAGATCGAGGGGGGAGGGATCGATACGGCGACGGATCGCCGACCGAATCGACGCCCCAGCCCGGGCGACGAGAGCCCGCGTCGCGGCAGCCCGGCCGGCCCCGAATTCTCTTGTCAGGCGGGCACGTCGCGGCGCATGATGATCGCACTCCGAGGTCGGCGACGACCGGAATCTCGATCACGCCCCGCCTCCCGAGGACGCCACTTCGTACCGGCGTCGATCGGCGCCGTGACATCCATGCTCCCGGAAAACCTGACTCGCGGACTTGACCGGCGGCGATGAGGCCCGGGTGATGACCGGGCCTCGGCGGGATCGATCGCGGTCCCGACGATCGGGCCGGGGCCAAATGCAAGGACGCTACCAAGGATGAGCCACACGGACCGCAGGCGTGGAACGATCCCGGCCCGGACCTCCGACCTGGTCCCCCTGACGTCGGCCATGCCGGCCCGGGGCCTCGACGACGCCCGGCTCCATCACGATGACGCCGGCCCGCCGAGGCCCGGACGACGGGTCTCGGCGGGGCTGATCTGGCGGGCGACCCGGCGGCATTGCTGGCTGGCGATCCTGGCCTGGCTCGCCGGCTCGGGCGGGCTGGTCGCCCTGGCGCATCTCCGGGTGAGGCCGACTTACGACGCTTGCTCGACCATCAGGATCGAGCCCGGCGACCGCGCCTTGTTCCGCGAGGACAACGCCGGCGTCGACTTCGAGGCCTTCAAGGAGACCCAGGCCCGACGGATCACCAACCCCAACGTCATCGCCGCCGCGCTCTCGGCCCATCCCGAATTGCTCAAATCTCCCCGGCTGGCCGGATCTCCGGACCCCGAGGCCGAGATCCGCAAGGCCATCGGCGTGACGATGATCCCGAGAACGCATCTGATCCAGGTCGCGATGTCGTCGGGGGAGGCCAACGAGCCGGCGGAGATCGTCAACGCCGTGGTCGAGGCCTACCTCGGCGTCGCCCTCGACTCGGACGAGGCGGAGACGGAGAAGCGAGCCCGACGGCTCCGCGAGGTCAAGGCCGAGCGGACGCTCGCCGTCGGGCAGGGGCGGCGGGCGATCGAGGCCCTGGTCTCCCGGATCGGGATGGTGGACGTCCGCAAGGCCCGCGACCGGAACCCGGCCTCCGTCGACGCCTATAGCATCCTCACCGGCCAGCACCTCCAGGCCGACCTCGACCTCGTCGAGGCCCGGGCCCGCCTCGATCAGATCCGGGCGACGGCCGCCGCATCGCCGGTCGACCCCGGGGCGGTCGAGGCCGGGATCATCGCCGCCTTCTACGACACCCCGCAAGTCGCCGAGATCCGGGCCCGTCTCGACCAGGCCCGCCAGGAACTCGCCCAGGCCGATCGCCTGGCCCGGGACCCCGGCGACCCCGCCCGACAGGGCCCCAAGAAGCGGGTCGACGACCTCCAGCGGCAGATCGACACCCTCTGGGCCAGGATGAGGCCCGCGCTGGCCCGGGGCGACGGCCGGCCGGAGGCGGAATTGCGCGCGGCCGAGCTTCGGGTGTCCGGCCTCAACACCCGGCTCGCCCAGCTCGGCGAGCGGCTCGAACGGCTCAACGTCCAGACCCGGGCCGCCGGGACGGATGAGCTGACGCTGGAGTTCGCCCGGCAGGACCTCAATCGGGCCGAGGTTGTGCTCGACACCGTGACCCGGAGCCTCGACCAGGCCGAGTTCGACGGCAAGGGCCCCGTCGCCCGGTTCCGCCAGGATTACAAGGCCAGGGCGTCGAGCGTCCCCAACGTCGATCATCGCCTCAAGGTCATGGCCGCCGCCCCCCTGGGGATGCTCGTGGGCGTGGTCGGACTGATGGTCCTGGTCGAACTCCGCGGGGGCCGGGTCGCCGACCCCGACGACCTCCCGGCCCGGGTCCGCCTGGACGTCCTCGGCGTCGTCCCCCCGCTCCCCCGCCGCCCGGGATCGCCGGGGATCGCCCGGGGCCGCGACCAGGCCCGGTCGCGCCGCGAGCTGGACCAGTTCACCCAGAGCATCGACCATCTCCGGGTCGCCCTCTGCTCGGCCCGGGACCGCCGGAGCATCCTCATCACCAGCGCTTGCAGCGGCGAGGGCAAGACGACGCTGGCCGCCCGGCTCGCCGAGCGGTGCGTCAATGCCGGCCTCCTGACCCTCCTGATCGACGCCGACATCCGGAACCCGACGCTCAGCCGGATGTTCGACCTGTCGACGTCGCCCGGGCTGGTCAACGTCCTCCGGGGCGAGTCGGCCGCCGAGGAGGCGATCTCGACCATCGAAGGGGCGGGGGGGTTCCACTTCCTCCCGGCCGGCTCCCCGCGGGACGACCCGAGCCGGAGCCTCCAGGGCGAGGGCCTGGCCCGGCTCCTGGCCAGCGCCCGGGCCAGCTTCGACATCGTCCTCGTCGACTCGCCGCCCGTCCTGCCCGTGCCCGACGCCCTGACGATCGGCCGATGGGTCGACGGCGCCGTCCTCGCCGTCCGGTTCGACAGCAGCCGCTACCCGCTCGTCGACCGGGCCAGGCGTCGCCTCGCGGCCCTGGAGATCCCCGTCATCGGCGCCGTCGTCAACGGCGTCCGTGGGTATGAATCGGCCTATTACGGCGGAGACTACCGGGCCTACGGCTCGCCCGACGGCGATGACGGTGCCCGCGTCGAAGCTTGAGGCGTCGAGGGGGTCTGGCCGGGGCCCGATGGACGGACTATCCTGGTGGTCGTCCCGGCTCCGAGCCCCGGTCACGGAGGTCTTGCAAGTTCATGGCAGTCGATCAGGGCCGGAAATGGATCGTCACCGGGGGGGCGGGCTTCATCGGATGCCATGCCGCCGCCCGGTTCCACCGCGCCGGGGATCGCGTGGTGGTCGTCGACAACCTGAGCCGTCGGGGGGCCGACGCGAATCTGGCCTGGCTCCGCGAGCAGGGGATCGACGACTTCACGAAGCTTGACGTCCGCGACGCCGGGGCGTTGGTCGACCTCCTCGCCCGCCACGACGACGCCGACGCCGTGCTCCACCTGGCCGGCCAGGTCGCCGTGACGACCAGCGTCCTCGACCCCCGCTCCGACTTCGAGATCAACGCCCTGGGGACCCTGAACGTCCTGGAGGCCGTCCGGCTCGCCGCCGGCGGTCGGCCCGCCGTCCTCTACAGCTCGACCAACAAGGTCTACGGCAACCTCGACCACGCCCGGGTCGTCGAGCGAGACGGCCGATACGCCTACGAGGACCTCCCCTTCGGCGTCGACGAGGCCGAGCCGCTCGACTTCCACTCCCCCTACGGCTGCTCCAAGGGGTCGGGCGACCAGTACGTCCGCGATTATGCCCGGATCTACGGATTGAAGACCGTATCATTCAGACAAAGCTGCATTTATGGCACGCGTCAATTCGGCATCGAAGATCAGGGCTGGGTGGCCTGGTTCTGCCTGGCGGCGACCCGCGGGCAGAGATTCACGATCTTCGGCGACGGCCGGCAGATCCGCGACACGCTCTGGATCGATGACCTGATCGACGCTTATACGACCGCCCTCGACCGGATCGACTACGTCCGGGGCGAAGTCTTCAACATCGGCGGCGGGCCCTCCAACACGCTCAGCCTCCTGGAACTCGTCGCGATCCTCGAAAGCCACTTCGGACGGCCGATGGCCCCGGGCTTCGCCGACTGGCGGCCGGGCGATCAGCGCGTCTTCGTCGCCGACATCCGCAAGGCGGGCCGCCTCCTCGACTGGTCGCCCAGGGTCGCCACGGCCGACGGCGTCGCCCGCCTCCTGGGCTGGATCGGCTCGAACCGGGGCCTCTTCACGGTCTGAACCCCGGCCGTCGGCATCGTCGCGACCGGCAAGGTCGTCGGGACGGTTTCCCGGGGAAATCGACCTCGCGAATGGGTTCGTTCCGTCGCGGACGGGCGGGGCTCGACCGCGGATAATGGCTTCGTTCCGTCGCCGTCCTCGCGACCATCATGCCAGCCCTCGCGCGGAGTTCGGGGCCGGGGAAAAACGAACCCAAGAATCCGGCGAGGGCCGCCGGTCATCGTCGCCTCCGATCGCGGTCCCGCGCCGAGTGGACACCAAAATGATCTTTTGGCGGGAGGAGCTTGAGTCCCCTTTCCCGGATGATTCGCGAGGAATCCGCCCGCGAGCTCGCCCGGCCGGACCGGGTTCCACAGGGGCATCCCAAGGTCGGTCCCACGCTCCTTGTCCCCCCACCCCGGCCCTCCCCCACAAGTGGGGAGGGAGCCAGAGGAGAGGCGTCGGCGGCATTTTCCGGCCCCCTCCCCACTTGTGGGGGAGGGTTGGGGTGGGGGGTTCTTCGCAGATCCCGCCACCTTGGAATGACCCTGCCGGGTTCCACCTTTGCATTTCGTTTCGTGGGAACGTCGGGTATAGTTGAGGGATTGGGAAACCTGGGAGATTCGCGAGGGCGCGGCCGATGAGACAATGGTTGCTCAGGATCGGTCGGATCGCGATCTTCGTCGTGATCTTCGCGGTGACGGCCTGGGCCACGGGCCTGCCGCTCCCGGCGAGGGTCGAGCGGGTCATCTACGGGGCGAAGCCGCCGATCGTGGTGGGGCTGATCCACTCGGAATCGGGCCCGATGGCGATCGGCGATCGGTCGTTGCAGGACGCGGAGATCCTGGCGCTGGAGGAGATCAACGCCCTGGGCGGGATCAAGGGACGTCGCGTGAGCTGGGAGGCCAGGGACCCCCGGTCCGATCCGGCGACGGCGGCGGTCCAGGCCCGCGAGCTGATCGAGCAGGACGGGGCGGTTGCCCTCTTCGGCTGCTGGACCTCGGAGGCGAGGAAGGCGGTCCAGGCGGTCGTCGAGGACCGTCGGAGTCTGCTGGTCTTCGCCGCGAATTACGAGGGGATGGAGCGGTCGAGGCGGACGATCTACGCCGGGGGCTCGGCGAATCAGTCGATCGTCCCGGCGGTCCGGTGGTGTTCCGACGCCCTGAAGGCCCGACGATTCTTCGTGGTCGGGACCGAAGAGATCTGGTCGCGGACGGTCGCGGAGATCGGCAAGGACGCGGCGAGGGCGGCCGGGGGCGAGGTCGTCGGCGAGGCATACCTCCCGCTCGGCGGGGGTGGCGAGGACGCGGCGGCCGGGGCCGTGAAGGCGAGCCGGCCGGATGTCGTCCTGAACATGATCGTCGGGGCGCCGAACATGACGTTCCTGGCGGCGATGAGTAAGTCGGGCCTGGCCCCGGACAAGATGCCCTCGATCTGCTTCGGCTTCGCCGAGGATGAGCTGAGGCGGTTCCCGCCGGCCGACATCGCGGGGCTCTATTCGGGGATGGCCTATTACCAGAGCCTCCCACGGCCCGAGGGCCGCGAGTTCGTCCGGAAGTTCAAGGCGCGATTCGGCCAGGATCGGGCGGTCAGCGACTCGATCGTCGCGGCCTACAACGGCGTGTTGATCTGGTCCCAGGCCGTCCAGGAGGCCGGCTCGCCGGCGGCGGACGCGGTCCTCGCGCACGTCGACCGGCAGAGCCTCGACGCCCCCGAGGGGGTCGTCACCATCGACCCGGCCACGCGGGTCGCCTGGCGGCCATTCCACGTCGGCCGGGCGCGGGCCGACGGCCAGTTCGAGGTGGTCTTCTCGATCCGCAAGCCGATCCGCCCGCTGCCCTACGTCGCGACCCGGTCGATCGGCCAGTGGCGGACGTTCCTCGACCGGCTCCGGGCGGGCTGGGGGGGCCGGTGGTCGGCCCCGACGCGGCAGCAGGCCCCGGCCCCGGCCCCGGCGCGCCGCGGCCCGGACGCCGGGCCGTCCCCGACGCCCTGAACCGACCCCGACACCCGAGCACGAGGCGCGCCCCGCATGGGACTCCGATCGCTCCTGCCCGACCGGGCCGGCATCGCCACCCGACTTGTCGCCTGGTTCCTGGCGATCTCGTTCGTCCCCTGCGTCCTGGTCCTGGGCGTGACCCTGCTGCTCTCGAGCGAGTCGCTCGAGGCGACCGTCCGCGAGCGCCTGATGGTGATCTGCGACGCCAAGGCGTCGCAGCTGGAGGCGTACATCGCCGAGCGGCGGGACGACGCTTCCTTCCTGGCGAACGCCCCGGGGTTCGTCGAGGCGACGGCCCGGCTCGACCAGCTCGTCGAGGAGGGCCGCCGCGACTCGGACGCGTTCCGGGCGGCCGTCGAGGGCTACCGCCCCCGGCTCGTCGCCTACGTCGAGGCCGGGTCCTACGCCGGGATGGCCCTGTTCAACCTCGACGGCGTGCCGCTGCTCTCGGAGGGGATCGAGATCGACCTCGGTCCGGCCCTGGATTCCGGACCGATGAAGGATTCCGAGCTGGCCGAATCGGTCCTGCGGGCCCGCTCGCTGCTCCAGCCGGTGACGTCGAACTACCAGGTCTACCCGGGCCAGAAGGCCGGCACGGCCTTCGTCGTCGGCCCGATCCTCCGCGACGGCATCCTGATCGGCTCGGTCGCGCTGGCCCTCCGCAACGACGAGGTCTTCCGGTCGTTCAGCACCTACGCCGGCCTGGGCGAGACCGGCGACGCGAACGCCGCGATCGAGGACGGCGACGGGCTGCTCTACGTCTCGCCGAGCCGGTTCGACGCCGGCTCCGCGTTCCGCGACCGGGTCCGGTTCGGATCGGAGAAGGGGTCGGACATCCAGCAGGCCGCGCGGGGCGACCGGGGCTACGGCGAGCTGGTCGACCACACGGGCAAGCGTGTGGTCGCGGCCTGGACGTACCTGCCGTCGTACCGCTGGGGGATCACGGTCAAGCAGGACGTCGACGAGGCCTTCGACCTCCTCCGGGTCCAGCGCCGGGGGGTCCTCGCGGTGATGTTCGCGATCGGATTCGCCGTGCTGGCCGTGGCGAGGCTGGTGGCCCGGTCGATCACCCGGCCGATCCGCGAGGCCGCCGAGGTCGCCGCCCGGGTCGCCTCGGGCGACCTGACGGCCCGGGTGACCTCGAAGGCGTCGGGCGAGGCCGGGCAGCTCCTCCGGGCCGTCGAGGCGATGACGGGCGACCTCCGATCGCTGATCGGCCGGATCCAGAAATCGAGCATCGCGCTGATGTCCACCGCGACCGAGATCGCCGCCACGTCCCGCCAGCAGGGCGAGGCCGTGAGCGACTACGGGGCGTCGACCAGCCAGGCCGCCGCCGCCGTCAAGGAGATCTCGGCGACGAGCCTCGAACTCCTCAAGACGATGCACGAGGTCAACGCCGTCGCCGCCGAGACCGCCGAGATGGCCGGCGAGGGGCAGGGGAGCCTGGTCGAGATGGGCCGCTCGATGCGGCAGCTCGCCGAGTCGACCACCTCGATCGGCTCCAAGCTCTCCGTCATCAGCGAGCGAGCCGGGCATATCAACCTGGCCGTGACGACGATCGCCAAGGTCGCCGACCAGACGAACCTGCTCTCGATCAACGCGGCGATCGAGGCCGAGAAGGCGGGGGAATATGGCCTCGGCTTCCTGGTCGTCGCCCGCGAGATCCGCCGGCTGGCCGACCAGACGGCCGTCGCCACCCTCGACATCGAGCGGATGGTCAAGGAGATGCAATACAGCGTCTCGGCCGGCGTGATGGAGATGGACAAGTTCAGCGACCAGGTCCGCCGGGGCGTGGATGAGGTCGGTCAAATCGGCGACCAGCTCGGCCGGATCATCGCCGCCGTCCAGGGGCTGACCGGGCGGTTCGACCAGGTCCACGAGGGGATGCGGGTCCAGTCGCAGGGGGCCGAGCAGATCCGCGAGGCGGTCATCCACCTGAGCGAGGGGGCCCATCAGACCTCGATCTCGCTCCGCGAATTCAACAAGGCGACCAATCATCTCCGCGAGGCCGTCGGCGGGCTGAAGGACGAGGTTTCTCGATTCACGGTCGATTCGGTCCCGCTACCTCGCCCCTCGACGCCCCGGGATGGGATATGATCCAGGGGAGATGTCCGGAGGTCGATCCCCCCGACCCGGAGGCCGCGGCGCCCATGCTGGTCCTGACGTTCCGGATCGCCGAGATCCCCTATGGCGTGGCCGTCGGCCGGGTGGTCGAGGTCGTCCCCCGGGTCGCCCTCCGGGAATTGCCCCACGCCCCGGCGCACCTGGCCGGCCTCCTCCGCTACCGGGGCGACGCGGTCCCGGTCGTCGACCTCGGGCTCCTGATGGGCGGGGCCGCCTGCCCGGGCCGGCTCGATACCCGGATCATCCTCGTCGACGCCGGCGGGGGGAGGCGGCTCGGCCTCGTGGCGGAGCGGGTCGAGGACGTCCTCGCCGTCGACGAGGGGCGGCGGGCCGCCGGCGGCGCCGAGGTTCGCGCGGCGCCGTATCTCGGGGACGTCTACGAGACCGTCGACGGGCTGGTCCAGCTCATCGAGCCGTCGCGCGTCCCGACCGGCCCGGCGGCGATCGAACCGGCGGGGGCGTCGGCATGAAGGCGGCCTCGACGACGGTGATCGAACGACTCCTGGCCGATCGGATCGGGCTCGATCCGGCGTCGGTCGGGGACAACCTGATCGCCAACGGGGTCCGGGCCCGGATGGAGGCTCTCGGCCTGGCCGGGCGGGCCGAGTACGAGCGGGCGCTCCTCGGCCCGGGAGACGAGCTCCAGGCGCTCGTCGAGGAGATCGTGATCCCCGAGAGCTGGTTCTTCCGCGACGAGCGGCCCTTCGAGGCCCTCCGCGAGCACGCCCGGGCCGGGTGGGTGGCCGACCCGTCCCGGCCGCCCCTGGCCGCGCTCAGCCTCCCCTGCGCCGGCGGCGAGGAGCCCTACTCGATCGCGATGGCCCTGGTCGAGGCGGGCCTCCCGCCGGCCCGGTTCCGGGTCGACGCGGTGGACGTGAGCGCCCGGTCCCTCGAACGCGCGATGGCGGGGGTTTACGGCGCGAACTCGTTCCGGGGGGCCTCGGCGGCGATCCGGCCGAGATTCTTCCGCGAGCAGGGGGGCAAGTTCGTCATCGACCCGGAGATCCGCCGGACGGTCCGCTTCCGGGTCGGCAACCTGCTCGACCCCGGCCTGTTCGAAGGCCGGCCGCCGTTCGACGTCGTGTTCTGCCGGAACGTCCTGATCTACTTCGACGCCCCGGCGCGGTTGATGGCCTTCGCGACGCTCACGCGC
>JAABUK010005608.1_pt1 | contig 17417 bp, 16 predicted proteins | sample 5559141 | NCBI WGS metagenome assembly JAABUK01 (sample SAMN10711869, study PRJNA513367) | rock metagenome | isolation source: Antarctica rocks | place: Antarctica: Victoria Land, Pudding Butte nord | collected 2016-01-03 | reverse complement strand
CGCCAAGGATTTTGCCGTCATCCGCTCGCTGCTCTCGACAGCCAGGAAGCAAGGTTGGGAGATGCTCGAGACACTGACCACTCAGCCCGACCGCTTGATCAATGACCTACGCATGGCTTGACCCCGCCGAAAGACCTGGGCTGTTACGGCAAACGAAGAAAGACTGCGGAATCGAGCGCACAACAACTCTTTTTACCCGAAGCAGCTTGACCAGGAGACGCTTTATGATCCGACGCTCAACCCTTTGCCTTGCTACGGTGCTCGCCGCCGTGGCTGCGTTGCCGTTCGCCTTACCGCAGGCGCCCGCCCGCGCCGAGAGCGCAGCCCGAGCATTGCCGCCACCTGCGATGGACATGGCGCGAAGCGGGCCAGGGCTGCAGACCGCCGTCTTCGCCGGCGGTTGCTTCTGGGGCGTGCAGGGGGTGTTCCAGCATGTGAAGGGGGTGACGCAGGCGGTTTCCGGTTACGCCGGTGGCAGCGGCCCCGGCACCGGCTATGAGGCAGTCAGTCAAGGTACGACCGGACACGCAGAGTCCGTCCTGGTGACGTATGACCCGGCGGTCGTCAGCTATGGCAAGCTGTTGCAGATATTCTTCTCGGTGGCGCTCGACCCGACCGAGGTGAACCGGCAGGGGCCGGACAGCGGGACCCAGTACCGCTCGGAGCTGTTCGTGAGTGGCCCAGAGCAGGAACGGGTTGCGCGCGCCTATGTGGCGCAGCTAGAGGCGGCGCACGTGTACGGCCGCCCGATCGCCACCCGTGTTGATCCCGCCGCCCCGTTCTACCCGGCCGAGGCCTACCACCAAGACTACCTTGAGCGGCACCCAACCAACCCATACATCGCCACCAAAGACATGCCGAAGGTGCGCAGCCTCGAGCAGCTGTTCCCGCAGAGCTGGCAGGCGGCACCGGTCACGGTGGGCAAGCTCGCGTCCCGAGGCTAGTGGTGGGCCGGAGGGCGCAACAAATACAGCAAGTCACCCGGACTCGGATCGGGCGCTAGCGGTAGCCGGATACCGCGTCGGTGGCCGGGTCGCGCTGCCATGGCCAGCGCCTTTCGAGCTCCCGTTCCAGAGTCCAATTGAGGAAGGTGCGGACGACCACAAGCAGGGCCAACACCGCCACACCCTCTAGCGTGGGTGCGATGGCGACCGAGCGGATGACGTCGGCCGCCACCAAGAACTCCAAGCCGAGCAGGAGCGCTCGGCCCAGCCGCCACCGCTGCCGCTGCTGCTGCCCGTCGTCGGCGTCACGCAGCGCGGCGCGCACGGCCCCGGCAAAGGCGAGCGCGACGCCGAGCAGGACCGTCAGCACATCGCCCACCAGCCCGGCGGCCACTGCCACCGCAGCCTGGAACCTCATCACCACCTGAAGCTCGCTCAAGCGCGGTCGCGCCGGCGGATGTCGGTGGACTGCGTGAATGGCACGTGAGCGACCGTGTCCTGGTCGCCGTCCAGCACTTCGTACCGCGTCTTGTTGCCGTCGCGCCAGAAGCGGATGTCCCATCGCGCAGTGCCCGCGCGCAAGTTGCCGACCCGAATGTCGGGCAGCCAATCCGGAAGTATCGGATCCACGCAAAGCCGGCCGCTTGGTCCATCCGCGTTCACGCCGAGGATCGCCTGCAGGAACATGAAGGCCGACCCGGCCGCCCAGGCCTGCGGCACGTTGGCGCCGAGATATTGGACCGGAAAATTGGTGCTGTTGCGCTGCACGCCCGCATACAGTTCCGGCAATTGGTTCAGCACGAAGTGACCCCCTGCCTCGCTCACGTCGCGCGCAACCTGTGCCGCCTCCGCCGTGAAGCCGTAACGGCGGAAGCCTAGCGCAATGATTCCATTGTCGTGCGGCCACACGGAGCCGTTCTGGTACGAGTGCGGATTATACGACGGGTGGCGGGCGGAGAGGGTGCGGATGCCCCACCCGGACCACATGTCAGGCTCCATCAAACGTGACACGACCCGGGCGGCGCGTTCCGGCGGCACGATGCCGCTCCACAGCAGGTGTCCGGGGTTGGACGCAATCGTCAGCACGGGCCGCTTGCTGCCGTCGAGCGCGAGAGCATAAAAGCCGCCCGCCTCGTCCCAGAACGTCTCGTTGAAACGGCTGTATAGCGCATCCGCCTTCGCGCGCAGTTCCCGCGCGCGGTCCCTATGGCCAAGCGCATCGAACGCCTCCGCCATACGCACCCAGGCGTCATAAACGTAGCCCTGCAGCTCGCACAACGCCTTTGGCCCTTCCACGGGTGAGCCGTCCGGGTTGCGCACCGCGTCGCCCGAGTCCTTCCACGCCATGTTCTCCATGCCGGCCGAGGACCGGGTTTCGTACTCCTGGAAACCATCGTCGTCCCGGTCGCCATGGTGGTCTATCCATTCGAGGCATCGCTCCGCCACCGGCAGGTGTTGCTCGAGCAGGCCAAGGTCGCCGGTGTTGCGCCATGCGGCATGGAGGGTGGTCAGGAACAGCGGAGTCGCGTCCGCGGTGCCGTAATAGGGCGTGTGCGGCACCAGGCCGAAATGGGCCAGCTCGCCGCACCGCAACTCGTGCATGATCTTGCCGGGCTCCGCGTCGCGCCAAGCGTCGGCCTTCCGGGCCTGCAGTCCGCCCAGCGTCTTCAGGGTGGCGCGGGCAAAGTCCGGGTATAACAGGATGGTCTGCAGCGAGGCGATCAGACTGTCGCGGCCGAACGGGGCCAGGAACCAGGGCAGCCCGGCGGCCGGCATGAAGGTCTTGTCTCCCGCATCCTCTGCCTGTGGCAGGCGCAGCGCGGCCATGTCGTCGATCGCCTGGTGCAGCAGGCGGTACCATTCTTCGTTGGACGTGACGATCTGCAGCACCGCCGCGCGCCAGTCCTGCATAACTTTTGCGTCCCGGGACTTGCCAATGTCCTCAATGCAGTGCCGCGGCGCCGCCTCGCGCACGCCGCCATCGGCTGGCTCGTAGTAAAGGCAGGTGTGCCAGGTGCCGCCTGGCGGGAGCGCCACCTCAAACAGGATGCAGCCGTTGGCGTAGGCGGCCCGCGAGGCGCTCCGCCGGGCCATGACATGTAGGGCCCGGCAGAAGTCGCCGTTGCGGTAGGTGTTGCATAGCGCCTGGCGTTCGTCCGACCACTCGGTGCCGACGCGCCCTCGACGGACGATGCTGCCGGCCTTGACTTCGAAGATGTCGGCGAAGTCGCTGCCCACCGTGATCTCCAGGTTGAACGCCACCGGCTCGGGGCCATGGTTCACCAGGTCGAGGTCCTCGTGCATGCCGCCGCCCATGGACCGGCTGAGCACCAGCCCGATGCTGTGGGCCGGTACCGGACCATCCTTGGTCTTGAACGCGAGATTCGTCATGAAAACGCGTCCGGCGTAGTAGGTCACCGCGCCGCCGTTCAATAGCGCCCATTTCTCACCGTTGGCGGTAATGGCCCAGGCGCTGACCACGCGGGTGTCGCGAAAGTACAGGCCCCTCTCGCCGGGCGGCCTGACCTGCCCGTCGAGTTCGCTGACCATCACCGTCTGGCCTTGATGGATGGCGATCTGCGGCGGCCCGATCTGGATGCGGAAGGGCATTGGTCGGCACTCTTCCCGTTGAGCGACAGGGCCGAGCGCCGGCCAGGGTAGAATTAGAGTAACCCACCCTGCAGCCTTGCACGAACGGGACCGGGCGCTGCTGGCGGACTGTGCGACTCCTGGCAGCCGATGAGCCGATCGTGGAGCGGTGCGCGCTTGGCTTGTGGAATTCTATCCTTCGCCCGAGACCTGGAGCACCAGCTTGCCCTGCACGCCGCCGGCCCGCAACAAGTCGTGCACTGCTGCGGCTTGGGCGAGCGGCAAGACGCCGGCGATCACGGGCCTTAGGACGCCACTCGCCACGCAGCCCAGCAGGGCTCTGACGCAGTTTCGCTGATGGCTTCGCGATCATGTGGCACCGATCAGTCGTGCTTCGAGCAGGTCGAGCTTGGCACGGCCATATCCGACGCGCTGATTGCGGGTGTATCCGGCGAGCTGTGCGCCCATGCACCGGCGGAGCCTACGCGGCAGGATCCTCTGTCAGTCCTCGCGCCGCATTTGCTTGAATTCTAGACCTGAGCCGAATGTGTTTGAAACCGATTAGGTGAGCCTGCGGACACGCGTTCGGGGACACTAAACCCGGCGCCGACCGTCGTGGAACGACGCATCGACCGCGATCCGCAGCCCGCCGATCCGGTTTAGCGACCGCCGCTCGGATCGCGCCGCAACGATGTCCCGTGCGCGGCCGGGAATGTAGTGCAGCACCACCAGGACAGCGAAGGCGACTGCGGAATAGCCGAAGTACACCGCCGTCGTCAGCAGGTTGTGCGCCGTATGGAAGAATAGGAAGCCGACCGCGCAGAACAGCCCCATGCCAAAGAACACGGCCGACACCAGGCCGATCACGCTCATCACAAGCCAGGCGACCATGCCGCCGATCATCATCCCAAAGACGACCAAGCCTGCCACGAACACCGCAACCAGTTCCCAAACGAACCGCATGCCGCTCTCCTACCGCTCCAGATCCGCCGTTTCGCGGGCCGCCTGCTGTCGTGGCGTCCGCTCAATCGCTGGCGCTGCGATCTTGGCCGCTTCCATCTGACGGTCTGCGACACGCACGGCACATTGTAGCCAGATCTGCGCGGTCTCCCGTCCAACGGCTTTCACCAGGTCATTCCAGTCCGTCCCCTTCACGCCGTCGGGAAACAGCGGGAACAGCGCCTTGCCGCCGATCGCGGCCGCGGCCTCCTCCGCCTTGATCCGGCCAACGTTCGGCACCTTCTCCCGGTCGTTGTCGCCGGCGATGTAGATCGCGCGCTCAGGATGCCGCGCCCGGTAGAGTTCCGCCACCTTGCCGAGGTTGCTGGCATTGAAGGCGACGAGGACCGGGTGCCCGGTCAGCTCGTGCACGGTCGCCGCGGTGGCGTAGCCCTCGGCGATCAGCAGCGGGCCCGGCTTGGCCACGTCGCCCAGCGCGAAGTGCCCGGTGTCCATCCGCCCGTTCGGCAGGAACATCTTGCCCCCGTCCGGCTGGATCAGCTGCAGGCTCGATAGCTTGCCGTCCGCGCCGTGCACCGGGACGATCAGCATTCCGGCGATGCTCTTCTTGCGCTCGCTGCCGTCCTCCGCCCGGACGGTGATGTTCTGGCCGTAGCGGCCCTCGCGCAGCCCCTTCGCCGCAGCGCCCTTGCTTTCCAGGTAGGCCGACTTCTCCACAGGTGCCGCGGCCTCCCAGATCGCCTCCGCCTGCCCTGCCGCGCGTTCATACATCTGCTCGCGCTGCAGCGCACGGTCGTGCCGCTTCTGCACCGTCTCTGCCGCCAGCTGCGCGCGGTCGTGTGCCGCCAGCGTCCGCTCGCCCGTGGTCTTCCAGGTGACCCGCTCGCCGGTCTTGAAGTTCTGGATGAACCCGGCCGGCCGGCCGTCGAGATGCCCCTTGTAGGCGCCGCTCCGCTCGACCCCTCGGTCCCCGTCCACGGGAACGCGGTGCAGCATCCCGTCCATGAGCGGCGCGCCCTGCACTCGCAGCCCGGCGGTGTGGAGCGCCGCGGCGAACTCGGTGCGCGCGTCGGGTCCAGCGTCGACCTGCACCGAGCCCTTCTCCGGTATCCACTGCGCGAAGGCATCGAGAGCGACGCCAGGCGGGATGAACCATGCGCGCTCGGCCGTGTCCCACCGCGCGCCCGCCTGCTTGGCCGCGTCCTTCTGCGCATAGGGCACGGCCAGGTAGGTCCGCTGATCGTTGGACGTGTCGCTACTGGACGAAGTGGGCATTCGACGCCTCCGTGAAGTCGATCGCGATGTCGGCCGTGTAGGGGCTCAGTGCAGCCCTGGAGGCCACGGGCCTACCTGCGGCCGTCATGCTTGCCGCGGCACTGCGCACCCCGCCAGCGAGGGCCGGGACGCTGGTTGGGCCGATGTACTTGGCGACGTAGCCATTGCGGAAGCCCGCCAAGTAGTCGCCGGTATTGTAGGCGGACAAGGCTGCGAGCAGCGCGGGCTGGCCCTCGCCCAAGCGGCGGACGGCCTCGGCATAGTTGGCGGTCAGGATGCGCCCGCCCGCGGCGATGTTCGTGCACGGGTCCAACGCCTGCTCGACCGTGTAGCCCAGCGCCGGCAGGTTCCGGCTGTTCACCTGCATCAAGCCCAGGTCGACCGAGAAGCCGCGTGCGATGTAGCCCTCCGCAATCCGCACGGCCTCGGCGACGCTGGCCGCATGGGGCTGCGGACCGCGCAGCCGGTTGACGTTCAGCGCGATGGCGTTGCCGCCGCTCTCGACGCGGACGATGGCTTCGAGGGTGGGCGCCTTGACGTTCAGCGCGCACGCCAGCAGCAAAGCAGGGATCACCAGACCCACACCGGATGCGCCACCGATTGCACGCTCTCGACCGGCACGCCGGCGAAATAGCGGGAGTCGTAGGAGTTGCGGGCACGACCGGCCAGGAGCCACACCTGGCCCGCCTGGACGCGGTAGTCACCGGCCGGGACGGGTTGCAGCGGGCGTCCGCCGGTGTCCCGCTCCAGCTGCGCGGTCCCAGCCACGTCGATGCCGTTCACGGCGATGCCGGCGGGCGTGACGCACACCAGGTCGCCGGCCAGCGCTGCGATCGGCTTGACGATCGGCTCACGCCCGTCGTGGCAGGAGCCGGCCGGGACATAGCCCCGCTCCGCCGCCAGCCGGGCCTCGGGACCGTCAGGGAGGCATACGGTCACGACCTCCCCACGCTGCAGCGCGCCGGCCAGCGGAGACAGCCGCCAAACCCCGACCGGCATCGAGTTCGTCGTGTTGATGCGAAAGCCGAGCGCCTCCACGCAGATCAGCGTCCAGAGGGTCCAGCCTGCGGCATAGGCCCAGCGTGCCCTGATCCTCATGATGCGTACTCCCGCCGGGTCCGCGTCGGCAGGCGGATCGTCGTGCCCGACCGCGGCGCAGGGATCCGCGAGCGCTCGGAAAAGGTCGGGTCGATGAAGTAGAGGATCTGCGTGCCCTTGATCGGCCGCTCGCCGGCGATGAACACGACCATCTCGCCGCTCTCGAGGATACGCCCGTCGTCGTCCTTTCTCGGCTTACGCAGCGCCATGACCTCGTCCGGCGTCATCACCGGCCGCGACACCTCGTGGTAGGTGCGCGACACGTTCTTGAGCGAGCCGCTCTTGAGTCCGCTCTCGGTCACGTCCTCCTTGACGATCGTCGTGTTGCCGATGTCGTGGCTGATCCAGTCGGCCGTGCTGCCCTCGTTCGGGGCGTAGATAATCCGGATGTGGCAGTTGCCGGTGATGCTCTGATGCTGGCCGTAGGCCTGGAACAGCTGTTCCCTATTCTGCGCCGCGAGGAAGAACTTGATGCCGTAGCCCGCTGACTTCGGCAGGCTGCCCTCGATGACCTCCATGCGGCCCAGCGACGGGAACTCGTCGAGCAGGGCCAGCAGCCGGTGCCGGTGCGGCATGATCGCCTGGCCGTCCTCGTAGCGCAGCTCGACGCCCATCAGCTGGCGCATCGCCATGGTGAGCAGCAGGCGCACAAGCGGGCGCAGCCGCTCCTTGTCCGCGCCGCGGGTCACGATGTAGAGCGACACCGGCTTTTCGGCGTTCATCAGGTCGATCAGCCGGAAGTCGCTGCGCGCCGTGTTCCGCGCCACCAGCGGGTCGGCGAACAGGGTCATGTAGACCTTGGCGCTGCTCAGCACGCTGCCGCGCTCCTTCACGGGACGGTCGAGCATGTCGCGGCCGGCGGCGGCCACGACAGGATGCGCGCTGTTCAGCATCTCATCCCACAAGGCGTCCGCTTCGCGCTGCGGGTCAGACAGCATTCGTGCGAGGTCAGCCAGCGTTCCGACCGCATTCCGCGCCAGAGCGAGGTGGCGGACGTGCAGGATCATGCCGGTGATCAGCGCGAAGCTGGTCTTGGTCCAGTGGTCCTTGCCCTCCAGGCCTTCGCCCTTGGGGTCGCAGATGGCCTGCGCGACGTTCTGCGCGTCGCTGACCTCGAACGGCGTGCCGATCCGCACCTCCTCCAGGAAGTTGAACCCGGCGCTGCCGTCCACCGCGCCGGGCTCCCAGCGGATGACGGTGTTGCCTCCTCCGTTGGCATTCCAGCCGCTATCGCGGCCGGACCCTTCGCCAACTCCACCCTCGCTTGCGCGCCACCCGGCGGTCAGCGCCCAGAGCTCACCCTTCTCGTCGTAAACGAGCGCGCTCGCCGGCCAGGACAGCAGCGTGGGCAGGATGTTGCCGACGCCCTTGCCGCTCCGGGTCGGGGCGACGACGATGGCGTGCTCGGGGCCGTCGTGCCGCAGGTATTGGATGCGTCCGGCCGGGTCGGTCCAGCCGCCGACGTAGATCCCGGCGTGCGGCTTGCCCTTGCGCGCGAGCAGCCCCGTCCCGCGTATCTCCGCCTCGTCGGTCATGAACCGGGCGCTGCCGTGCACGTCACCGTGCTTGATCGGCTTGCGGCGGGCGTTGGACGCGGACAGACCCGCGAGCAGCCCCGCGATGGCCACGCCCATGAAGCCGACGCTCAGCCATGAAAAGGTGCTCTTGGCGTTCGCTGCCCACGGCGCCTGCATCCACCGCGCCCAGGCCCACGGCGCATAGGCATGTCCGAACCAGGGAGCGCCGAGCATTGGGTGGTAATGGACGCGGTAGGCGACGAACTGGGTGGCCGCCGCGCTGACCGCGATGGCGGCGGCGACGAGCCCGGTCATGATCAGCAACGCCTTGCGGGCCGGGGTCATTGCACGACGGGCCCGAAGTGGACCGGCTGCGTCCCGCGCGTCCGGCCGTCCACGTAGGGGCGGAGCACCATGTCTTTCGTGACCTGGATGGTAAAGCGATAGCCCGGCCGGATGCGGACGGTGTTTGGGATCGCCAGGCCCGAGCGGGCGACCTCCTGGCCGAGCGCGCCGAACTGCTGGCCGAGGGAGCCGGCGATCAGCTGCTGGCTGTCATAGCCGCCCTGCCCGCGCCCCTGCGGCTGGGACAGCTGGATACCGGCGCCGGCCACGGCGACGATGAGCGCGTTGCCGAACTTCTCCCACAGGTGGCGGTCGACCTGGTCGTGCAGCCCGGCAAAGCCGGCCTGGTCGGCGGCGGGCATCGAACCAATCGAGATGCTACTGCTGTCGGGGAAGATGATGCGGTTGATGACTGACGGCAGACGCCCCTGCCCGGCCGACACGACGTTGTCGTAGGCGCCGACGACCTTGGAGTTTGCCGGGATCAGCCGGTAGCGGCCGGTGGCGCTGTCGTAGACGTCGGCGACCACGCGGCCGACCATCTGGCCCGGCGTGTCGCTGTCGGCACCGCCCTGCATGACGACCTGGATGGTGTCGCCGGCGGTGATCAGGTAGGGCGACATCGGGTCGCGCACGGTGGCGATCAGGGTGTCGTTGCTGCCGTCCGAGCCGCGTTGGCCCAGGAAGGCCTGCTTCTCCCGGGCGCCGGTCGCATCCGGCAGCGCGGGCGCGCCGCCATAGCCGTAGGCGCCGGGATAGCCGCCCGCATACGGCGCACCCGGGGCGCCCAGCTCCGGCCCCTGCCCTGCGGCCTGCATCGATGACGCCTGGCCGGACTGACCCGGGCCAGGGCCGGCCTGCATCGCCGCACCCTCGCCACCTGCTACGCTCGCGGCGGACGTGTCCGCGCGCATGGCGGCGTTGGTGGTCTCGTGGCGTTGCCGTTGCAGGTCGGCCAGCTGGGCATAGTAGACCTGCCACGCTTGCCGTCTGGCCTTCGTGGCGTCGTCCTCCGCCTCGCCCTGCTTGACGCCGTCGGACGGAAGCGCGGGCGTGTCAGCCGGGGTGGTCCGGTCCGCAAATGGGTTCGGCGCCGTGCCGGGGACGTTCGCCACACCAAGCCGGGCCGACACGACACCATCGTCCGGGGCTCCGTCGAGCACGGCGGCCCGCCCGGCCTCGCCACGCTTCGCGTCGACGACGCTCTGGGCGACCTGGGCCTGGGCGCGCAGGTGATAGGTGTAGCCGACCGCGCCGAGGGCGGCAGACACAGCCCCGACGGCGATCCAGATGGGCACCTTGTTGAGGCGCCCTACGCCGAGGCCGCGCTTGGGATGCGGCGGCAGGAAAGACGGTGAGCCGTTGGTGCCGCTCATGGCGCGGCCTCCGCGGTGCGGATGGTAAAAGGACCGCCAGGTTGCAGCTTGCCGACGCTGTTGCGGATGAAGAAGCGGTTCCCCTCTGTGGCACCGCCGTCGATCGCGAGGCGCACCAGGTTGCCCGTGCTCATGGGCGTGATCCAGTAGCGCAGCGGGTGGGCACCGGGTGGCGCGGTGCTTCCCGCGTCCACGGTCGCGAAACCACGCTTGCGGAGCGCCGCGGTCAACGCCGGGGTGAGCATGTTGCCTGATTGTTCCGAAGAGAGAGGATCGAGGGCCAGGGTGGTGGAGGCCACGGGAAGGCGGGACGCCATGAACTCGGTGATCCCCGCGGCGAGCACCTCGGCATCGGCGGGCGTGGTGATCGGGCCGACATAGGAGGTTGCGAGCCCGCCCGCGCATCCAGCCAGGCCGAGCGCCGCGAGCACGGGGAATAGGGAACGCCAGGGTCGGATCATCGCGAGCTCTCCCGGGTGATGGTCACCCGCGTCTCGCTGCCGCCGACGCCGGACACCAGCGCCGCTTTTGCGAGCACGCTGTCGACCACGAACCTGTTGCCCATCTGCCGGTAGTTGACGACCTGGCTGCTGGGCTTCGAGAACCAGCCGCCGTCATTGGCGAGTGCCACCAGCGCCGGGGCCTCCGCGCGCATCGCGGCCGGCGTGAACTCGATGAAGGTCTTGAGCCCGTCCGTGTAGACCCGGACCGGCTTCCAGCCAGGGTTGTCGCCGGACAGCCGGAAGCCGAAGTCGAGGTTCGCGGCGCTCTCGCCGGTCGCGAGCGTCGAGGCCGCGGCGCCGAAGGAGGCGTTCATCTGGTAGGCGCCCCACGCCGATTGGGCATCGTCCGGGTAGTCGAACGCGACTCTTGGCATCCACTGGTGCTGGGTCGAGACCAGCTTGACGCTGTAGACCCGGCGGTTCGTGGTCAGGACCATGTTGGTCACCAGGCCGGCATCGGTCGGCTTGATCATCACCAGCGTCGTGCGGCTGGCGCCGTCGCCGGACATCCCCGGCATGACCTTCCAGCGCACGCTGTCGCCGAGCGTCACCGGCGGCTGCACCACCTCGCCGGGCTGCAGCTCCAGCGCGCAGACCATCAGGGGTGCGCACACGACGGACGGCATGGTCGCGCCGTAGAGGTAGCGCACGACCCCGTCCGGTCCGGTCGTCGGCATCTGCCGGCGGTTCTGCCAGCGGCGCGCGAGCGCTGCCCCATGTGCCTCCTTGGCGTCGAGCGGCGCGGAGGGCGACACCAGGACGATGGGCGGCGGCATCGCGGCCGGGAGGACCGCACTGGACGTGCCTGGTGCGGCGCCGGACGGCGCAGCGTGCGCCGTTGCCGAGGCGTGCGCCGCGGAGTCCGTGCCGCTGGCGTCCGCCGCCGCCGAGGCCTGCGCCTGGACGATGGCGGGAACCTGCGTCACCTGGGCGTGGGCGCCGGCGGGCAAGGCGGCCAGCAGCGCCGCCCCCATCACACGACGGCTAACCGCGGAAAGGACGGGCCTCACGACCGTGCTCCGACGCTGTCGAGCTTCTGCCACTCGATGCTTTCGATGAAGAGGCCGATCGGGTTCGCGAGGATCGTGGCGTCGTCGGCCGGCGGGTTGATGCTGATCGTCACCACGCCGCGGTAGTCCTCCCTCGGCAGCGGCGTGCCGTCCCGCCCGCGATGGTTCTCCGTCCACTGGATCTGCCAGGCATTGGCCGAGAGCGGGATCACGGAGTTGACCTGGACGCCGACCGTCTCCGTCTTGGCCCGGTCGAAGGGGCTGGCGGCGGCATAGTATTCGTTGATCGAACGGTAGGCGGTCCCGGTCCGGCTCATGATCGCGTAGGCGTCGCCGATGATGCGGCGCTGCGCCGCGACGTCGGTGAACACCGTCCGCACGTCGGAGATCCAGCGGCCGAGGCGGGCGCGGATCACCCGGGGGTCGGCCGGCGGCATCACGTCGGCGCGGCTGATCGCCAGCGCATCGCCCAGCTTGTCCACCGCGACTACATACGGGACCGCGTGGCTCTGCGCGCCGATCCAGGCGATGCCGCCGACCGCGAGCGCCGTCACCCCGAGGCAGCAGAGCGCGGTCATGCGCCAGGTGTCACGCTCGGACGCCAGGGTTCCGACCTGTTCGTTCCACTCACGGCGCGCGGCCGCATAGATCGCAGAGTGCGGGGCGTCGGGGTCGATCCTGACAGCGGTGCGGGGACGCTTCATGGGGCGTTGCCTGTTGCGTTGGAGTAGGCGGGCGGACGGGGCGCTGCCATGTCGTCGGCGAGCAGGCGACGCCGGTTCCCGAGGTCGTCGGCCATGCGCCAGGGTGCTAGTCCGTGGCGCGAGCCGGACCCGGCCAGCCGGCGGCCCACGTCGGACGCTGCGGCCGAGGCGAGGTTCTTGGCGGTCCCACCGAGCAGGCTCGCCGCACGAGCGGCACCGCTTTGCGCCGGGGCGCCTGCGGCTTCGCCGGCGCCCAACTGTTCGGACGCAAGCCGGCCGGCCTGGGCTGCTGCCGCACCGGTCCCAGCGACGGCCGCCAGTCCGGCGACCGTGCCGGCCGTTGCAGCGACCCCGGTTGCGACGATCGCGCCACCTTCCCCAATCGAGGCCCCGCCGATGGTCTGGGCGATCCAGTCGGGCAGGACCTTGACCATGAGCGCCAGGATAAATGTCGCGGCGATCACCGCACCGGCATTGGGCGCCGTGAAGTCGTTGAGCACGCCAATCATGTTCCGAATGAACTGGAGCGATGCGCCGGCGAGGAGCTCCAGCATCATCAGCTTCGCACCCAAAGCAAGGGACTGCCGAAGCACGGACATCGCGATATCGCGCGTCCAATAGGAGCCCAGGAACGCCGTGAAGAAGACAGCGACCGGGAGATAGATGGAGACCTGCACGAGCGCGATCAGCATCCAGGCAGCGATCCAAGCGATGCAGAGGAGCAGGACCAACGCGACAATAATCAGGCTAACGGAAGCTGCCGGATCCCATGCTGAAATATGCCCCCACGTTTCCGCCGAGATCTGCAAGCCAGCCGAGAGGATTTCACTTGGTGAGATCCCAGTGCCGCTCGCGCTCTTTCCTGCAATGCGGAAGCTGTCAATCACCGACTTTAGCAGGGCCGGCGCATCGTTCAGCACGAAGATGCCGATGCCAATGAACATGAACAGGTTGGCCAACTCGGCAATAATCTCTTCCATCACTGCGCCGCGCATTGCGAGCTTCGCGAGCGACCACGCGATAGAGATGAAGGCGAGAATATAGAACGTGCCGCGGGCATAGCCCTGAAAAGTATCGACCCAACCCACGGCGATCGTGGTGAACTGCTGGATGACCTGGTCGGGAAAGTTGTTGACGGCTGGTGCTTGGGCGTGGGCGGCACCTGCCCATAGGCCGGCTACCAGCACCAGGCCAACAGCAAGGGCAGGACGGCGCATCAGTAAACCTTGCCTGGAACGTGGTTCAACGGAGCCTTGCTGAAATGCTCCATAGCGGCAGCTTGTGCTGCGCGTTTGGCAGCATCGGCATCGGGCGGGGCAGTGCAAACAACCTCAGCGGCCACGGACACGCGAGACACCCCGGCTTGATAACCGGCACCAGCTCCGACAAGGGACGCGGTTACGACGATGGCAGCCAGGACAGACGCCTTCATGGTCAACATCGCAGTCACCATTCCTTTCCGGGGAGGTGGTTAACCGGCGTCTGCGAGAAACGGAGCATTGCCGCGTCCTGCGCCGCGCGGCGGTCAGCCTCCACGACCGTGTTCCCCGCCTGCAGTTGCGCTGTGGCAGCGAGCGTCGCCTGGATCTGCATGAGCTGGTTCGCCGTCGCGCCTGCCAGTTCGTTCCCGGCCTGAAGCGCCTGCATCTGTCCGGTCGCCGTCGACGCATGAAGCTGGATTTGCGCCAGCAGCGCCGCATCGGTCTGCTGCTGCCCTTGTTGTAGACCCAGCGTCCGCCCGAGCGTCTCGACGTTGTTGCCGATCGTCTGCTGCCACTGGGTGAACTGGCCGCTGATGTTGCCGAGGTTCGCGGCCTGGTTCGCGTAGCCGGCGGCCGAGCTGAGCCGCGTCGTCATGCTGCCGGCGTTGCCCGACAGCACCGAGGCGGCGTTGGACAGGCTACGAACCTGCACGATGTCATTCTGCACCGTGTTCCATGCCTGATAGGGCAAGGCGGTAGTGTTCTGCACCATGTTGGCGAACTGCCGCAGCTGGGTGGCATAGCTCTGCGCCTGCTGCTGCAGCTGCTGCGCCTGCTGTACCGTTTGCTTGATCCACTGGACGATGCCCAGTTCGTCGGTGACGGGCAGCACGGCACGGGCTGGGCGGACCGACGCAGCGAGCGCCGCACCGGAGCAGAGGGCGAGCAGCGCGCGCCGGTCAAAGCAGGTGTTCATAGGCGATCCCCTTGGCATCGAGCCACGCGAGCGCCCACCGCTCGCCGTGCGTGCGCTCGAACTGGTTGACGTCTGCCACGGCGTCCTCGGACGTCGAGCCGGAGAAGGCGAGCGCGATGGGCCCGAGATTCAGCTCGAACAGCCGGCGTCCCTCGGACTGGGTCAGGTAGTAGTGCCGCTTCCTGACCGCGTGCCGGATGATGCCGATCTGCTTCTCGTTCAGCCCCATCGCCTCGTAGAAGTCGCGCGGGCCCGGCACGCCGGCCGCACCGCTCGTCTCCGCCTCCTCGTTCGGCAGGAAGATCTTGGTCGGGCAGGACTCCAGCAGCACGTCGAGGATGCCGGACTTGTTGGCGTCGGACAGGATCTGCGTCGCCATGATCACCGCGCAGTTCTTCGACCGCGTGATGCGCAGCCACGTCGCCAGCTTGGCGCGGAACACCGGATGGCCGAGCACCACCCACGCCTCGTCCAGAATGAGAAAGGTCGGCTGCCCCTTGAGCGCCTTCTCGAAGCGGCGGAACAGATAGAGCAGGACCGGGATCGACGCCTGCTCCTTCAGGGCGAGCAGGTCCTCCATCTCGAACGCCATCAGCCTGCCGTAGGCGATGCTGTCCGCCTCCGCGTCGAGCATCCCACCGAGCGCGCCCTCCAGCGTGTAGTAACGCAGCGCCCCGCGGATCTCCTCGTCCTGCAGCGTGGTGACGAAGTGCGTCATCGACCGCGCGCCAGGCGCCTTGTCGGCCTGCAGCAGCAGCATCGCGCGGTGGATCGCGTCACGCTGGCCGGGTGTCGGCGGGCTGCCCTCCTGCAGCTCGAAGCACGAGGCGATCCAGTCCTCTGCCCAGGCGAGATCACCGTCGCCGTCCAGCTCGCCCAGCGGGCAGAAGGCCGGGCCGCCCTCGCGGCCGATGTCGTAGTGCTGGCCGCCGCAGGCCTTCACGGTTGCCAGCATGCCGCGCTTGTAGTCGAACGACCAGATGACCACGCCGAGGTAGCGCAACGCTTGGATGGCGACGGTCGCCAACAGCACGGTCTTGCCCGATCCGATCGGCCCGAAGATCAGGGTATGGCCGACGTCGGAGACGTGCAGGTTGAGCCGCATCGGCGTGGCGCCGGACGTCGCGGCATACAGCAGCGGCGGCGAGGCCGGCGGGTAGAGCGGACAGGGGTTCAGGTCGCGGCCCGTCCACACCGAGGCCAGCGGCAGCAAGTGCGCCAGGTGCTCGGTGTGGATCAGCGGACGGCGGACGTTCGGCACGGGATGACCGGACAGCGAGCCGAGCCACGCCTCCATGGTGTTGATCGTCTCGACCCGGGCGGTGAAACCCTCGCGCTGGATTGCACGGACGATGACGCGGGCGTTCTCGGCGAGCGCCGTGCGGTCGCGGTCCATCAGGATGATGACCGGCGTGTAGTAGCCGAACGCGACCAGGCCGGAGCTCGCCTCGGACAGCGCGTCGTCCGACTGCTGGACCATGAGGACGGCGTCCTCGTTGACCGAGCCGCCCTGGGTCTTGAACAGCTGCGCCACGAAGCCGCGGACCTGCTGCTTCCACTTCTGCCGATACTGCCCGAGCGCCTGCTTCGCCTCGTGGTGGTCGAGGTAGATGAACCGCGACGACCAGCGGTACGGGATCGCCAGGTGGTCCAGCACGTCGAGGATGCCCGAGTAGCTTTCGGCCGGGAACGCCTCGAGCGTGATGCAGCCGATGAAGCGCTCGCCCAACAGCGGCGTGTCGCCGGGCCACAGCTCCCGCCCACCGAGCACGGCGTCGAGGTAGGCGCCGGCCGGCGGGATGTTCAGCTCGGTCGGCTCGCCGGTCAGGGTGAAGTGCAGGAAGTTCACCAGCTCGTCGCGGAAGTGCTCGACGCCGAACCGGTCGGTGACGACGTAGCTCGCCATCCGATCGAGCTGCACCACGTCGCCGATCGTGTCCTCCAGGTCGGCAAGCGCCTTCTGGAACTGCTGCAGGATGCGCGACGCCGGCGTGATCCGGTCGGCCGCGTCGTCGTCGTAGATCAGGTCCACCACGCGGCTCTTGCGGCGCAGCGGCGGCGTGAACTGCACGACCAGCGCATAGGTGCTCTCGTAGTGGACGCCCTCGGCCTCGAAGCGCACCCGGCGCTCCGCGTCCACCAGGCGCGAGACAACATCAGGGAAGTGCGACGCGCTGGCCGGCGGGTAGCCGGAGGCGGACATGCGGATTGCCTCGACCCAGGACGCCCAGCCAGCGCTGAGACGGGATAGGGCGGCGTTGACGCGCGCGGTGATGCCGTCGCGCTCGCTGTCGGTGCTGCTGGCGATGTCTCGGCCACGGAAGTACCAGCCCGCGAGCAGGCAGCCGGACTTGCACTGGACGACGCCGTCCTCGATCAGCGCGCCCCAGTTCAGCAGGTCGGCCACGCCGTCGGCCGTGCTGCGGAATGGCTTGAGCGCCAGCACGTCAGGCCTTCCAGTACACGAGCGCGACTGCGGCCAAGGCGCCCGCAACCAGGATCGACCACTGCGACGCGGCCCCCATCCTGGAACCGCCGACGTAGGGCCGGGAACGCGGCGGGTAGTAGCCGCGATAGCGGACCTGGCGGATGTAGACCCGGCTCATCTGCGGGTCCGACTTCGCCATCTGCCGCAACAGGTAGATCGCCAGGAACCAGAGCAATGCTGCGACCGTGAAGGCGACGAGGTTCTGGCCGAGCACGGCCAAGCCGATGGCGATGACCGCCGTCGACCCCGTAAGCTCGCGCTCCCCGCCTAGCCAGAGAGCCGGGCGGTAGAGCACGCGATGGAACGGCGTGCGCCGGAGGCTCACACCAGCGCGCCGGTGATGCCGAGCGCGTTCGCCACGTTGGTGACGCTGACCAGCATGGCGGAGACCATCACGACATAGAGCAGCCGGCGGATGAACTCGCTGACC
>JAABUK010006496.1_pt1 | contig 17428 bp, 21 predicted proteins | sample 5559141 | NCBI WGS metagenome assembly JAABUK01 (sample SAMN10711869, study PRJNA513367) | rock metagenome | isolation source: Antarctica rocks | place: Antarctica: Victoria Land, Pudding Butte nord | collected 2016-01-03 | reverse complement strand
GACTTCGTTGTCGGTCACCGACTGGTTCACCATTTCCGCGCCGGTGGCCTCGGTCTGGAAAACGATCGAGTAGTGCTCGATCGCCGGGGTGATGAGCACCCCGAACTCCTCGCCGTACACATCGGTGCCCGAGACCAGTTCGGTGGCCGCCAACAACCCCGGCAACCTGGTGCACCCATCGGGGGTTTGGCCCGTCACCCCGGACACGTACTTCGTTTTGCCGGCCCGGTCCGCCCGCCGAAACAGGGTCGCAGCCAGGATCTTCTCGTAGCCGGTGTGCCCGTCGCGGCCGTGGATGACCAACGGCAACAGCACCAACGTCAGCACCACCAACGTGACCAGGGCGGCGAGGATGCCCGCGAACATCAGCATCACCACCACCACGATCGCGGCGATACCCCCGCACACACTCGCCGCCATCCCCAACCCCAACACCCCAGGTCGTCGCGGCGGGCGGAGATTGCCGTAGGAGATGCGCTCCACGATCGGGGCGCTCACGCGAGCACGTCCCCACCCGGTGTCAACGGTGAGAACACACCACCGGAGCACGGCACCGGCACCACCACACCGCCTAATGCCTCAGTGACCTCGACCCACCACCTCGGGTCGGCCGTGTCCACCCCGATCACGCACTCAACCTGATTGTCAAACATCGACTTACCTTTCTCTCGAGACGAAACGGACACAACGAAGCTCGTGCTCACGTGGGCTCATGGTTGGCACCATTCGGCCCGGTCGGGGGCTCGGCGGACTCACCGTTGGTCTCGGCCAAGCGCCGGGTCAGTTCCTGGCCCCCGGCCCACACCGCGCGACCCGCATTGGAGCGGGCCCCGCCAGGCCCGCCGGTCCGGGCACCGTTGCCGCCGCCACCCGAAGAGGAGCCCGCGGGTTGCGGGTTAGCACCCGATGCGGCACCACCACCGTCAGTGCGGGTGGTCGAACCGCCCGCACCGCCACCGGAACTGCCCGAGGACCCATTTGACGAGGACCCGGTTGAGGACGCCCCGTCCGGGCCGCCACCCGCCGCGGGGACCGGGGCGGCCCCCGTCCCCGAGGACGCCTCCGACTCGGCGCCCCCCGAGGGTGCGGGCACCGATGCGGCACCCGTACCCGAGGAACCACCCGACTCGGCACCACCCGACGACCCGCCGCCACCAGCGCCAGCACCAGACGCACCGCCGCCACCGCCGCCGCCGCTCCCGCCGGTGGGATCACCACCGCCACCGGAACCAGAGGGACCACCACCACCACCACCACCGCCCCCGCCGCTCGCGCCGGTGGCCCCACCGGAGCCACCACCGGAAGCACCGGAGGCGGAGCTCGCGCCGGAAGCACCGCCCGAGGAAGCAGCCCCCGAGGCACCACCGGACGCCCCCCCTGCGCTGGCTCCGCCGCCACCCGCGGCCGCTCCTCCCGCGCCCATGGTCACCACCGCGGCACCAACCGCGACCGCCGCGCCGAGGGCCGCACCACCGGACAACGACCCCGACCCGGAGGCCATCATCGGGGTCACGAACCGCAGCAGCGCGGGCAACGCCAGGCCCGCCAGCCCCAAAATCGCCAACCCCGACAGCGTGCTGGTGATGGCGTTCGTCGTCGCGTCACCCGTCGTGCCCGGGCTGCCCTTCAACAAAAGGAAACCCGCCGAGTAGATGATCGCGGACACCGGTTTCAGCAGGACGAACGCGATGATGTAGGCGTTGATCTTCTTGTACCACTGCATGCCCTGCTCCGTCGTGGACATCGACGCCGCCAACGGCCACACCGCCACCAACATCAGCAGCAGACCGCCACGCAAGATCATGAACACCACCTGCGCGAGGGACCCGAAGATCGCGACGATCGCCAAAATGATCGTCAGCAGCGCGGTCATCGACAGCATCGCCGCATTACTCACCAGACTCGGGGCGGACTCGTCGAACGGTTGCCCGGTGGCCTGCTCGATCAGCCACGGCGAGAAATCGTCCCCGGCCTTCACCAGCACCGCGATGACCGCTGACCCCGCCCCGGCGACACCGATCAAGCGGACGAGCATCTTCGCGCCCTCCGCACCATGCTCCCCGCGGGCGGTGATGCCCATCCGCGCACCACACAAGATCAACCCCACGATCGCGGCGATGATCGTGAACCACGCCAAGTTGGACTGCAACACCTCCAACCCGCCCAAACCCTTTGTGTCCGAAGCCCCCTGCACCCCGATCAACGGCCGCGAATCCAACCCCGGCGACGGGATCTTCAACCAGAACGTCCCCAACGTCTTCAACATCGACGTCGTCGCATCCACCGCCGACTTCCGCAACTCATCCAGAAAGCCGTTCGTCACCTTCGACGCGGCGGCTCCAGCGACATTGCTGAGCGCCGATTTCCCCTTGCAGACGAAATCAAACGTTGCGCAATCGGGCATCTCAGGACACCCCCGACCACGGAATGAAACTAGCGAGCGTAGAAACCGTTGAGCTCGTGACCACTGCACTTGGTCCCGGTTGGAGAACTACCCGCCAATCGCCTTCGTACCACTGCATCGCAATCGTCAGCACGCCGTACGAACCCGGCGAACCCGCGGTGCTATAGGCCAGCGACACGCTCGCCGAGGCTGGTGAGTAGGAGATGATCCGAAAGCCAGCGAGTTGCACACCGGTCGTCGGTGAATCGGAGGAGCTACCTTTCGCGGCAGCCTCGGCGCTGTATTGGCTCGGAACCGTTGAATATTTCAGTTCGGCTTGTTCAATCGCGGCTTGGGTGCCGGTGCCTTGACCGATGTTCGATACTGCCAGCAGCGCCCCTAACGGCGTGTCCGAGTAGCAGTAGGACACCCCAGCGTCACCATGAAGCGTCGGCCCGTCGGCGGCCGAGGACGGCACAGCCACTCCCCCACTGAGCGTCCAATTAACACCGGCGGGCGGCCCGGTGGGGATGGTTTGGTCGGTGCCGGTGGTGTGGCATCCCGCGGGGCGGGTGGGGTCGGTTGCTGTGCCGGGTGGGGCGGGCACCGGGTTGGTGCCCACCCCACCCGGGTTGGTGGGTGCGGCGGCTGGGGGTGCCGCCGCTGGGGTGGGCGAGTGGGGTCGAACCCCGATGTAGATGAGGAGCCCGACCAGGGCGAGGATGACCGCCACCATGAGCGCGGCCGAGGCGTACCAGGTCGGTGAGAACCCCGCCGAAGCGGTGTTCTCGGTGGTGGTGCGGCGGCGTTTGCCGAGCATGACGGTCTCCCCGCGGTTGGTTGGGTTTAGTTGGTCACGGAGCCGACGATGGCCCCGGCCGCGCCGATCAGGACGGTGCCCAGCAGCGACAGGAACAGCCCCTTCATCGACTCCATCTCCTTGCCGTGGTGATGGTTGATCGCGATGGAGGCACCGGCGATCACGAACCCGACCAGGCACACCGCGAACGCACCCCAGGCGAGGTAGTTCACGACGGTGACGATCCCGTCGGTGCCCGGCGGCCGCTTGGAGTTGATGTTGATGTCCGAGCCACCAGCGAGGTAAGCGGCGTAGACGGAAGTGGTGATGCTCATGATGAATTCCTTTCAGTTGGACGTACTTGCTGGGTGATACGGGTGGTCGTGGGTTACGCACTCAGGGAAGCGGTGAGGGCGGTAGTGCTGACCCCGAGGACACCGCCGAGGATCGCGAGACCGGCTGCGGCGCTCGGTTCGCTTCGCCGCAACTTGTCCACCACTCCCACCGCGGCGATGACGGAGCCGACAAGACACAGGGCAACAGCGACCCACACCACCAAAACAACGGTCGGTGAGCTCATCGTCGGCTGCCCACGACGCCCACGGGCACCGTGCTCGGTGCGCCGTGGCCGGTCGTGGTCCTGACCGATACGGACGAGTTGCGAAAACCGGTTCCGGGTCGCGGACCGCGCAACGGCACCCGCGTCTGGTGTGGGCTCAACTGGGTCGCTGCCCGTACCGGTGGGGGTGGGGGTGTGACGTCGACCGGGACGTCCTCAGGCGGCCCTCCCCCGCCGCCGCGGCGGCGGGTGCGGATCGCGAAAATCACCAACCCCACCGCGAGCACTGCGAACGTGCCGAGTGCCAGATAGCCCAGGACGGTCAGCTCTGCCCCGAAATCCATGCCCGTTGCCGGTGGTCCATGCCATGCCGGGCCGGGGAGTGAGTCCGCTGTGAAGTGGATGCTCATGGGGTTTCCTTCCTTTCGGTGGACGTGCTCGGTGAGTGACGTGTGGTGGTGTGGTCAGGAGGTGACGGAGCCGACGATGGCTCCCGCGGTGCCGATGAGGACGGTGCTCACCAGGCACAGGAGTAGGCCCTGCTCCGAGAGCCTGTCCTTGACGCGCTCGCGGGCGATGGCGGTGGCGACGGCGGTGTTGATCGCGGAGCCCGGTGGCGGGGTCTGGGGGCCGTTCAGCGCGGCGATGAGGTTCATGGCGGTGTCTCCTGTCAGCTCACGGTTTGGGGGGTGATCCGGGCGCCGCTGCTGCGCTCGGGTGTGGTGCCTTGGTTGGTGTGGTTGCTCGCCGCGGTGGTGCGGGCGTCCTCGGCGGTGTGCCAGATCGCGGCGAGGCTTTTGCGGGTGCGCCGCGACAATTTGTCGGTGGGCGCCTCGACGCTGCTGCGCCACTCCTCACACCAGGGCAGGTGCCACAGGGCGGGCACCATGCCGGCGACCCGGGTGACCTCGGTGGCCAGTTCTTTCGGCAGTCGTGGCCCGTCGTCGAGGACGGCCAGACCCAGTAGCTCAATTCCGGTGCGCCCGGTGGCCCACTGGGCGGCGACCCCGGCGGCGTAGTGCAACCCGGCTGCGTGGGTGCGGGCGGTGAGCAGCACCCGCGGTGGCGCCCACCCGTGCGGCACGATCGGCAGGTGCCGGTACAGCTCGACGGCATCCTCGCCGAGCAGGGCGGCCACGGTGGAGGCCCCGGACCCGCCGTGGACGCCGACCACCCACACCAGGGGTTCGGTGTCCACCCGCCAGGTGGGGAGCTGCGGGCCTTGCGGGTTGGACACGTACAGCGGGGTGGGTGGCCCGTAGTGGGCGCTGACCGCGTCGCCGAGGATCGGTGAGGACTCCGGTGCCTCAGCGGGGGGTGCCTGCGGGGGTGGTGGGGGCAGCAGCGGGTTCACAGCGTTCCTTTCTTCGGTCATCGGCCCGGTCCTGCCGGTGGTGCCGCGGGCGGAGGTGGTGCGGGGGCGGCCTGCGGAGGCACCACCGGCGCCGCAGGTTGCGCGGCCGGCGCCTGGGGTGGTGGCGGTGGTGGCGTGGTGGGTGAGGGTGCGGGGCTGGGCACGGGGTTGGTCGGGGCCAACGCGGGCGGGGCGGACACCGGCACCGACGGTGTCGGACTCGCCCCCACGGTGCTCAGGGGCAGCCCGTAGACGGTGGTGGTGTTCCCGACGGTGGACGTCACCACCGCCCGATCCCCGGTGGTGCCCACGGGGATGACCCCGGAGCCGGTGTCGGTCACCGTTCCGGTCGCCGACACCGCTTGGTGGTGTTGGCTGGTGGTGCCGTAGGCGGTGGTGTCGCTGACGTGGTCCAGCTGCCACCCGGTGGGCACCAGGTGCAGGGCTCGTGTCGTGGCGTCGACGAGGACGGTGCCCACCATGCCCAAGGTGCCCCGGGGGGAGGGGTGCCACCCGGCGGAGGCCACATCGGTGGTGGACGCGGTGACCGGGGTTCCCACCGCGGTCGCGGTGGCGGCGTCGAGAAGGCTCACGAGCCTGGTGGCCGGGTCTGGGGTGTACCAGGTGGCCACCAACAACTCCGTGCCCGATCGGCCCAGGGGAGCGGTGTAGCCGGCGATGCCGGCGAGGCTCACCGCCCCGGCCGGAACGCTCAGGGCCCCGATGGGGGTGGGCGGGAATTGGGCGGCAGCGGGGGTGAGTCGCCAGAGCTGCCCGGCGCTGTTCGCGGCGACGATGGTGTCACCGGTGGCGCCGAGGGCCACCGCCCCCGCCGGGACGACCCGGTCGGTGAGCTGCCCGTGTGTGATGAGGGCGGCGTGCTGGCCGGGGACCGTGACCATCGGGGTGGACCCGGCCCAGGACACGGCCGCTTGTTCGGGCAGTGTCACCGACTGGGCGGTGTGGTCCCCGGTCAGCGGCCACCACGCCAGGCTGGTCTGCGTATGCACCACCACGGATTCGACCCCGTCGATCAGCGACACATGCAGCCCTCCGGTAGAGGACACGGCATCGGCGGGCAGGGGGGTGGACCACACCGGGACCCCGGTCTGGGGATCGCGAACACTCAACGTCGAGGCGCTGGTGGTGCCATCGGTGGTGATCACCGCGCCCTGCCCGCTGATCACCGGCACGGAGGAACCGGTGATGACCGCGGACCAGTCCGCCCGCCCGGAAAACCCCGGCGGCGGCAGCTGCGGGTAGGGGGTGGGAGTCCCGGTCGGGGGTGGCGCCGCGGCGACCGGGGCAGCCGCGGGAGGTTGCCCACCCACCATGAGCAGGGCACCGAGGAACACCACCAACACCACCACGACACCGCCCCCGGCCAGCAGCAGTTGCCGGTTGCGTCCCCCCAACTTCCCGGATGCTGTGGGGGCGGGGGTGGCGTCGAAGACTTCCCCGGCGGCGGTGACGATGGCCTGCCACACCGCCGGGTCCTCCCCGGTACGCACCGTCGCGGTAATCGCCCCGTCCGGTCCGCGCAGCTCCAGGGCTTGGCGGACCAGCTCGTCGATGGCCACCGTGTTCGGCTCCGCCCCGTCGGGCACCGGGATCGCCGTGTCGTCGATGAGGACCTTCTCCGAGTGCAGCACCACGACGGGGCAGGGGTAGCGGGGCACGTTCCACAACTGCCCCGTCGGCGACACATGCCCCGTCATCGCCCCCGGTCTCCGGCGGGGGGTGCGGGTCATTGCCCGGACCCGAAGGACACCCGGTCCACCTGCCACGGGGAGGTACCGCCTGTGCGGGTGAGGTAGAGGTACATGGCTTCGGTGTCCACTGTTTGGCTCCACCCGGCGTCACCGTGCCCGGTGACCGTGACGGTGTATCCGCGGGCCGCGGCCCGCAGCTGATCCGCTGGGCGCCCGTCGTCGTTGTTCGCCACCAACCCGACGGTGGTGAACCCGTGATGAGCGGCCAGGGTGTTCCACTCCTGCCCACCAGCCTGGACCAACGGCCGTTTCAAGGTCGCCGCGAAGGTTGGGGTGGCGTAGGTCGCGGAGCGGGCCTGCGCGTCGAAGGGGGACCGGTCCAGGGCGGTGTCGAAGGTGAACGTCACCGTCGCGAACGCCTGCGCCACACCGTCCGGATCACTCGCGGTCGCCGCCGTGCTGCTGGCCCCGCGGGGCTGCCCACTGATTCCGGTCGGCACCGGTGGTGCCGAGGGAAACGGGGTGCCCGTCAATGCCACGGTCGGCCCCGGCGCCGGCGACGACGACGGCGGGAGGGGTGCAGCGATGCTCGACGTCGGTGCCGGTGGTGCCGGTGGTGCCGGCGGCGAGGGGGTGGTGCTGGTGCACGCCGCGCACACTGTTCCGGCGGCCAGGACCGTGCCGAGGGTCCACCGGCGGGTCAGGGGTGTGCTCATTGGGGGGCTCCGCTCGTTCCGAGTGGTCGGGTGGCGGCGTAAAAATCGCCGCCGTTGTAAATGGGTTTGATGTTCAGCGGCTCGCCGAACGTGGATGCCTGGATGAGTTGGCCGTTGCCGATGGCGATCGCGACGTGGTGAATGTTGGTGTCGGTGCCGTAGAACAGCAGGTCACCAGGTTGGTAGGCGGCGGGGGTGAACCCGCCCGGTACCCGAGTCGCCGCGGTGGCGGCGTACTGGGTCTGCGCCGTTCTGGGGAGGTCGAGGCCCACCTGGTGGAAGGCATAGGATGTGAGTCCACTACAGTCGAAACCACCACCGGTGGGACCGTTGTACCCACCACCCCCCCAGATGTAGGGCAAACCGAGCTGGGCGTGCGCGGCCGCGACGACCTGCTGGGCTCGGGGTCCACCACCCCCGGACCCGACTCCGCCACCGACCGTGGGTGGGGTGAAGCCGAGGGTGTGGTCCAGCCACGTCAACGTCGGTTGCGTCTGCTGGTCTTGATAGGCGGTGGCATGCCCGGTGCCGGGCACGACGACCGCCTGGTGTGGCACCCCGAGGCGGGCCAGGGTGGCGACCATCTGATCCTGCTGGGCCAACGGCACCAGCTCGGTCTGCGAATTCGCCAAATACACCGGTGGTGCACCCGGGGTCGCGGACACCGCCGGGGACACCGCGGTGTACACCTGCGGGCAGAAGATCGGCAGGCACCCGGTGTAGATCGCGGGGTCCGCGATCGAGGCAAGTTTCTGGTAGTCGGTGGAGGCGGCGGTCAAACCCGACGGCAAATCCGTCAGGCTGTAGGGACCCGACCATCCCACCGCGGCCTGCAACCCGGCGTGGTCGCCGGTGGTGGCCACCGTGACCGCCAGGTTCGCCCCCGCACTGTCGCCCCAGGTGGCCATCTTCGCGGGGTCGCCACCCCACTCCCCGGCGTGGGTACGGGCCCAGGCGATCTCTGCCCGCACATCGTCGAGTTCCCGCGGATACCGTGGGGCGTCCAAGGTGTAGTCCCCATTGATGATCACGTACCCGTGCATCGCGGCATCCCGCGAGACCTGGTCCAGCTCGTGGCGGTCACCGAAAAACCAGCCACCTCCATGAATTGCCACCACCATGGGGACGGGTGCCTTCCCCGGGCCGCCACCCGGCGGCAGATACACGTCCACCGCGTGCGGACCGCTCACCCCCGGATACGTCAGTGCCAACACCTGCACCTGCGGGGCACCACCGCACCCGCCAGCGGCCTGATCACCACCACCGGTGGGAGGCGCATCCGGGGCCGGGGCGCCACCGGGGGCGGCCAGGGTTCCGGCCTCGGAGAACGTGGTGCGTGCCAACGTCATGATCTTCGGGACGTAGGCGATAGTCTGCGAGTTCTGCGGAATCCCCCCCGCCGCTTCCACTGCGCCGATGCCGGCGTTGTACCCGCCCAGCGCCATCTCCGTCACCGACGCCGCAGAATGAATTTTCCCGGCCGCTTGCAGTTGTTTGACCTGCCCGGCCAGCGCACAGTCATAACGGGCTTGGGCGTCGATCGCGTCCGAGGGGTTGTGCACGTCGGCGTAGCCCTTGCCAGTGGTGTCCTTGCCCCAGGACGGAAACGTGTAGGGCTCGAACTGCGCCGGACCCTGCGCCCCCGTCGAGGACGTGGGGTCGGAAAATCCCGACTCCTGATTCAGCTGCGCCGCGAGGACGGGGGCCGGGAACTCCGGGCACACCGTGCCCCCCTTCTGAATGAGGGGCACGTAGTTGGCGGGGATGCCCCCCACCTTCAACGTCCCCACCCCCGGCGCCGACCCACCGCCCGCACCGCACGGTGGTGGGGTGTCCCCACCCCCGACCAGCACCACCACCAGCAGCAGCACCACGAACACCGGGGCCCCGACCAGGGCCAGGATCACCGCAGCCGAAGACTTGCCGTCCTCCTCAGCCACGACGGGCACCCCGCCGCGGTGGGCGCGGCGCTGCCGCCATCCCGGTCAACCATGGGGACGCGCTCAGGGCCGCGGCGGCGGCCACCGCAAAGCACTGCATAGCAGCCCTAATGAAGGACCACAGCACGCCCACCAACGGCGTACTCGCCAGCCCGTGAGGGGCGCCGAGCAGCAGCAACCCGGCACCGCCGCCGGCGCCGTTGACCGCGCCCGCCACGGTCATGCCGTAGAACGTGGCGATCACCGCCCGCTCGCCGTGGGTCAACTCAGCCCCGCCCGCCTCCTCCCCACCGAACCAGGCGAGCGTGCAGTTCCGGTAGATGCACAGACACAGCAGCCCGCCCGCCAGTGCTTGCGCAATCCAGAACACGGTGGTCGCATTCGTGGTCATCGGCGGCCTTGCTGGGCGTGGCGGCCCGCGGCCTCGGGGAAGTCTTCGGCGACGGTGGCGGCGAGCTGTTCGAACGCGCGCCGCGTCGACAGCGCCAGACGGTCGAGGTCGATTTCGGCGCCCTCTTCGAGGTGCTGGTCGTAGGGCAGCACCTGCACCGCCCGGCACCGGGCGGTGAAATGCTCCAACAACGCCGTCATGTTGAGGTGGCGCGTGCGGGCGGGGACGGCGTTGATCACCACTACCGTGCGCTGGGTCAGCTCCCGGTAGCCGTGTGCGTCCAACCAATCCAAGGTGGCGGCGGCGCTGCGGGCGCCGTCGATCGCCGGGGAGGACACCAACACCAGGCTGTCGGCCTCATCGAGCACCCCGGTCATCGCCGAGTGCAGCAAGCCGGTCCCGCAGTCGGTGAGGATGATGTTGTAGAACCGCTCCAGTACGGCCATCGCCTGGCGGTAGTCGGCCTCGGAGAACGCCTCGGACACCGCCGGGTCGGTGTCGGAGGCGACAACCTCCAGCCGGGACACCGCTTGCGAGGTGTAGGACCGGACATCGCTGTAGCGGTCGATCGCGGTATCCGCCAGCAAGTCCCGCACCGTGGCCGACGTTTCTGTGGCGACTCGCTGGCCCAGTGTGCCTCGGTCCGGGTTCGCATCCACAGCCACGACCCGGTCACCGCGCAGCGACGCCAACGTTGCCCCCAAGCACGCGGTGACCGTGGTCTTACCCACCCCGCCCTTTAGCGACAGCAGGGCGATCTTGTACGCACCCCGGATCGGCACATTCACCCGCGCCACCAGCTCCCGATGCGCCACCTCCTCCGGTGACTCACCCGGATTCACAGCCCCGCCCGACAACACATGCACCGCACGCCGCCAACCCCGCGTCGGCACCCGCACCGGCGGACGCAACAACACCGACGTCGTCAAATCCGCCACCGACCGCGGCGCGCCCAGATCTTGTTGAACAACCGGCTCCATGGAAGCCGACCGGACGGAAGCGGGCGGACGGGCAGGCTCGGAGACCCCCACCCGCGACAACCTCTGCGTCAACCCTTCCGGCCCATCCTGTTTGGCAATAGCCGGGGTATCAGGAACCAGCTCAATGGCAGCACGTGACGCCTCGACTGGACGTTGCGGAGACGGAGCAGAGGAGTCCTTGCTGGACCCTTTCTCCGCCAACCATGGAGGTGGCACAGCATCGGACTGGTCGGGCGGGAGTGGACTCACAGCAGGACTCGGTGCTCGTGTCTCCGCCGCAGCTACAGGCGCCCACGACGGACCCCGACGGGCCACCCGATTGTTCTCATCACTGGTCACGACTTTGCCTCCGGCTTCGTTCCATCTACGACGAGACCGGCGGCACGCAGGCGCGCCGTTCTACACGCGAGCGTTGACATGACATTTCTTGAGAGGGCGGACCCGGCGCGGCCACCGAAGGGCATCCGGCGGCCACCGCGGTGGCCGCGCCGGCGCCAGGAGCCCCCACCGACCGGCGCCGAGAGCGCACCAACAACACGAAAGAACAAGCGGAACACCCCAATCCGACTACGGCAGAGGACACACCCCTCCCGGGGTGTCCTGGCACTATCCGCAGTCGGTCGCCTCGTGTCGTCAGGGGCGCCGATCCCACACCACCAACAGTGATGAGGGGCACACACACCGTACGAGAACCACGATCGGCGAGTCAACTGTTGAAACTTCACTTGCCCCCCTCCGGAGGGTGCTCCTGATCGCTTTGGCTACAAGACCGGACAGTCCGGGCCTGGGACACCGACCTCGTATACGAACTCGTCGTGTCGTCACGTTCCGCTGTTCAGACTCACAGCACGCTACTTAAAAACCGCTCACTCGTCTAGTCTTTCGCACACCAGGTTTCGACTACAACGCGCCAGAGCGATCAGGAGTGTGGGAAGAATGCACGAAAAGAGACGGCAGGTCAGACCGGAGGTACGTGTGCCACGCAGCGGTGTGGAGGGGTTCTCACCCGCCGCGCTCAGACGCCGCCGCGCCCAACGAAAGCTCAGCCTCAGTGACCTCGCCGACCTGTCAGGGGTTAGTGAAACCACCATCGACTCATGGGAACTGGGTCGCGCACTCCCCACTCCGAGCACCTTGGCCACCGTGGCGAAAGCACTCGGCACGCGTATCGCGGACCTAGCCCCTGTCCCGGAGTCCGAACTCAAGATGGCGGATCTCAGACATCACTTGGGACACAGCCAAGACAACACAGCCAACGCCGCCGGGCTAAGCCGATCGCGGCTCGCTGCCGTAGAGACTGGCCGCCGACAACCCAGAGATTCCGAACTCAACACCCTGGCAACGCTCTACGACGTCACCCCCGAACAACTTGCCACCGTCTGGCAACGCACTCGCGACCGCCGACTCGCGCGACTACGCAGCAAATAACGGATGCCCAGCTTTCGACCACCGCACACTACTTTGGGCTGATCTACGGCGTGTCGGCCAGAAAGACCGGAGCATTACCAGGTACCTGTGCAATGCTGCCCAACATGGCACAGCCAAACAAGGGTGACCGGCAACAAGTGTCGACTCGCCTCCCACGACCGGTTTATGCCGCCATCAAAGTCGCCGCAGCTGAACGCGGCACGACAGTCAGCCAGTACATCGCCGATCTGACATGTGCCCACTTCGACCGCTCGGACCTCATGTATCTGCTGGACCAGGAGGTGTTGCCTCAGAGCGCGTGATGTGAGCGGCGCAGCCGCACTCTGATAACTCCACATCGCACCAGGTAGCCCCTAAACGCCGAAAACCCTCCCTGGCCGGGGAGGGTTCGGATAAAGCTAGGGCCGACGAGTTGGAAGCTCGCTGACTTGGTGCACTGCCCCGAAGGGACCTGGCTTGAGCGCCTTGTCTGAGGGTACCTCTTACCCTGAAACCAGTCCATATCTGGATCAATCCAAACCCGCGCGTGTCGGCGAGCGGGGGAAACGGCCGCCCCGCGGCCCCGCTGCTGCCTCGCGACCCCCGGGCCGCCGCGACGCTCACGGGGCGGTGCTGCTGCGCCCGTTGTTACGTCGGCCGGTCTCACCGGGTGCGTATGCACGTGTGCCGTGCTGGTGTTCCGCCCGGCGGTGGATCGAGCACGTCGAGCGGGTCTACCGCAGGCACTATCTGCTGGTGCGTCACCAGCTCGTCGCCACGACGGGTGGTGGTATCTCGTTGCCTGCTGTCCTGGCGGTGGCCGCCGCGCACGCGGCCGCGGCCGACTTCCACACTGGCCGCAACAGCGGGCCCCTGCTCGGGCAGAGCGGCGCCGATCGGGGCATGACCGCGACCACCGGGCGCGGTGAGCGCACCATCAGCCGGGCCCGTACCTTCCTCCGCCTCGTTGGGCTTGCCACCGAAGTCCAACCAGGGCGCCAACGCACCCTGCTGGAGCGGTTGGACTCCGCTGAACGCGGCGACAAGAACCGTGGTTGGACCGCCGTGTACGCCCTGCACCACACCAGCACCCACCCTGTGGATAACCCTGTGAGCATCACCGCAGGTCAACCACCAGATGGCACCCCTCCACGCAGTGGTCTTGTCCCTAGCTCCTCTCTCGGAGAGAGGGTGGTTTCTACCGGCGCAAAGCACCCTTCGGGATCAGCGGACGGCGCTCCGCGCCGCGCATCGACACGGGAAAAGGTTTCGGAGTGCGCGTGCGACCCTGGTGGGGTCGGGTTGGGGCTGAGCAAGACGCTGCGGGCTCATCCGGAGTGCCCCGGGTGGATTAGGCGGTACTCCCCCCACGCCTACGCAGCGGCACTCACCCGCTGGGCTCAGGCCGGCTGGACCGACCGCGACGTCATCCAACACCTCAACGACGTCGCCACCACCGGGTTCCGGGTCTATGACACACCCCACAACCCCGTCAAATACTTACTCGCCCTGCTTCACCGCGGCGACATCGGCGAACGCCCCACCCTCTGGCGCGACGCCCACACCGCCGCCGAAACCGCCGCCGCCGCCGAACGCAACGCCGCGGCACCCGCACAGCTCGCCGCCGCCACCGAAGCCCGCAACATCGGCCGGGCCGCGCTCAACGGCCCAGGGCGGGCCCAGGTCCGGGCAATCCTCACCGACCGCCAAAGGGGTCGGCGGTGAGGGTGTGTGCCGGAGTGCGCGACGGCTCAGCGTGGAGCACGCCACATACCCCACAGTCGGGGCCCGCCGTGGGGAACGTCGATGGGGTCAGTGCAGGTGAAGCCGACCGTTTCGTAGAACCCGATCAGCGGGTGCTGGGTGGCTTCCAGGTAAGCCGGTGTCGCGGTGTTGTCACAGTGGCGCAGCTGGGCACTGAGCAAGGCCGAGGCCAAACCCTGACCCCGGGCCGCCGGCGCGGTGCCGAGCTTGTTCAGATACCAGTGCGGTTCGGTGGGGTGAGCGCGTTCCAGGGCGCCGCGCACCGTGAGCGCCGCAGGCACCCGGGTCCGCAGCGCTACGACGACACCCGCGGTCATCGCCAACTGCTCCCGTCGACTTGTTCGCGACCAGGTGGTGTCCGGTGGTTTCCACACCGCCGCCGCCAGGGGTTGCCCCGCGGGATCGCCGATCATCTGTACCCCGCTGGCAGGCAGGTACTCGTGGCGCAGCTGCGCCACGAACAACCTTCTCAGGGTCGCCGGGCGCCGCGCGGGGATCGGTTCCATCCAGTGCATCACCGGATCGTCGAGGAACGCCTCAGCCAGCAGGGTGCCCGCCACCACGGCGTGCTGGGGTCCGCAAGGCCGAACGGTGCGCTCCATACCCCCCAGTCTCGCAGCACGATCGGGCCGGGCCGCCGCAGCGTGCACGCTCACACAGGGTCACAAGCCCACTACGCTGGCACAACGATCCAACACCCGAGCCCGGTCGAACACCCAGCGTGAGGCGACGATGACCACGGAACGCTCCACCGGCGTACCGGGCACCTCGCTGCTCATCGAGACCCTGCTCCCCGGGCACCCACCCACCGTGCTCACCGACCACGGCGGCCCGCGGGCGTGGGCACCGGTGCCCCGCATCGGCGGCACCCGCACCACCGCCGACCGGGTCCGGGAGGTGATCACCACCGCCTACGACTCCGCCCGCCCGCTCAACGTCATCGTCGGACCGCGCAACAAGCACCGCTTCCGCGTCACCGCCACACCCGTGATCGGCTCCTCCGGGGCCGTGCACGCTGTGCAGCTGTGGACCGGTCCCCCCGACGCGGACCCGCCGAACCCGCCGAACGTGGCCGCCATCGAGTGGTCAGCTACCTCGCGGCGCATCGAACTCAACGCCGAAACCCGCGACCCCGACGAGGACTCTCCCTTCTCCGGGCGGATGAGTCTCACCGCACCAGAAGTCTTCCGCCACGTCGCCCGGTTCGATGCGGCCATGAACCTCATCAGCAAAGTGCTCGAACCGGTGCCCGAGGACCGCTGGGAGGGCACGGCCACCGTCTACGGGCCGCACAGCCTGCGCACCGTGCACCTGGCGATGCGCAGCATGCCCGCACCCCGCCAACACGCCTGGCGCGGCCTCATTCACGACGTCACCGACACCGTGACGCCCGCAGAACCCACCCTCGACTCCGTCGCGCTCGCTGCCATGACGGCCGGGCGGGCACCAACCGCGGTTGCGCTCATGGACGTCAGCCAGGCCCGGCTCATCAACTGGTTCACCGATCCCGTCCCCGGCATCCAGTGGAAAGGCACCCACGACGACCGCGACACCCCGCATCCCGACGACGTCGTCCGCATCTTCCAGACGATGCAACGCCTCCGCAACGGCGGCGAAAAGACCGCCGCCATCCCCGGTGTGCGCCTACGACGCCTCCAAGGCGGCTGGACCGTCGTCAACAGCCGCATCACCGTCATCCCCGGTGGCGGGCCAATGATGGTCCTCGCCGAAATGACCCCCGTCGACAACATCTCCTAACGCTTCCAAGCGCTCAAGGTCCCTAACCCCAAAGACATCCGTCGCGCGGACGCTCAATCACGCCACGGGTGCCGAATTGAGCACCCTCGCGACCGCGGGACCATTGCACTGTGCCAGTGGATTCCGGCCAGTGCAATGGTCCCGCGGTGACTTAGCGGTGGTGCAGCAACTCTAGGGCCGCTCCCACAAACGGTCCCAGCGCCACCAACCATGACCGCACACGGTCAGCGCGACTCGCCTTCTGCGGCACCGCCTCAGGCTTTTCCATGACCCACCTCCTTCCCACTTGGCGTCAAGCCACCTCAGCCGAGGTGCAGAGTCCCTTTGCTTCGCGAGATGAACCGGCTACACCAGCAATTTCGAAAGCGTGAACTGAGGCGTCGTAAGGTGCAGTTCCCCAGCGTGGGTAGCTCCCGCCGATGCGCTCCCCCACGAGGTGAGTCGTAGGACGTGCGGTGGTTTCGGTGGTCTCGCTGGCGCTCGACCGCCTGCACCACCGATTCGGATACGCCCGGCTCGTTCCTCACCGGGCGCAGCTGAGGACCGGGGCACCCGCTCGTCCCTCACGGCCACCCCGGCTTCTGTTTCCCCGGCCGCCCGACTTCGTCAAGGGTGGGTGCCCCTGCGGTGGCAGGGGGCCGATGAGCGTTCGACAACTTTTGCGGCACCGAGCCTCGCTGCGCTCGGTCCCTGCGGGAGTCCCGCAAAACTTCTCTCTCTAACCCCCGCCCCTCCTCGCTGCGCTCGGACCACCTCCGGGGCCCCTTGAGCACTCCGTGCTCGGGCGGCCTGGGGAAATGGTTGGCAGAACCCCACAGCCGAGACCCGGGCGAACGCTCGGCACGACCTCACCCACGAGGCGCCGAGGACAAAGAGGGAGAGGAGGCCACCGATGAGCGCCAAGCCGCAGACGATGAGCACCCGGGCCAGAATCATGCTGGTGGGGGAGCAGAGCACCCGGATCGACGTCCACGGGGCACGGGAGAACGGTGCCCGCCTCGCGCTGTTGTGGGGGACGCTCCTGCTGACGTTCAAGTCATCACTGAGATCGACCGTCTCGGTGCGGGAGGCTCCTACGGGGGGCGGTCGCTGCATCTTCGCTCGCACGGGGAGTCGTTTCTCGCCGTGATGCGCCACCGTTCCGGGCCGGAGGGGTTCTACGTGCTCGATGAGCCGGAGGCGGCACTGTCACCGCAGGGTTGTCTGGCGGTGGTGGCGCTGATCCACGAGCTGGTCGGTGCGGGCTGCCAGTTCCTGATCGCGACGCACTCCCCGATCCTGCTGGCGGTACCCGGCGCGCAGATCCTCGAACTCGACGACAACGGCGATCTCACCCCCATCGACTACGACGCCGCCAGTCCCGTCCAACTGACCCGAGCGTTCCTCGAGGACCCCCAACGCACCCTGCGGCACCTGCTCGCCGACCGGTCAACCGACAACTGATCGCACAGGCGACCGTCGCCTGCGTCGGACTGGGTCTCGCTCGGTGTGTTTATCGTTCGGCGTGACCGATGTACTGCTGATCGTGGTGGGCCTGATCTTGGTGGGGCTGCCACTGCTTGCGGTTGCCGCCGATCGGGTGCTTCCGCCACCGCGGCGGCGGCCACCCCCGCCCCCTGACTCTCGCGACGAGCTCCGGCGACGGTTCGGGCTCACCTGGCGGGC
>JAABUK010006495.1_pt1 | contig 17428 bp, 30 predicted proteins | sample 5559141 | NCBI WGS metagenome assembly JAABUK01 (sample SAMN10711869, study PRJNA513367) | rock metagenome | isolation source: Antarctica rocks | place: Antarctica: Victoria Land, Pudding Butte nord | collected 2016-01-03 | reverse complement strand
GCTAATTTCATAGACCAGCAGACAAATGAAGCAAGCAGCGGTGGTTCAAGCAGTGATACCTGATGCTGCATCCACATGCCCAGCTAAACAATTTGCAAGCTGCTTTCATATACCAACAGACAAATGAAGCAAGCAGCGGTGGTTTCAGCAGTGACACCTGATGCTGCATCCACATGCCCAGCTAAACAGTTTGCAAGCTGGTTTCATACACCAACAGACAAATGAAGCAAGCAGCGGTGGTTTGAGGAGTGATACCTGATGCTGCATCCACGTGCAGAAGCTCCCGACTCACACAGGTAATGCTCTGCATGCCTTGCAGGCTCACAATGCCATTCTCAAACTTGCCCTTGGTCTTGGCTAGCTCAATGCAGGCATCCTGTAAAGACATCAGGACATGCGCATTGCAAACATTTCTTCATACCGTGCTGTCACTCAAAGCGTTGTCTTTTCCATGAAAAGAGAGGGGATTATTGGGTCAAAGATGGTTTGCTGCGTTGGTCTGCTATTGATGTTCATGCAAGAAGCAGCGGTGTTCAGGCAGCACACGCAGGCCAGCCACAAAGGGCAAGCAGAGCGATTGAAAGTCTGTGTTGACACTTGTGTGAAAGCATGGTGTGATGCAGGAGTTGAGTGTGCAGCTGTTGTTGACATATGGCCGTGAGAAGTTTCAGCTGACACACAAAGGAAACTTGCGCACTAGACTGTGCCTTGCACTTGCAACAGCATGCCCTAGAGGCCGCTGCAATTGCAATGGGTCTGGCTTGCAAGGTGTGGCTCACCAGAGTATCACTGAAGAAAGCAAAGAGCATCTTCTGGTCACGCAGGCTCATGGCCAGCATGCGGTTCAGAAACTTGGGAACCTTCTTGTTCTTCTCCAGAATCTGAAACACCGGCCTGTAAACAGGCAGGTGTGTCACGCTTGGTGGCATTGACACCTAGAGGTGATGCTATCAGCTGTCATCAGACCATTTGGTGGCAGGTCTTGCTCCCGTTTGCTCGCTATGTTTTCTAGGCTTGATGATGCGTCAGTCATGCAGTCAGGCTCAGCACACCCTATTTGTGACTGGAAGACACCATATGCCACAAGCAACTTAGGGGATCAGCCTTGTGTGGACAAAAGCCAGACATAAGACCAGTGACATGACATTGCGAGAAGGCATTTGCAGTGTTGGCATTCTTTTGGTTGCCGAGAGGCATAACATGTGTACCCTGTGATGTGATTCTGCTTGGTGATCAGGCCAACAGCAGTCAGAGCAGAGCGCATGTATCTGAAGAAGTCCTGGCCAGGGCGGTTGGCGCAGGTAGCAGGGCGGGGCCAACCCCCATCAGCCCCCATGTCCTTCAGAGCTGCAGGCAGGTGAGAAACCTGTGCACACAAGCACACACACTCGTTCAGACAAACACGAGGAGCCCCTCTCTGTGTTCTGTAGTCACACATAGCAGCATGCGGCATAACACAGAAGTGCAGAATGTGTGCAAAGGTTACAATTGGTTGCCAGGTATGGATCAACAGCCAAGATGTGATCAGGGTGTGTGTCAGCATAGCAGCTTTGGGTGCTGTTTGTGGCGTACAGTTGCTCAAGATGCTCAGTGTACCTGGACGCCAGGCATTGGGTCAGAAATGCCCAGCACATCCCCATACAGCCTGTCCAGAGCTTGCTTGCCCCACTTGGTGTCTACATCAAAGCTCTTCAGGTCCTCACCAGCGCCGAGGGCCCTGCAGTTGACATCCCAAACCTGGCTCCACATACCAGGTCACTTGTTCAATGCAACATCTGCGACTGTTATGACCCTGTTTAGGATTGGAGAATGATCTAATAAGGCGGAGGCATCAAAGAATGTAGATGCACTTTGCCACAAGGCATGGTGAAGCAGGGCGCAGTCGGGCGGTGGGAGAGGGAGGGGGAACATCTCCTGTCACCCTTGACTGATTCCTGAACAAAGCAGGCAAGACGGTCTGCACATCATTGTGATTGGCAAGAACCCCCATGGAGCAACGACTACAATACCAACTACAATGCCACGCACTGGACAGAGAGGGGAGGCAGGGTGAAGGAGGTGGACAGAAGTCAGAGCAGTGTACCTTCTGTCCCCCTTGAGCAGAGCCCCCAAGGACTGCAGGCGCTTGGCAGCAGATGAGGCAAAGCGGTACTCTCCAGCGCAGGTACTCACCACAATGCGGTAGATGGGTGCACTGGTCTGGTTGGACCTGCGGAAATGACCCAATCAATTTTGTTACACTCAAAAGGATGCGTCAGCACCACAAAGACACATGCGACATCACATTTGCTAAACTTGATTATGCAAAGAGATGCCGTCATATGAGCAAGCCATCAGTGAACATAATTTCAGCTGTTGTGTGCCTGCATGCAAAGAGCCAATTGCAATTTATCTCACAACTAAACAGCATGGCATGTAAGCAAGCAAGCATAGGGTCTACAGCATGCTGTTCACATTGTCCGCCAAACAGCATATCCGAATGCAGATGAAATGCATCTGACAACATATTTGTCTGAGTTGTTCGCCAAATGGCATATCTGAGTGCGATGAAAGTCACCTGACAACATGTTGGTCTGAGCACAGCACAGCACAGACAGACACATAGGTCACAGCTGAGGCACACCTGTGGGAGCGGCCGAACTGCTGGATAGCTTTGTCTGCGCTCCAGGGCAGCTCAAGGGTGAGGTGGCAGCGGCGCCGCTGGTTGGCCACGCGCTTGTCTGCCTGCAGGCTGATGCCCACAGAGGCGGCGTCACTGATGATGGCTATCAGCTTGCGCCCCTCCATGAAGGCTTGCTTCTCCTTCACGTTCATCAACTTCTGGGACTCCTACATGACCACACGCTTGCTTGGCTACTTGACTTGTGACAGATCTGGGCTTATTTTGCGTACTGCCCCATGGGTGTGTGGTGAACAGAGTGCACAAGGGTGGGAACAGAGCTGTACATGCTTTCATGCAAAAAAAAGAGACCGCAGTGCTGCGTCTCAGCAGAAAGCTAATGGGTTTGCTTGAGTCCTCAGCTGCAGCTGCTGTTGCACCACACCAAGCATGCAGTCGCAAGCAAGCGTGTGCTGTGAAATATCCTCATGTTGCGACAGTTTGGCGGCAGAGGCTTGCCTCTGGGCATCTGCGGTGGTAGTTCACAGTGCCATCGGCATCCCTCCTGAGCAGGCCCTTACGGCCTGTCATCTCAGCAACCTTCTCCTCGCCGCCCATGAGGTCAGTGAGCTGGTCTAGGGGGTTGGGGGGCAGCTCCATGATGTCCAGCAGGCGCAGCAGCATGCCCCTGATACGTACCATCTGTGGGCAGCTTCCAGCACCACCTGTGCATAGTTACCAAGTCAAGGAGGAGGCCAACAGGGGTCGGGGGGGAGATCCTAGGGGGTCCTGTGCCAAACAGCCAGGTGGCACATGTATGCCAGGGTTGTCTGCATCTTGGTCAGAAACACCAGCAGTGAGTGTTTATTGCGTCCGGGCGGTCTGAAACAAGCATGCACTCAGCTTCAAGTGCATGGAGCATAGCAAGTGCAGCAGCAGGTCTTGGTGTTGCCATAGAGGCACAGCCCACCAGTTGAGTTATAGCTGACCATGACTGTGGCAGATGTTTTGAGTTTCACGTGAACTTTCTCTGTTTTCTGAAAGTAGATTTTGGACTGTCTAGTGCAAGATTTCTGAAGTCTTGAGGCAATTACTACTCTCCCAAGTTGTGGAGAAACTACAGAAGATTTGATCCGAGACAGGGCTCATTGGTGTTATGGCAGTGCCCAGCTCTGTGTTGGGACTGACAAGACAATCTTGTTGAGCAATTGCAAGGCACATGCACAAACTCCCAAGTTTGTCACACCAACATATGCAATCGGTTTGTCAGTCAGATTACTCACTTAGGTCTTCTGCCTCATCCTCCAGCTCTTCTTCCCAATCATCATCCAGCACACTCTGCCTGACAGCATACCCATCCCGCGAACCCCCCGTCCTCTTGCTCTTGCTGCCTGGCTCTCTCTGCCTCGCACCAGTGCTGGGAGGGCCACCTGCTGCAGCAGCTGCTGAGGCAGTGCCTGGCTCTGGCTTCACTCGAGCTGAGCTGGGGCCTGGTGTGACAGCTGGCATTGAGCTGGAGGCTGCCTTGCCTGCTCTTGTGGACTGCATCCATCAAGAACCAGGTTGGCTGGAGTGTGTCAACGGTGACGGTAATAACAATAATAACAACACTAAGATTGTCATCATAATAATAGTAGTAATATTAATAATAAAAGTATTGTTAGTGCTTTCTGGCTCCTGATGAGCTGGGTAGGTCCAGGACAAGTCATGTGCCCTCCAGAGGGGAGTGCGTTGGTGAGTGCCAATGCATGAAGCAAGCTTCCTGAAAAGCCATGCAGTGCATCATACGAGATTGTTTATGCATCTTGTGATGGGACAGCTGGCATTAGCTGGATGCTGCCTTGCCAGCTTGTGTCTGCTGAGTGCAGCAGGAACCAGGTTCAAAGCAAAGAGTGTTGCTCTTGAGCATAACAGCTGTATGGTACTGCAGACTAGATGATGAAGGATGTTGAGCAGTCAGCAACTGCATGGTGCTTCAAGGTTTTAGTCACCATACACCAAAATGGCTTATGTCACAACGCATACAATACTGCGAGCACCTCCTCTGTATTGGCAACATCAACACTGTGTACTGGTGAGGCAGTGGCCATGCTGATTTAGCAGCCATGAACAAGAGCCAATACCCCCTCATGGGGTAGGGCCTTAGTCTCAGCAGGATTTGTAATGTATGCTGGCAACCATCGGGGTAGCCTTGTACAATAGGGCTATCAAGACTAGATAACAAAAAAACAGCAGCCATGGACCATCCAATCTGGAAGCCTTACTCTGGCAGTGGTTGGCTGCTCCTGTGTGGCCGTCCTGGCGCGCTGACCAGCCCTTTCAAGATCTTGTTTGGCCTGCTCCAGCATGGCTTCACAGCCCTCAACCCTCTTCTGAGCTGCCAGCTTGTGCACAGCAGGGTTGCCTGACTGCGCATTCTGTCTGGCCCACATACCTAACGCCAGAGGGTAATGTCAGCACACTGAGTAATCAATATTTGGCAGGTCGGTGTTCGCAATATCTTGCAGATGTGCTGCCATGATGTGGTCACACTTTGCGCTGTGATACAACAGCTGATGGCCAATTCGCAGGGCAGGGTCTTAGCCTCAGCAGGAATGTAAATGTATGCCAGCAACCATCGGGGTATGCCATGTACAGTAGGCTAATCATGACCAAATAAACAAAAATCTGCGCGTGGTGCTCATGGGGTGCAGCCCTTACATCAGATCGCAGATCAGGTGTTTGTGACACACAGCGTAAACATACAGGGCACACCTGCCAAGGTGCCTTGTCTGGCAGTAAGCCGGCCAGCAGGTCTGGAAGGCGGCGCCAGAAAGTCATCTCCATCTGACTCACTGTCTGTCATCAAGGCTCTAGGGGCTACTGCCTTTTGTGCAGTGGGCACACTGCCTTTGCCCTTCAGCTGTGCCCTTCTGGAGTCGCATCTCTGGCAGAACCACTGCCCTTCAGGAATAGTCTCCATGGGTGGGGAGAGGCAAGAGGTGTGGTAGCCTCTGTTGCATTTGTCGCACAGCAGCATGTTGTCGGCGTTTGCTGCACTGTGACATCTCTCACAAGCTGTGTCTTCTGTTAGGTCTAGGACATCAGACTTTGCGGCAGAGCCTGCACTTCACCAGAGATGTATAAGAGCACTTCAGGCATACAGCTTTGACGCATTGCTCACATTCCTACTCACAATCAGATCACTGTCAGCATTGCCCACATCCCTACTCACATTCACATCATTGTCATGCAGCTTTAAGCATAAACCACACAGCAACAAAGGCCATCCCACCTGGCAGAAACTCCTCGTCATCGCTGTCAACAAGCGCCTTCTTGCTTTTTCTGGCAGGGCTGATCACTTCATCCATTGACTCTGCGTCTGAAGCTGCAGTCATGGGCTCTTCCTTGATGCCTGAGGAGCTCTGCTTGAGGAGGCGCCCCTTCTTGGCAACAGGCTGTGACGCTGGTGCATGTTGGCTGCGACGCTTGCTACCTGTGCACGGCTGTGAATCTGCATCACAGATATACAACATATCACAGATTGTTTTCAAGAAAATAGTCAAGGCCCTCTGAAAACAGCACAACCAGTAACGGCTGCCTGGGCCACAGAGACAGAGTGCCGTCATCAGCATCACAGCTTGAAAGCTGACTTGAGCGCCATGCAATCATGACACTACATCTTTGGCATCATGCTGACTAACTCCTACTTTATATCAGTGTCAATGATACGCCTCTCGAGGATGCACCTGAAAAGCCTGCTACAAATTGCTTCACAGGCTGTGTTGGTGTCTTGCTTGGCTAAGTAAACAAAGAGCAGACTGCATATGCAGGAAGCGTCAAGTATCAGAGGGCAGCTGCGATCCATAGAGGGTCCTCTCAATTCATAGTGTGCCTTTATAAGCGCAGCTTGCTTGCGCATGTGATACATACACTTGCGGCAGCTGTACAGAGAGGAAACAGTGCAAACATACCTGCAGTCTCATCAGCTACCGAGCCACTTGCAGGTGCAGCACCTTCTGTCTCAGATTCAGACTCCACAATGGCCTTCCTGCGAGGTTTGCCAGCAGATGGTCCTGCTGGAGGGTCTGCAGCAGCTGACTCCTTGTCTTCTTTTGCCAATGTTTCCACGGCGTCTTTGAGCTTCTGTTCAGCATCAGCCTGTCAAGCACAGAGGTCAGTAGAGCGTCCAGGTGCAGAAGCTGTAGTAGTGGCCCAATCAGATGCAGGTTGCAAAGGCATTGCTTGACGCTTTCACACAGTCAAGAATGCCAGCTGCGGGACAATCAGAGACTCTACTTGCACAAATGGGGACGGTTGCAACTGCAAAGACATTGCAAAGACAGGAGGTCATGCTTGTGTACAAAGGATGTTCACATTCTTGAGGTGTCACAAACTCAGTGCTTACTTTGCCACTGCAGCCAGCTGTTAGCACGCATTCATCTGGCAGTGCCTTATCTGACTGCTCCAGCTAGCGTTCAGCCACACAGCTAGCAAAATCAAGACATGCTTGTTTACCTCACCATGTTCAACACAATACATGCATGCTCAAACTTCAGATACAGTCACGCTCATGGGCCTCACCAGCTTTTGTTTGTAGGGCTTGACAGCTTCCTCCACATTCTTCTGTGCCTCTGCCTCGTCACGCTCGTTCTGCTCAGCCTCAAGCTTGGCAGCTGTGGCTGCCAGCACGCTTGCGCTGACATGCTCTGTCAGGGCAATCATGCGCCCACTCCTCTCGGCTTCACGCCTCCGCTCCTGCACGGTTACCGTTCGTGTGGCATCACCAGAAAAGAAAACATTATGCCTTTCAGCAGCAATTTGATGAGAAGCTAAGTATTTTACCGTGCTGGGTGGCATCACCACCTTGGACCACCTCAGCAGCGCTGGTGATAATTTTTGAACACACAACTGTACCACCATTGACATTGTTGTTGTTGTGCAAGAGTGTTGACAAAAGACATGCTTTGTTTGTTGTTGTGGCTTTGCCTGCCGGCTTGCACAAGGGTACCCACACCAACGAGCAAGCCGGCAGACATAGCTACAATCACAAAAGACGCGTTTCTTGGCCAGCACATTCACACACAGTGAGCCACCCTAATGGCCCTCTTTCTGCACGCCTTGCAAGTCCCTAGACAAGGCATGTACTCGGCACACTCAACCTGGGCACACTTGACCCTTGGTATAAGTTGTCAAGCAAGATTGTGTTCTGTGCAGGCATGGCGTTGCAAGCTATCTGTACACGCACCGCCAGGACCTCATCCAAAGTCTGCTCCCCAACCAGCTCCAAACCATCATCACTATCGTCATCATCAGCTGCTGCTGCTTTGGGTGCTGCAGAAGGGGCAGCAGAGCGTGCAAGGGCTGCGGAGACTGCAGAGGGAGAGGCCAGCCTGGCATTGACTGTCGTGACTCCTGTCATGCCCACTGTTGCCCTGATGTCCTGAGATGGTCTGGTGCCGCCTTGTGCTTCTGCTGCTGTTGCAGCAGCATCTGTGAGGTCCCTCCAGGCGTTGACTGCTTGGCTGACCTGTATATCAGAGGGGCAACAGATGTGATGAGATTGGGTCAGGCTGTCACAGTGTGAGGCGTTGTTTCAGCCTGTATTTACTGCTTGTCATGTGCGAGACCATCACAGCTGTGAGGGCCAAGATTGTATGTGCCTTTTTCAGCTGTTATTGGTTCAAGCAAATCCTGAGAATCTGGGGGAAAACCCTTGTGCAGCTTGCTAGCGATGGGTCAGCAACATTCAGCAAGCGTTAGCATCACATAAACCACATGTGCATTCGCACGCCGCAGCAAAAGCCTGGAGCAGAAAATACTCAGATCCTTCCTTGGCATGCCTGTTAGGCTGGACTGTCAGGTTTGTGGTGGCAGGGAGTGTCAGATTGCTTGGCTCACCTGATGCTGTAGCAAATCCAGCTCAAAAGGCGCCAAGTCACAATCATCTGTGGGGAAGTGCTTGGTCAGGAAGAGCTGTAGGATTCTCTTGGGGGCTGAGACAAAGTCATCCAGGACATCGCCCTCCTCCTCACGGGTCTGGTTGGTGTTGGCCTCGCCAGTGCTTTGCAGGCCAATCACACAGCACAGTCCTGATGCTACCGCATCATTCGCCAGCTTGGCACACTCGCGCACCTAGCAGCAATTGCACTGCTCATGGGGGGTTCACAAATCGCTGAACAGTTTGTTGACTGCAGGAACAAAAAGCGCAGGTGATCATGACCTCTTGTGAGCACCTTCCAAATTGTATGTCTGGTGACTATGCAGAGTGCTGCAAGCGTCTAGTAAGCAGACATGTCCATGCCGGTGAATTACACACATGCAAGCCTGAACCCATTCCAAACTGATTCCAGAAAGGGTTGCAGCTTACTTTAGAGGCCATGAGCATCTGCCGGTAGAAGCGCATCTGGGCTCCAAAGAACTGGGACCAGAAGTGCTTGCTATGGATTGTCAGACCTGAGCAGATGTGGAACAGCATCTGCCAGAAGTCTGTTGACCGGTCGTACATGACACTGCAGCAGCATCAGCATTGGTCAACTTACCTGCTACCATGAAACGTCGTGACAAACAAGCCCAGTGCCGGCTCACTACAGCTGCAAGTCAGCCAGCATTGGACACAAATGATGTCCCGGGAGATGGACATGCAGGCAGGCAGGCAAAAGGTGCTGCTGTTTGGACAAGACCACTACTGTTAGTAAGAACGTGAAGACAGTATTGAAGCACGCACCCAAAGGTTGGGTCTATTTCCACTCTGGCTATGCTGAACTCAGCACCATCATATGACAGCGTCCTGCTGAGGTAGCTGCCGGTGGCCTTCAGTCCCATGGCAAACAGCTCCAAAGCTCCCAACCCAGACCTGCAAGAACAATAACTTGTTCAGTCAAGCAAAAACACTTCCACAGTCAGCATCTTGTTTCAAAATTGCTTCACATATGCATTTACATCAAGCTGTGATGTCTGCTCAGAGACTTTGTGCGTCATGGACTCTTTGTTGTTGCCGCAGGTTGGTTGCACTGCATGCAGGGCAGACACGATTACAGCCTAAAGTGACTATACTGGTTGAAGCTTGAACCAGTGTGGTTGAAGCTTGGGGTACCTGTTGAGGGTTTCAATCATGTCCTTCATGTGATCAAAACCAGCCGCACCAAGTCTGTACATGTAGCCCAGGTTGTTTGGCTCCGAGGCGCCAGTGGCACTACTGTACAGAACCCTTGCATTTGGCAGAAGGTCTTGGAGAGCACCAACAGCCTTGCCAGTCTGAGTAGCAGCACCTGCAGTTTACACAGAGCAAATGAGCATCACTTCCTCAGTGTACATGGGTATCATGGTAGAAGGTGTGTTGTCATGCAATATCTTGAGCATGAAGCTGTAAATGCCAGCGTGTCAAGACTTGAGAGCCCAGGTCTCTTGTTGTTTCTCAAGACAACAATCCCAATGTTAACGCATAAGCAGGCAGATGCCATGCAGTGGAGCATGACTAGCAATCAGCAACAGCAGGCCTGTGACCAGACAAGCTGCTCTGCACTGGGTCAATGTTGGAGTGACCCCAAGAGCCAATACCCCTAAATAAAGTGGGACATCAGCCTCAGCAGGCTGTGCGTACTGCTGGCAATCATGGAGATGCCTTGAGCTTACATGCCTGTCACCACCCCATCCCACCCAAAAAAGAAAATGCTAGGGTACTGCATGTGCGTGGGTGCGTAATTACCTTCTCTGGCTATCAGGTTCTTGGCCTTGTGGCATTCATCTAGGATGATCAGACAGTTGCCTTGTCTGTCTCTGCCAGCCAGCCACTCCACGACATGGAAGAGTCTAGTGCCTGGCAAAACACCTTGTGCCCTGGGATCTGGCAGGTCGCTGCTAACACCATTGCTGGTGTCCACGTTCTGATCGTCCACTGTCTGGAGTGTGGCTTTCTTCAGAGACGCAATGAGCAAGCTGTAGGTGATGAACATGACTCCCTGCTTGTGGACCTTGTCAATGCGGCCCTTTGGCAGCGATGCGCTGCCCTGCAAGGACAAGACACCAGTCAGACTGTTGTCAAATTTTCTGCTTGTGGGTTTGCCAGGGTCCACACATGACCACAAGTGCTTGCATGAGCTGGAGATCAACAGATTTGATGATAGCGTGCACATGGGAACGCATGGAAGTTCAGACATGGAAACCATACATGTGCGCCGCCTGACCACCACTGTCTAATAAAGCTGTCATACCAACAAAGTCACATTTCTGGTCTAAAATGCAGCAATGCTTTCTTTGTGTCATAACACAGAGCAGCACCTGGGGGAACACAGTAATATTTCCAGCACCAACATCTGCCAAGTCCCTCTCAGCGTCAAAGCGCAGGTCATTGGACACAGACAGCCACAGAACGCGTGTGCCGCCTCTGGCATGCTCCTCCTTGATCATGGCAGCAATCTGGCGGCCCTTGCCCACCCCAGCACCATCTCCTAGGAAGAAGCCTGCTCGGTTGCCTGCATGGAGGGAACAGCAGATCCAATGCTCGTTCCATCGTTTTGCAACCCAGATGGGTGGAGGATATGGAGTGGAGGGTATGGGGTGGAGGGTATGGGGTGGAGGGTATGGGGTGGAGGGTATGGGGTGGAGTCACTGGAAATGGATCTGCATGTCAACAGTGATGTGCACATACCAGGACAAACAGCAGACATGGGAATGTACTTTACAGAGGAAGGCAAGAGAGACATGACAGAAAGGGAGCATAAGGAAGAGCATTGTGTCATCTGGTGAACAGACACATACCATTCTGCAAGCGCTTGTCAAAGCGCATGAAAGCATACACCACAGCCTCGATCTGTGCATTGGACAGCTGCCCCAGAGCCACACAGTCCTGCAATCAAAGGAGCAAATTTTCGGTCTACAGCCACACGCACGCACTGCCAGGTGCCCTCAGCAGCAGCATGACGCCCGCAGCAGAGCATCATCACAGGAAGCACAGCAAACAGGTGTGTCAGGAAGCTTCTTCAACGCTGTGCAAATGCACATGCTGAGCATGAGAGCAGCAGAGGTTAACTTGGTGTGTCACCTGCAGGTGATGTAGATACTTTGGTTCAGGAGGACTGACTCCAGCAAGAGAAGCTGTCTCAACAATGGGGTCAGGATGAGGCCGGCCGTCAACAAGCCTGGCAGGCCTGTAGTTGGAGTACAGCTCTGAATTTTCTTCATCTCGAGCCTGTACACATGCACATATGAGCATATGATTGCATAGATTTTGAGCAACCTGGCACGCACGCTTGGGTGTGATGCATCCTGTAGCCAATGAAAGATATAAAGCTTGAAGAAGCACTGATTCTGTACTGACGTCATACTTACTGCAGCTCCTGTGACCAAATTCTCTGCACCTGCGTCTTCGTCTTGAGCAGCAGCAGCAACGGCAGCAGCAGCCTTAGCTTTCGCTGCTCTGAGCTGAGCGGCATGTTGGGCTTTGGCGACCGCTAAGCTGGCTGCGTGCTTTGAGTCCGTAGCATGCTTTGCTTCCTGAGCCAAGTTTTGCGCGAAAGCAGACGCGGCCTGGCCAATCAAACCTATCGCATTTTGCATCATCGACTTTTACTGCAAAGCACGCAGTTTTGAGCTTGCGCTGTCCGTTCTTAGTATCAGAGTACACATTCAGATCGCCAAGCACGCCGCTCACGGTGCTCAGGGTGCCCGTCGCACAGTGGCTTGACGCAGCAACACCTCACCTGCGGCGTGTATGATACAGGTAGCAAGAGCGTGCGCGAACAAATGTTGCTGCTTACGATGCGCTCGAAGTTTAAACTCTACGAATTAGTAGCTCAGCACTGATTTCGTTCACAGCACTTCCTCAAATGATAACTCCCACCACTCTTTTCCATAGCCAAGTCACACCCACAAGGAGCCTTGCAATCTTGCTGGCCGGCATATGGCTGTTAATTGTTAACAAAAGAGAATGCAAGCTTGCTCCTTCATTCTGTGGCCCAAATGCAACATGTACATCATCAACCTTGCATGAACCATATTGCGCAGCGCTGGTATTCAGGGAACGTTATCGCATGAACGACTCCCAGAGTTTGTATGCAACTCAATGCGCTTGTTTCATTCACGATCACAGTATTGCGCCATCTTCATGAATTGCGCCCTTATTGGACTTACGATAAAAATATGATGATCAATGCAGCAGTCAGGCAGCAAATGAAGAACTTCGTCTTGCATGCATGCACAAACTTTGTTAAGGTGCAAAGTGGACGTTGAAGAAATAGCACCCATCTCAACCAGTTCCAAGGCAAGTATGCCCTGGATCGTACTACGCACAGACGCGCCCAGCTTATGCCAAGCACAAGCAGCGTGCTTCCATGTTTGCTGCAGTGTAGTTGGCTCAGCAGCGTGCAGGCGTCAGCATCTCTGACAGCTTGATGCACAGACGTCATCAAGCACATGCGCACATTGATCATGGTGCGTAGTGATTGCAGTTGACACTGTGTGGCATACACGCACTCCACAGACACTGCTCAGACAGGTTGCAACAGGTTGCAATTGCACCAGATCCATGCACACATGCTAAATGTGAGCATTCAAAATGTGTCACAAACTATCACGTGCTGGTTTAACCTAACGGCTTTCAAAGCTTCTTCCAAACCATCGCAACTTTCCAGCTCGCAGCTCGCTTTTTGACCTTGGGTGTCTAGGCTGTGAGCAATGCGCTCGGAGCTTGACCTCACATCCCGGCAGACATTATTATCGTCGAATCCTGCGCGCCGAACACAGTGTCAGTTTAAAAGCTCAAGCTTGTTTCCTGACGTTGACCAAACATCGTCACAACCAGTAACACGATTGCCACGATCTGTTCAAAGACAGGCACCCTGTTTTGAGTTGGCAGTTGCGACCAACGCGAAAGCTCGACCAGACGCACGACATCTGCTGTCAAACCGGCCTTTAGCCCTCTTGTCTTTGATACCCAGGCCAGCGGTTTTGTTCACAGCTGGGGCTGTTTCTGGTGCCATTGGCAAGACCATCACAGCTCCTTTAGACAGGGTCAAGCTGTTGCTGCAAACCAGCGGTGGGCTTCAGCAGGGCGCTGTAAAACAAGCTGTACGGAAGGGAGGCGTATGGCAAGCACTTGTTGCCATAGGGCGCACAGAAGGCATCAAGGGCTACTGGAAAGGCAATCTGCCCCAGGTAGGGCATGCAGGAACATACTTTGCACTAGCTGGACATGCATTCAGCTTGCCGACTAGCAAACCTACTTTGCATTGCACTGCAAATCCAAATTCCAAAACCTGCCGCCTTCTGTGCATCTCAGTTGCACTCAGGATTGCCCATGTATGCATTTTGATCTGCCTTTTCAATCGCCTGTCATTGCTTGGTAACGTCGCCCTTTTGATGAATGCAGATCTTGAGGGTTGTGCCATACAGTGCCACGCAGCTGTATTCGTATGAGGTCCTCAAGAAGCGATTTCAGAATGAGAAAGGCGAGCTCAGCATTTCATCCAGACTTGCAGCTGGGGGCCTGGCTGGCATGGTGGCCACCCTGGTAAGCAATCTTTGCAAATGCTGCTTGGCACATCGCCTGCTGCAGATGCCCATTGGCTCATGCACATGGCTGCTGTTTTTTAGTGTTTCGTTAATTTGACGTGATCGGCCTACTGTAGGAGGCATACCCTGATGGTTGCCAGCATAGATATGCACATGGCTCATCCTACAGGTCATGAGTGGTCATTCTTGCATGCTGCATTCTGTGCATCTCGTGTACCTTCAGCAGCACATGGTCTGCAAGGTGCAAACAAGCTGTACATGTGTTCTTGTGCACATGCTGCATGCACAGCCTAGCAGCAGCAGCATGCTGGCAGCATACCTCAAACAGTCTGGCAGATTGCCATGCCATCAGAGGCAGAGCCAAAGGGCAAGGTTGTCTTGACAGAAAGAACAGAAAGAAAAAGGACAATGCCACAGGCGTTCAGTATAGAGAAGCTTGAGATGATCCCAAGTTGGGCCCAAGCTTCCCTTGGCCTTACAGCTGTCTTGAGACTTTTGCTGTGACTCACAGATTGCCATGCCATGTGTTCAGGTGACTTACCCATTAGACACGCTCAGATTACGCATTGCAGTTGACCCCAGTATGCGCGGTATCAGAGGAGCCTCTAAAGCTCTCTTCAGGGAAGGCTCATACAGCGCTTTCTTCAGAGGCTTGACTGCCTCGTTGATAGGTAATCTGCCACAATCTTTGCTGTTGTGCTGTGTTTGCATGGGTTGTGTTGACTTTACAGTCAATCATTGTGATGACCCGTCTTTTGCCCCAACAAAAAACGTATTTTTGGTGTATTGTCACAGAAAAGCGGTTAAAGCCTTGTTGTACAGGATAGGCTGTTGATCATGCGTTACCTCGCACAGTTGGACACAACGCTGCATTGAGCTTATGGCAATCACATCCTGATTGGTATGCTGATTCCCACAACAAGACCTCCTACGGACAGTTTAGCAGGGCTGTGGGTAGGGAAAGACTGGTGTTGATTGAATGAAGTAACAGTTGAGTGACAGTCATGCTGCACTGTACACTCCCCTTTCAGATTGAGAAACACCATGCATACAAGCATTGCTCTGCAGTCTTGTAATGTATGCATGGGGCAGTTGTGAATGCCTTTTTACTTGGGGCTGCTTCTTCCAAGTAAAGCAACATCAATTGCTGCAGGCATTGCGCCTTATATGGCGTTGGAGCTTGCATCCTACGACCTGATGCCATCAGATGTGCCTGCCTTTGCCAAAGGTTTCACTGCAGCCCTCTTTGCAACCTCCATTTGCTATCCCCTAGATACTGTCAGGTGCGTGTGGCATCAACCAGCTGTTTATGTATTCTTGCATGTCAGCAGCCGCCATACAGTATCACATGGCAAACCCAGCTCTGAGGGATGGTGGTGTTGATTGTAAGCCTGATGATGCAGACGCCAGATTCAGCTACAGAGCGTAGGAGCTCTAGGAGCACGCCAGGCTCTGCAAAACATCCTGCAAAGGGATGGTGTACCAGGCCTGTACAAGGGCTTCCTGCCAAATGCCCTCAAGAACCTCCCAAATAAAGGTAGGTGTTAAGCAACAACACCTTCAGCATTTTTGGCCAGCACCAAATGCTGTGTGTACATTCTGTGTTGGCCAGTCTTGCATTTTTCCAGGCTGCGACATATGCAAGAGAGCATGCCTTGACCAGCTGTGTGTTCAATCAAGGCACAATGAAACATCTTGAGCTGTGTTGAGTGTTGATGCAAGCATCATTTGCTGCCTGCCAAGCTACGCATAGTGCACTGCGTGCAATAGCAGCTGCATTATCAAGTGTTCAATGCTGTCCTGTAGGGGTCAAGCTTGCCACTTTTGACGCTGCCAAGAACATGCTGGGTCATGCCAACAAAGCTTACGATGAAGAACTGGTCAAATGGCAGCGTGGAGAGCGTGTCAAGGATTCATCCTCTGGCTTGATATAGGAAGCCTTGATGACCTGGGTCTCTATTCAACGGTGTTGTGTTACTCATGTCAAAGTATTTGAGCTATTCTTTTGTGTTGATGTTAAAACAGTGGGGTTTTCAAAGTACCTGATTCAGTGTACATTTTAGCACCATATGCTGCAACCATAGAACAACACCGCCAGAGTACAAACCAATCCAAGCAGCAATTAAACCTTTAAACTTTGCCGCAAAGTAAAGGAGACTTGTCTCATTCAACACAGTTCTGCTTGCTGCTCCTGAAGTACAGCCTCAGTCGACTTCAACTGCTCAAGAGTCTGGCTGAGATGCTCTCTCAATGCAGCAATGGTCTCATCCTTGGCAGCAACTGCTGTCTGAACTCGCAGTTGCACCTGCTTCAGCTCTTGTGTTTGCCTTTGACGCAACTCTGACACCTGATCAGCCATACACAGAAAGTTTTCTTTTCAACTACAGACAGCGCCATGTTTCTCCTTTTTTGAGCTGCAATGCATTTGATCATGCACCACATGGCATGATTATAACATGCTGTGATGGTACCAGCCCCACCCAGGTGCCAAGACACTCAAACTCTGGAGGCAGTGAGCACCTTGCATGCATCGCATAATATCCATCTGTCTACACTGATGTCCAAACACGTGACTGCCTTGATTCAGACATCATGGCCGCAAGACTACTGAGGAAATGCTCCATTTATGCAATGCATGCTGTCAACTCCAGCGCCCAGAGAAATACATGCCTGATCAAGAAGCTGCTGTCGCTCTTGAGACAAGCCTGAGCTGTGTGCTGTATGCTGCTGCACCACTCCCTGCATTTGTCTGTCGCGTGCCTGCAGCTGCCCTTGCAACTCTGTCACCTGCAGCAGACACAGCAGCTGTGCAATATTTATATTGAGAAAATCACCTTTTCGAGTTGTACAGAACACACTCTGTACAGGTGAGGTTAGATGGTACAATCTGGTGCTGCTGTCCAAGCAGAGCACTGTGCTGTAACACAACCAAGTCTTTCATTCCTGCCAGCTAGGGCAACCTTCAACAACCTCCTCCTGGACCTAGCTATCCCACCTCAAACGAACCGTCGACTTTTTGCTTACCATGCAAACATTGGGATACTGACAAAACCACTGGGAAATGGGAGTAGTCCAGCCTAAGCATGAGCAGCAGTCACAGATGATCATGTGCTTCAAACTTGACCTGTCTCTGCACACTGCCAAAATCAAGCCCACAGGCATGCCACCATTACATGCGCTGTCAGTTTTGGTATGAAGCAGGCACTAGATGCAGATGGTCAAAAGGGAGCATGAGGAGGATGCCTGCTGCTTTGCATCGGCCAGGCCAGAGCGCTGGTCTTGGAGGTGCTGCTGCAGATGTGCCACCTGGCTCTGGAGCTGCTCATTGCGCTGCTGGGC
>JAABUK010006494.1_pt1 | contig 17428 bp, 13 predicted proteins | sample 5559141 | NCBI WGS metagenome assembly JAABUK01 (sample SAMN10711869, study PRJNA513367) | rock metagenome | isolation source: Antarctica rocks | place: Antarctica: Victoria Land, Pudding Butte nord | collected 2016-01-03 | reverse complement strand
GCGGTGCTGGCTGGCGTGTCGCAATCGGCGGTATCGCTGGTGCTGAGTGGCGCCGCCAACCGGCACGGCTTTTCGCAAGCCACGCAGGACCGTGTGCGGTCCGCCGCGCAAACATTGGGCTACACCCCCAATCATGCCGCAAGCAGCCTGCGGCGGCGGCGCACCGATACCATCACCTTCGTCACCGCGGACCTTGGCAACCGCTATTTCGCCGATGTCGTGGCGGCGGCGGAAGGTGCCGCCCACGCCCACGGCTACACCATCAACATCGTCGTCGCCCGGACCCGGCAGGACGAGGATGCCGTGATCCGGCGCCTGTGCAACGGCGCCGCCGATGGCCTGATCATCCATGGCGGCGCGGACCGCGTGCCGGGCCTGCTGGACCGGCTGGCGGGGCGCGGCATCGCCTGCGTGCTGCTGCAAGACCCCGGCGCCGGCGGCCCTGTCCCCTGCGTGCGCGCCGACATCGAGGGCGGGGGCTTCATCGCCACCCGCCACCTGCTGCAACTCGGCCACCGGCGCATCGCCCACATCACCGACCAGCGCATCGCCGGGCAGTCCGTGAACGAGCGGCTGCAGGGCTACCGCCGGGCGCTGGCGGCCGCAGCCGTCCCGTTCGACCCAGCCCTGGTCGCCGCCGGGGAGAACAGCCCGGCCGGGGGCGCCGCGGCATTGCAGGGGCTGATGGCCGGCCCAACGCCACGCCCGACGCCCCGTCCGACAGCGGTGTTCGCCTTCAACGACCAAATGGCGTTCGGCGCCATGCACGCCCTGGCGTCCCTGGGCCTGCGCGTGCCGCAGGACGTGGCGGTGGTGGGCTTCGACGGCACCGACCTCGGCGCTTACACCACCCCGGCGCTGACCAGCATCGACCATCCCCGGCAGGAGCTGGGGCGCCTGGCGGCCGATGCCGTGCTGGACCAGTTGCAAGGGCGCCCCGGCCCGCTGGACCGCGTGCTGCCGGTCCGCCTGCTGGTGCGCCACTCCTGCGGCGGAGGTCTGACCGCGTAAACCAATAGCCCCGCCAGAGGGCGCAACGAGGAGGAAACCACCATGGACAGCGCAACACCCGACCGGACGATGGACCTGCTGCGGCTGGGCCGACGCGCCGTGCTTGGCACCGCAGCCGCCGGGTTTATGGCGGGCCGCCCGGCCCGGGCGCAGGCGCCGCGGACGGTCACGATGTCGGTCTGGGGCAACGAGGCGGAGGATGCGGCCTTCCGCGCCGTCATCGCCAGATACATGGCGCTGCACCCTGATGTCACGATCCGGCTGGAGGTCGGCGGTGCGGGCATGCAGTACTACCAGCAGGTGGACACCCGCTTGGCCGGGCGGCAGGCGCCGGACATCTTCCGGGTGCAATACCAGCAGGTCGGGCGCTACGCGAGCAGCCGCGCCCTGGTGGACCTGGGCAAGTATATCGACGCCAGCGACACCGCGGACATCGCCCCGGCGTTCATGCAGGCCGTGACGGTCAAGGGCCGGCCCTACGCCATGCCGCACCACACCGACACCTTCGCGCTCTATTACAACCGCGACATGATGGACAAGGCCGGCATCACGCCGCCCGCACGCCTGGACCAAAGCTGGTCCTGGCCCGACTTCATCCGCGTGGCGCAGCAGTTGAAGGCCGGCGGCGCCCCGTTCGGCTTCGCCATGAGCTGGCAGAACGGCACCGCCTACCGCTGGCTGCCGTTCCTGTACCAGCACGGCGGCCAGTTGCTGAGCGACGACCTTAGCCGGTCCCAGCTTGCCACCCCGGCCGGGATCGAGACGCTGGCCTGGACCCAGTCCTGGTTCAAGGAAAAACTCGTGCCGCCCAGCACCTCCATCAAGAGCAGCGAGCAGTCGCAGAACCTGTTCGCCAACGGCACCATTGGAATGCTGATGGGCGGCAACTGGCAAATCCCGTTCCTGGGCAAGAACATGGCCGCTAATTGGGGCGTCACCTACATGCCGCGGGACGTGGCGATGGCGTCCGACCTGGGCGGCAACTGCCTGGCGGTGTCGCGCGACTGCAAGGCGCCGGAGCTTGCCGCGGACGTGGTCAAGTTCATGACCGACAAGACCAACATGCAGGACTTCGTGACCCGCGCGCAGTTCCTGCCGGTTCGCACGTCGCTGATGGCCGAACGCCTGCCCTTTGCCCAGCGGCCCGAGGCCATGCAGGTGTTCGTGGAACAGGCGACGACCATCCCGCCGCATTTGGTCAGTACCGTCACCCTGCCGGTGTCCAGCAAGATCAACGCGGCGCTGACGGACAACCTGGACCTTGCCTTCACCGCCGGGCGCGACCCGGCGGAAACGGCGCGCGCCATTGACGCGCAGGTCCAGGCGCTGCTGCCCGCCTGATGCCGGGCACGTCCATCCTGGCGCCGGGTGCGGCGCACCTGGCCCGGCCGTCGCGGTGGCCCGCCCTGCGGGCACGACTGGTGCCGTATGTGTTCATCGCGCCCAACGTCGTGCTGTTCTCGGTGTTCTGCTTCGCGCCGCTGATCTACGCCATCTACATCAGCTTCCATGACTGGAGCCTGATCGGCGACCCGGAGTGGCTTGGTGCCGCCAACTACCGGCGGCTGGCGGCGGACCCGCTGTTCTGGCAGTCGCTGGCCAACACCGGGACGTATGCGCTGGCGACGGTGCCGACCAGCATGGCGCTGGGATTGGCCCTGGCCCTGGGGCTGAACCGCCGGATGCCGGGCCGCACGCTGATGCGTAGCGTGTATTTCCTGCCGGTCGTGATCTCTGCCGTCGCGACCGGCACCATCGCGGCCTGGCTGTTCAACGACAATTACGGCGTTATCAACGCAGGCCTGGTGCGGCTGGGCGTGGGGCGGGTGGCGTGGCTGTCGTCACCAGCTTGGGCATTGCCGTCTTTGGTGATCGCGACGCTGTGGGTGCGGGTCGGCTTCAACATGGTCGTGTATCTCGCCGCGCTGCAATCCATCCCGGCGGTCTACTACGAGGCGGCGCAGATCGACGGGGCGTCCGCCATGGCCCGGTTCCGCCACGTGACGGTGCCGCTGCTGGGGCCGGCGACGTTCCTGCTGCTGGTGCTGGACGTGATCAACTCGTTCCAGGTGTTCGACCTGGTCTATGTCATGACCGGGGGCGGGCCGGGCTTCTCCACCACGATGGTGGTGCAATACATTTTCAACTCGGCGTTCGTCACGTCCGAGATGGGCTATGCCAGCGCGATGGGCGTGGCGCTGTATGCGCTGATCCTGGTGTTCACGGTCCTGCAATGGCGGGCGGGCCGCCAGTCGGAGAGCGTGCTGTGACCCGCCGCGCCCCGCCGCTGGCAATCTGGCTGCCGCTCGCCGCCGGGGCGCTGCTGATGGCCTTCCCGATCTACTGGATCGCCGCGACGGCGGTGCGGCCGCGGATCGAGGTGTTCGACGCGCTGCCAGGCTTGCTGCCGCTGCATCCGACCTGGGACAACCTGGCGGCGGCCTGGCGGCGGTATCCGGTGCTGGGCTGGATGGGCAACTCGTTGGTCATCGCCGTGGTGGGCGTCGTCATCACCGTGTTCGTCAACTTGCTGTGCGGCTACACCTTCGCAAAGTTCCGCTTCCCCGGGCGGCAAGTGCTGTTCTTTGCCATACTCGGGTCGTTGATGGTGCCGATCCAGGTGATCCTGGTGCCGGAGTTCCTCATCACCTCCGAGCTTGGCCTGCTCAACTCGCCCTGGGGCGTCATCCTGCCGCGGGCGGCGGAGGCGTTCGGCATCTTCATGGTGCGGCAGTTCATGGTCAGCATCCCCGACGAGCTGATCGAGGCCGCGCGGCTGGACGGCGCCGGGGAGTTTCGCATCTTCATGCAGGTGGTGCTGCCGCTGTCGCGCCCGATCATCGCGGTCCTGGTGATCTTCACATTCATGTGGCGCTGGAACGACTTTGCCTGGCCGCTGGTCGTGCTGACCAGCCAGGACAACTTCACCCTGCCGCTGGGCCTCAATTTGCTGCGCAGCGAGGTCAACCCGGAATGGGGGCAGGTGATGGCGGTGGCGCTCGTCAGCCTCGCACCGATGCTGCTGGTGTTCCTGCTGTTCCAGCGCCAGCTCGTGCAGGGCATCGCCAGCACGGGCCTGAAGTAACCATGTCCCGAGAAAGGCCCAACCCATGATAAAGATCGCCATGATCGGCGCCGGCAGCGTCGTGTTCGTGAAGAACCTGCTGACCGACATTCTCAGCCTGCCGGAGCTGCAGGATTGCACCATCGCGCTGCACGACATCGATGCGGAACGGCTGGAGACGGCGGGCATGATGGCGCGCTGGACGGCGGCGCAGTTCAAGGCGCCCGCTGTGGTCGAGGAACATGCGGACCGCCGGGCCTGCGTCGCGGGCGCCGACTTCGTCATCAACATGGTGCAGATCGGCATGCACGAGGCGACGCTGATCGACTTCCACATCCCCACCAAGTATGGCCTGAAGCAGACCATCGCCGACACCGTGGGCATCGGCGGCATCTTCCGCGGCCTGCGCACCATCCCGTTCATGCTGGACCTCGTGGCCGACATGCAGGCGGTCTGCCCCGGCGCGCTGCTGCTGAACTACACCAACCCCATGAGCATCCTGACCTGGGCGGTGTATCGCGCCTTCCCGCAACAGCGCGTGGTCGGGCTGTGCCACAACATCCAGTTCACCGCGCGGGACCTGGCGGGCTACCTGGGCGTCGATCTGGCCCGGCTGTCCTATGATTGCGCCGGCATCAACCACATGACCTGGTTCATGCGGCTGATGATTGATGGCCGGGATGCCTACCCCCAACTGTTCGACGCCGCCAACGACCCGGCCATCTTCGCCAAGGACAAGGTGCGGTTCGAGCTGATGCGCTGCCTGGGCCGCTTCGTCAGCGAAAGTAGCGAGCACACAGCGGAGTACACCCCCTACTTCCTGCGGCGCGACGACCAGATCGCCGCGTTCGACGTACCGGTGGACGACTACATCCGCCGCAGCGAGCGCAACCTGCGCCGCTATGCCGAAACCCGCGCCAAGCTGCTGGCCGGTGAGGGCTTCCCGCTGGAACGCAGCCCGGAATACAGCGCCACCATCATCAACGCCATGGTGACGGGCCAGGCGGCCATCATCTACGGCAATGTCCGCAACACCGGGCTGATCGGCAACTTGCCGGAGGATTGCTGCGTCGAGGTGCCGGTCGTCGTGGACCACAACGGCCTGCGCCCGGTCCACCACGGCAACCTGCCGCCGGAGCTAGCCGCCCACTGCGCGCCGCACGTCTTCGTGCAGGACCTGACGGTGCGCGCCGCGCTGGAGGGTGACCGCGACGCGGTGTTCCGTGCCGCAATGCTCGACCGTCACGCCGCCAGCGTGCTGACGCTGGCCGAGATACGCGCGATGACGGACGAGTTGATCGAGGCGCACGGCCCGGCCCTGCCCCCCGGCATCCGGTCGCGCAGCAACAGCCAGGGTGCCGGAAAGGCGTTGCGCGCCGCGGAGTAGGTGATCGCGGTAGAGACGCGCATCACTGCGCGCCCCCCCACAGAACCGTACGGGCGGCATTCCCGCATACGGCTCCCACCTTGGGTGTTTGACGGCGAACCGCTGAGACGGCCAGGGATGGAGGACCCAGGGCTTTGGGAGCCATTCCTCTGATAGCTTCTTCATCTTGTCCCACGTCGTCCTGTCCCGCTGGCTGCGCTTGCGTAGGCTGCGCATCCAGATGAACTCGACCCCGCTTCGGAACGTGCGAAGCGTGCGGCGCTTGCCTTTCGTGCGCGGCCGCCCCTTGGTGCCGGGCAGGCGGGGTGGCGCCGGGTCGTAAAGGGCGGCGTCGAGCCGCAGGCGCGTGATGACGGCCACGCGATAGCGGCTGACGGCGGCCAGGAACTCCAGGGTAGCGAAGGCGCTGTCGGCCACGACGACCAACTCGCGGCCAGGCAGCCAGCGGCTGACTTGCAGCACGAGCCGCCGCCCCCAGCCGGTCAGCTTCTTGTGCCGCCGCCCGCGCGTCTGGCAGTAGCGCTCAGAGGGACCCAGCGCCGTCAGGAACGGCAGCGCCCAGATGCGCTCTGCCCAGGAGATTGGGGCTAGGAGCATGAGGCTGAGCCAGCGCAGGCCGCTCGCCTTGACGAAGTGCCCGTGGCTGGATCGCACAGGGTCGCGGTAGATGACCTTGGCCGCAATGCGTTTGCCGCGCCGGCGCTCGATCGTGTCATCAATCCCGAGCACAACCGGCCCCTTGGGCGCGAAGGCGGCAACCAGCAGGCCGAGCAGCAGGCGCGAGGCGGCGCGCGGGCACCATGCCGCACGGCTCGGCACGCGATGGTAGTTCACGAACCGCCGCTCGTGTGCCAGGCCGGTGATGCGCAGGATGCTCGTCACCGTGCGCTGGCCCGGCGCCAGGATCGCGCCGGTCAGCAGCACCTCGGCGTGCCGCCAACTGCGTTGAAAGAACAAGGGCGCAAACGCTAGGATGACCGCGGCGAAGCGGGATGGCAGGCGGGGCATGGCGATGCCTCTTGGCGGGGACACGCCAGTAACGCACCAACCCGCTCCGCCACCCAACACCCGCCAGCATCGCCAGGATTGGCCAAAGTCGAGCTGCGATGCCGTAACGGATAACTTTCGGATCATCTCACCGGAGGATTTTCGGATCCTGACGTGAACGGGGTATCATAGGCGGTTTCGGCCGTTGTCCCTGTGGCGGTCTCGCGGATGCGGTGCACCTTGCCGATGGCGGCCAGCCCCGGCCAGGCGTGCCGCTTCTGCAGCCAGCCGATGTCGGTCGAGACGGTGGCCGTGCGTGTCTCGATCCCTGGCGAACGCCTTCGTTCGACACTGCCGTGGCCGGCATCGACGGCCGGCTTGGCCGTGGCGGCCTGGGTGGCGGGGTCGTCAAGGAAGCGGACGACGTCATCGTGCAGCGTGCCCTGGTTGCCCTTCAGCGCCAGGGCATAGTCGCCGCCCTGGTCCACGATCTGCCGGGCCGTGGCGCGCTGGCAGTGCAGCGCGTCGGCGGTCACGATCGTGCCCTGGAGCGCCAGCAGGCGCGAGCCTTGCCGGCACCGCCGTGATCTCGTTCGACTTGGCGTCGGTGCTGACCTGCGCCAGCACCAGCCGCTGCTCGCATCCCCAGGCGCTGACCATGTGCAGCGCCGACGTGCCGCTGGCCCGGTCGAACGAGCGGCGCAGGACCTTGCCGTCGATGGCCACCGCACCCTGCCCGCCGCACAGCACCGAGCACAACGCAATGAACAAAAGCTCGTGGAAGTCATGCAGGCCGGCATTGCCGGTCCGCGGATCATCCAACTCGTCCCAGCACGCCGTAAACCGATCCAAGGCACCACCCCCATGCGCAACCAGCGCCCAAGGAGGTAGAATCCATCAACACCGCACCCAGCAAGCCCCCGCCAAGTCAACAATATTCCAAATGTAATTCCCCTGCGGCCGGCAAGCCGAACCTTGCGTTCCTGGTTGGCTAGGCCGATGTAGCTGGCATGTGGCAGCGTTCGCTTCGATGCCTTGTGCTCTTGATCGCCGGCCTCGCTTTCCTGGGCGGAGCGACGGTGCAAGCGTTGCCGCCCAGCAGCCTGGCCCTTTCTTCTATGATGGGTGCCCCGATGCCGGGCTGCGCCGACGCTGCCATGATGCCGGACACCGACGGCTCCGTGCCGCGTCACGGGATCACCCCGGACTGCGTCAAGCTGATGCAGTGCCTTGGTATTCCCGCACTGCCTGAGCAGGCGAGGTTGGTCGAGGTGCGCATCCGCTACGCCACGATCCTCTACTGGACGCCGGACCGCGTCCTGGGCGGCCTGTCGCCCGAACCGCTTCCCTTCCCGCCCAGACCCGCCTGACCGAGCCGGCGCGCCCTGTGCGCGCTGCTTCGCCACGCCCGGTTCCCGGCTTGTCCCGCGCCCTCTGTGGACCAGCGCCGTAACCTGAACCGGGCCGTCGTCAGCCAAGGAACGCTCCGGCACGCCGGGGCGGGAAGGAATGCAGCACCATGCCTTGCAAGCACCTCACGATGGGCGCAGCCGCGCTCACCCTCAACGTCGCCGTCGTATCCGGCACCGCCATCCTCTTTCCGGCGCTCGCTGCGGTGCAGGACTACCGCTTCGAGCTGGTCGGCAAGCCGCAGGCTGCCCGCGGCGGCAAGAGCACCGTGTCCGTGCGCGTCGTGCATGTGCCGGACAACAAGCCTCTCAAGGACGCGGTCATCTTCGAGAGCAAGGCCGACATGTCCCCCATGGCGATGCCGACCATGACGGCACCCATCAAGCCGGTGCCACCCGCCCGGGACGGCATCTACCGCTTCGAGGTCGAGCCAGGAATGGCCGGGACGTGGGCCATCACGCTTGCGGCCAAGGTCCAGGGTGAGGCCGAGACGGTCCGCGGCACCGTCACCGCCGACCTGGTGAAGTGACGTGCGCGCTCAGTGGGTCCGGCTTGGCGCCGTTGGAGTGCTGGCCGCCGGTCTGGCCGCCTTCGTGCCATCGTCGGCGGAGGCACAGGCGGACGCCGGCCCACTGGGCGCAACCGTGCATGGAATGCTGGCCACCGGCCGCCAACTGAGTCCGGCATTGCGCGCCGCGGCGCTCGACACCGCCGCAGCGTCTGCGAAGGCAGGAGGCGCCGCCGCGCTAGATGACCCGACCATCTCCGACAGCTATTCATACTACCGGGACCCCGGGGTCTTCAGCGGCCACAGCGTGATGGTGACCCAGGCCTATCCGCTTTGGGGCAAGCGGAGCCTTCGGCGCGAGGCGGCGCTGGCCGACGTGGACACCGCGCGGGGTCGGGAGCAGGCGGCCCGGAACGAACTCGACGAGAAGATCAAGGTGGCGTTCGCCCAGTACGACGTTCTCAGCCGGTCCATCGCGGTGAACCGGGACGTGCAGGAGCTTGCACGCCGCATGCGCGCCGCATCGGTCGCCCGTTACGGCCAAGGCGGCGGCGACCAGGCGGCCGTCATCCAGGTTCTCGGCGAGGAGACGACGGCCAAGCTGGAGATCATCCGTCTTGATGGGGAACGCGCGGCCGCCCGTGCCCGTCTCAACGCGCTGGTTGCCCGGCCGACGGATGCGCCCCTTGCCGCTCCGCGGCCCCGGCCCTTGCCGACAAATGGGTTGACCTTGGCAGCCCTGCTTGCGCGCGCCCGCGCCGGCAACCCCACCGTGTCGGCGCAAGCGGCCGAGATGGCTGCCGCCCGGACCCGCAGCACCTTGGCGGACAAGGCCTGGTATCCCGACATCACGGTCGGAGCCGGCCCCCTCATCCAGACCAACAACCGGCCAGTCGGCTTCGCGGCCACCGTCGGCCTGAACATCCCGGTCCCGTGGGGCCGCACGGCGTTCGGCCAGCAGGAAGCCGCCGCCCGCCTGAGCGCGACGCAGCAGCGTTACGACGCGACGCTCCTGGAGGTCGAGGGCGCTCTTGGGGAAGGCATCGCCCGGCTGGAGGCGGCTCGCCGCACCGAGGTGCTGCTGCGCCGCGAGGCGCTGCCGCAGGCGCAGGGGGCCTTCCGGGCGGTCCTTGCAAGCTACGGCCAGGGCCAGGGTGACCTGACGGCAGCCATCGCGGCCGAGCACCGCATCCATGACGTGCAGCTCACGCTGTTGCGCACCGAGCTGGCTGCCCAGACGGAGTTGGCCGGGATCGAGCGGCTGGTCGGGGGTGACCTATGAGCCGGCCATGCGTCCGGGTCCGGATGGCTGCGATGCTCGCCTGCACCGTCGTTGCTGCCAGCTCGGTGCTGGGGGGCTTGCCTGCCATCCTTGCTGCACCGGCTGCCGCATCCGATGGCACCCCGCTCTACTACCAGGACCCGGATGGCAAGCCGGCCTACGCAGCCGATCCGGCGCAGACCCTGGATGGGCGTGACTATAAGCCTGTCTTTGAGGACGCCCCGGCGGCGCAAACCTCCGCCGCCATACCGCCCGCACCCAGGGCGCCGGACCGGGACCGGAAGCCGCTATATTACCGCAATCCGATGGGCCTGCCCGACACGTCGCCCTCGCCCAAGAAAGACTCCATGGGCATGGCCTACCTGCCCGTCTTCGCCGACGAGGACGCGGCGGGTGACCCGCCGGGCACGGTCCGCATCACTCCTGGCCGGATGCAGACCCTGGGCGTGCGGACCGAAACCGTCGAGATGCGGCCGGCGGTCGCCCGGTCGGTGCGCGCGACCGGCACGGTGCAGTTCGACGAACGCCACCTGGCGACCGTCACCACGAAGGTGGCCGGCTGGGTCGAGCACCTGGCCGTCTCGGCAATGGGCGATCCGGTCCGCCGCGGGCAGGTGCTGGCCGAAATCTACGCACCCGAGCTGGTCGTGGCGGAGAAGGAGTACCTGGTCGCGGCCCGCATGGGCGGCGACCTGCAGGCTGCGTCCGTGAGCCGCCTGCGGGCACTCGACGTTCCCGACGCCGAGATTGCCAGGCTGCGGCGCACGGGCGCTGTCTCCCGCCGCATCGCGGTGCGTGCGCAGGCGGACGGGGTGGTGACGGAGAAGCTGGTCCAGGAGGGCATGCGGATCGGTCCCGGCGAACCGCTGTATAAGACGGCCGATCTCTCGACGGTATGGCTGGTCGCCGACGTGCAGGAGCAGGACCTCGGCGCCGTGCAGCCGGGCCAGAAGGCGGCGGCGACATTCGTGGCCTATCCCGGCCGCACGTTCGAGGGGACCGTCGAGTTCATCTACCCCACCCTGTCCGCCGATACCCGCACGGGCCGTGTGCGGGTCGTAGTCGCCAACCCGGACCTGGCCCTGCGCGCAGCGATGTATGCGACCGTGCAGATCGACGCGCCGGCCGGGAGCGGCCCCGTGATGGCCGTGCCGAACTCCGCAGTGATCGACAGCGGCGCCCGCCAGGTCGTGCTGGTTGATCGCGGCGAGGGCCGGTTCGAACACCGGCCGGTGCGCCTCGGGACGCACGGCGACGACTGGGTCCAGGTGCTCGATGGCGTGAAGCCCGGCGAGCGCGTCGTGGTCGGGGCCAACTTCCTGATCGATGCCGAAAGCAACCTGCGGGCAGCGCTCCAGGGGTTCTCCCCTGGCGCCCCCAACCCGCCAGCGTCACCCCAGCCGGGAGCGTCCCGATGATCGGCCGCCTCATCGAGCTGTCGGCGCGCAACAGCGTCATGGTGCTGCTCATCGCGCTCATGCTGGTCGGCCTGGGTGTCTGGTCCGTCGCGAACACCCCGCTCGACGCGCTGCCCGACCTCTCCGACACCCAGGTGATCGTCTACACCGAGTATCCCGGCCAGGCCCCGCAGGTGGTGGAGGACCAGGTCACCTACCCGCTGACCACGGCGCTGCTCGCCGTCCCGCGCGCCAAGGTGGTGCGCGGCTTCTCCAACTTCGGCGTCTCGTTCGTCTATGTCGTGTTCGAGGACGGCACCGACCTTTACTGGGCGCGCAGCCGGGTCCTCGAATACCTGAACTTCGCTGCCAAGCGCCTGCCCGCCGGGGTCACGCCCACGCTGGGACCGGATGCGAGCGGCGTCGGCTGGGTCTACCAGTATGTCGTGATCGGCGCGCAGCGCACGCTGGCCGAGCTGCGCAGCATCCAGGACTGGATCGTCCGCTACCAGCTTGTCACGGCCAAGGGCGTGGCCGAGGTCGCGAGCGTCGGCGGCTTCGAGCGGCAGTATCAGGTCGTCGTCGATCCGCGGAAGCTGCAAGCCTACGGCATCTCCCTCGACCGCGTGACCGACGCGGTCCGGGCCAGCAACCGGGACGTCGGCGGACGCACCATCGAGATGAGCGAGGCCGAATACATGGTCCGCGGCCGCGGTTACCTGCGCGGCACGCAGGACCTGGCCAACGTGGTGCTCAAGGCCGACCCGAACGGCATGGGCACGCCGGTGCTGCTCCGCGACGTGGCCCGCATCCAGCTTGGCCCCGACGAGCGCCGCGGGATCACGGAGATGAACGGGACCGGCGAGGTTGTGGGCGGCATCGCGCTGAAGCGCGACGGCGCCGACGCCCTGACGACAATCGGCAACATCAAGGACAAGCTGGAGGAGCTGCGGCCGGGGTTGCCGGAGGGCGTGTCGGTCCAGCCTGTCTATGACCGGTCGGACCTGATCAACAGTGCGATCTATACCCTCAAGCACACGCTGCTTGAGGAGAGCCTCATCGTCGCGGCCGTGTGCGTGGTCTTCCTGCTGCACGTCCGCAGCGCGCTGGTGGCGATCATCACCCTGCCGATCGGCGTGCTGCTGTCCTTTGCCGGCATGCACGCGCTGGGCATCGGCTCCAACATCATGAGCCTGGGCGGCATCGCCATCGCGCTGGGTGCCATGGTTGATGCGGCGATCGTCATGATCGAAAACGCCCACAAGCATGTGGAACGCCTGAAGCCCGGCGAGCCCCGCGGCCCCGCCCTGATTGCGGCCGCCAAGGAGGTCGGCCCGGCGCTGTTCTTCAGCCTGCTGGTGATCGTGGCGTCGTTCCTGCCCGTCTTTGCGCTGGAGGACCAGGAGGGGCGGCTGTTCAAGCCGCTGGCCTTCACCAAGACCTTCGCCATGGCAGGCGGCGCGCTGCTGGCCGTGACGCTGGTGCCCGTGCTGATGCTGTACTTCGTCCGTGGACGGATCGTCCCGGAGCACAGGAACCCAGTTAACCGCGCGCTGATCTGGCTCTACCGCCCGGTGATCCGCCTCGTGCTGCGCTTGCCCGTCCTGACCGTGCTTGCGTCGGTGCTGGTGCTCGGGATCACGGTCTGGCCCGTGTCGAAGCTCGGCAGCGAGTTCATGCCGAGCCTCAACGAGGGCACGCTGCTCTACATGCCGGTGACGCTGCCGGGCCTGTCAGTGACCAAGGCGGCCGAGCTGCTGCAGACGCAGGACCGCATCATCAAGACCTTTCCGGAGGTCGCCTCGGTGTTCGGCAAAGCCGGGCGCGCCATGACCGCGACCGACCCGGCCCCGGTCGAGATGAGCGAGACCATCGTCAACCTGAAGCCGGAAAGCGAGTGGCGGCCCGGCCTGACCGTGGACGCACTTATCGCAGAGATGAACGAGGCCCTGCAGCTCCCCGGGGTGAGCAACGCCTGGACGATGCCGATCAAGGCCCGCATCGACATGCTGTCCACCGGCATCCGCACGCCGGTTGGCGTGAAGGTGTTCGGGTCTGACCTGGGGACCCTGGAAGGGCTGGCGACACAGGTCGAGCGGGTCGTCAAATCGGTGCCGGGCACGACCAGCGCGTTCGCGGAGCGGCTGAAGGGCGGCCGCTACATCGAGATCGAGCCGGACCGTGCCGCCGCCGCACGCTACGGGCTGTCCGTGGACGACATCCAGAAGGTCGTGTCGGTTGCCCTGGGGGGCGAGACGCTCACCACAACGGTCGAGGGCCGTGAGCGGTATGGGGTGGTGGTCCGCTACCCGCGGGACCTGCGGGACGATCCGCAGGCGATTGCAGGCCAGGTGCTGGTGCCGACCGGGGCAGGCGCGATGATCCCGCTCGGCCAGCTCGCCACGGTCCGGGTCACCCAGGGTCCTCCCAGCATCCGGACCGAGAACGCACAGTTGGTCGCCTACATCTACGTGGACCTGCAAGGCCGCGACCTCGGCGGCTACGTGTCCGAAGCGGCGCGCGCGGTCGCGGCGCAGATCAAGATGCCGCCGGGCTACCACATCCAGTGGAGCGGGCAGTTCGAGTACCTGCAACGTGCCCAGGCCAAGCTCCAGGTGGTGATCCCGGCGACGCTCGTCGTCATCCTGGTGCTGCTCTACCTGAACTTCGGCCGGATCACTGAGACGCTGATCGTGATGGCGTCCGTGCCGTTCGCCCTCGTGGGCGGGGTCTGGCTTCTGTGGTGGCTCGGATACAACGTCAGCGTCGCGGTCGCGGTCGGCTTCATCGCGCTGGCGGGGGTCGCGGCCGAGACCGGGGTCATCATGCTGATCTACCTCGATCACGCGCTGCGGGACCGCCGGGCGCTGCGGGAGCAGGAAGGCAGGCTCTTTGTCCACGCAGACCTTGAGGACGCGATCATGTCGGGCGCCGTCGAGCGAGTCCGGCCGAAGATGATGACCGTCGTCGCGATCATGGCCGGGCTGCTGCCCATCCTCTGGAGCACCGGCACCGGTTCGGAGGTCATGCGCCGCATCGCCGTGCCGATGGTCGGCGGCATGATCTCGTCCACTGTTCTCACCCTGCTCGTCATCCCGGCGATCTACGCGATCGTCAAGGGATGGCGGCTGCCCCGCGACGCCGCGGTCAAGGCCTCCGAGCGCAAGAGGGTCCACATCCCGGCTGAGTGATGGGCCTTCCGCAGCGGGTTACGATGTTGATTGGCGTCTGGCCTACACGAGCGCCAAAGGGGGCAGGACCACCCACTGCGCCACGGGCGACACGCCGGTGCCGAACCAGGGCAGCGTTGGCATCGCCTCTGTGTAGGCCCAGGACTGCCAAACGACGGTGCTCAGGTACTCAACGGCAATCGTGGTGACGACCGACACGGCTACGGTGCCCAGCATCACCGCTGCGAACCGCTGTTCGGGCCAAGACGGGCTACCGAGTGCGAGCAGGGCGGCAGTCACCGTGGCGAGCGCGATCAGCACGTCTCCCACCGTGCAGTGCAGGACCATCGGAGCGATCCCGCCTCCCACATAGAAACCCCTGCCCGCAGGTGCCGTCGGCGCGGCAGCGTTGCGGTCATGGTGCGATACGTCCTGCGCTCAGGTGCCGGGCTTCGCCGCAGGAGGCGTGGCCAAAGGCAGGTCGTCATGGGTGTTGAGCCAAACGCCGTGATGCGAGCGCCCTGTCGGCATCGTGGAGTACGTGCCGTTGGCGGGATCCACGACCGCGACCGACTGCGTCCAGCAGCGGCTTACCAAGATCTTGCCGTCGGGCGCGAAGTCCATGTCATCCGGCCCGCCCGCGATCTTGAACCGCCGCAGCTCCGTCAGGCTCTCGGCGTCGAGCACGACGATGCTGCCGTCCACCCGGTTGCTCACATAGACCGACTTGCCGTCATGCGGCACGAACAGGACGTGGGCGCCCTTGGCCGTGTGGATGCCGCGCTCGACCTTGCCGTCCGCCGGGTTCACGACGACCACGTAGTCCGCGCCCATGATGCCGACCAGGAGCTTGCCGCGGTGCCAGAGCACGCCCGCGGGCGCAGGCCCCACGGCCGATTTCTAGACGGGCTTGCCGGAGCGGACGTCAATGGCGACCAGGCCGCGGGTTGATTGCAGCGAGACGAACGCCGCCCCGGAGTCCGGCGAGAAGCTGAGGTGGTTGGGCATCCCTTGGACCGGAACCCGGTTCGCCAGGCGCATGGTGCCCGCGTCGTAGATATCGATCTGGTTACGCAGCAGGCCGTTGACCACGAGCCACTTGCCGTCCGGGCTGAAGCCGAACTGGTAGGGGTCGCTCACGGGCATCCGCTTCTCGACCACCCCCGTGTTTGGATCGAGGAGCAGCATCTCGTTCGCAGTGGTATCGCCGACGAGCAGGAACCTGTGGTCGGGCGTCAGGGCCATGTGGTGCGGCTCGCGCAGTAGGGGGATGCGGCGGACCTCCTGCCTGGGCTCTACATCGAACAAGCTGACCGCCGCGTCGCCGGAGTCGATGACGGACGCAAGGCCACCTAGCTTCCGAGGCGCCGGGCCTGGCCCGGCGGTGCCCGGCGCCGGCGCCAGAAAGGCGTCAAGGACGGACGTCCGGACGGATGCTTGCCCGCCCTCGTTCGCCCAAACGAACCAGCCCCGGCCAAGACTGCCGCCACGCACGCTACTGCCAGCCCTGATCTCATGGCGCCGCGATCCCGTTCCTCGAACTGGTCCTAGAGCAGATTGCAGTCAGGTCAGGCGCGCAGCGACCAGACCTGAAGCTGCAAGTCTCTGCTCGCAAACAAAAAAGCTAGACCGGTTTGCGTCCAGTTTGGACGCAAACCGGTCTAGGCACGACCGAATAGTCGGCGAGCGCAGTCCCGGGGCGTGCTGCCGCAACGAAGAAGATCGCCTCCGCTGAGAACCGTAGAAGCCCGGACATGCTCTTGCTCCTCCATCGGCTCTCGGGCGTCCGAGCCAGACTGCAGGCAGGCCGTCACATGCCTGCCCGCCCTCCGAGCACCGCCCCGTTTGTTAGGCGGGACGGCGCTTGCCGGCTATGAGCGCGAATTGAGCGCGTGGGGCGCCCCCTCGTTGGGCTGCGGAATCAGCCCTGCCGGAGAAGTTGCGTCGGAATGGGGATAGGCCTCCCCGATCGGTCGCGTTGCACCCGGCAGGGAGTTGGGGGGCTGGATGCCCTGTGCGGAGCTAACGATCGGCGTCTGGCCGCTAGGGGCGACAAGGCGGCCCTCGTTGACGCGGGCGTGCGGCGGGCCGCCGTCCGGAAGTGCGTTGGGCACGATCTCACCCTGTGCGGACCCGGTCACCGGCACCTGGGCGTCGTCGGCCCAGGCAGTGCTTTCCTGTGCCGCGACACCCAGAAGGATCGCCGCTGCAAGGGCATGCGGTAGAATGGACATGGCATCAAGTCTCCATCGTGCCTCCGGCAGGGTTCGCGCCGGGGTTGCGACCGAGATGAGGCCCAGACATTGCCGCCGTGTCTTGGCCGGATGACGAACTGTGTCGGGCCGTTGCGCGGCCAGGCAGGAACACCTGCGCGCTCAGCCCTCCCTGTCGCCGGTTGCTGAGACGGACCGTGCCGCCCTCGTTCGCGATGGCCTGGCGGGCAATGGCCAGCCCGAGGCCGACCCCGCCGGTCCCGCGGTTGCGCGAATGCTCCAGGCGCTGGAAAGGCTCGAACACCCGGTCCAGGTCGGACTCCGGGATGCCAGGTCCCGTGTCCTCCACCCTGACGGTGACGCCTGCCACGGAACACACGACACTGACCTGCGCGCCGCCGCCATAGGTCACGGCGTTGTTCACCAGGTTGGCGAAGGCGCGCTTCACCCCCGATGGGTGCAGGGGAAGGGCGATGTGGTTCGGCCCCGCATATGTGGCCACGCCTCCCGCGTCGCAAACGTCGTCGGTCAGGGTGGACAACAGGGCCGCAAGGTCCGTGACCTGCTTCGGCTCGGTCTCGCCACGCAGGTAGGCGAGCGTCGCCTCGATCATCGCTTCCATCTCTTCCAGGTCGGCGTCGATGGCGGCCTGCATCTCGGGATCGTCGAGGAACCCGGCGCGCAGCCGCAGGCGGGTAATCGGCGTGCGCAGATCGTGCGACACCGCGGCCAGCGCCTGGGTGCGGTCCTGCATCAGCCGGTGAATGCGCGCCTGCATCCCGTTGAACGCCTGCGCGACGTGCCGCACCTCCTCCGGCCCGGTCTCGGCCACCGCCACGTCCGGCCCCCGGCCGATCGCGTCCGCAGCCGATGCGAGGCGCCGCAGCGGGCGGATCAGGCTGCGCAGCAGCATGGATGCCACCGCGACGACCCCGACCGCCATCAGCGTGGTCGAGAGCAGGGCGGAATGCACCGGCTCGGGCAGCCCGCCTCCGGCCA
>JAABUK010006492.1_pt1 | contig 17430 bp, 24 predicted proteins | sample 5559141 | NCBI WGS metagenome assembly JAABUK01 (sample SAMN10711869, study PRJNA513367) | rock metagenome | isolation source: Antarctica rocks | place: Antarctica: Victoria Land, Pudding Butte nord | collected 2016-01-03 | reverse complement strand
TGTGGGCGGCAGCACATACATCAAGTTTCTGACAAAGCCGAAGGCATACACTCAAATCATTGGACGGCTCATTGGTGGAAGGCGAAAGAACAGATTTGTGCAGGAAGAGTAAAGTTTGACACACATTGACACATATTTTGATGCCACAACACACAAGTTGATTTGGCTTGCTTGATGCCTTAGCAGCATCAGCTGTCCTAGTCGTGAGCACTCTTCGAAATGATTGATGTGGACCGGTGGAAGTCTTCTTTCCAAGTCGTATATTTCTGCTGCAACCTAAGCTGAGCGGAAGGCGTCGTCACTGTTGCACCCGTGAGGATCAAGGCGTGATTGCACAACAGGTGTCGCGGTAAAGCTGAGAGGTTACTGTCCCTCACTGTCATACAGCCCAGAGCCAGAAGTTAGACGCGGTGATCAAGACACAAGCTTGCACGGCCTTCGACGCACGCAGTTTCAGCAACAGAGCCAACGATGCTTGGAGTGAGCTACGTTGAGTTACTGTTAATCGTCGGCTTGGGCTCGGTTGTCTTAGGTACCTTTGCGAGCCTGCTTCACCTCGGTGACACTGCTTGCTGCACCACACCTCAGCAAAGTCACTTACGGCTGCAGGGCCTAAGGACCTTCCCCGAGTGGCAAGACACGCTGGGCAAGCCACTGGCAGAGCAGCAGCATATCTCACAATGGCCAGAAGCAAGTTTGCTAGGTTTTCAGAGGAGGCACAACTGGACAAGGTAAAATTGGCCTTGCATGCTTGCAAGCCTAGTAATGAGGCACTGAAGTCAGGCGCAGCACAGCTTAGTAGAACCAGGCTGTAAGACCGTTTTTCCTGTACATATGCTGCATCAGCTGTGGCCTCATCATGCATCGTTTCTGAAGCAGTAATTGGTGCCTTTGCTTGAAATAATGTGTACACAAGCGCACTGCACACACTGGCTGCATGCATATGCCATCTGCAGCTGCTCTCTTGCAGCATTGCAGCAGACCGTTCCCTGCATCCTTGAGGCGCGTCCCTGTTTTTGGCTTGTCATTTTCAGCATGTGGTGCCTGCTGTGCAGCTGCATGCAGAGATGCAGCAAAGCATGCAGCAGCTGTCTGCCATCCAATCTGAACTGCGGGGCAACATCAACTTCATGAATCCAGGGTGAGTCATGCAGATGTCAAGGCCATCTTGAATCAGCCAAAGTTGTGCATGCATGGTGGCATGGTGACAAACACATGTCACATTGCGCACTGTTCCTGATTTGAAATCAGGAAGATTACCCTTACGCCTGTCAAACATGTCATTATTCACAGTGTATATGGTAGTCTTCACAGCAATGGCAGGCTTCAACAACAGACCATCTTGCATACCACTTGTTTCAATACTGCTGTGGCTGGGGTCTTTTGTGACCAGGACAGTAGCTGTAAGGATAAAACTTGCTCAACAAGCCAAAGCTAATACATGCTAGTTCTGTGGTGCACAGACCAGTCGCACAAAGAGCTCTCAGAATGCAGCGACCCGCCCCCGCTGACCAGCACTCCCCTGCCTCTTCTTCAGCAGGATTTAACCCTCCACAGCTCCAGTATAGGACAAGCCAGGCTCACCAGCCTTCCAGCAAAACTCATCCACCTGCAGCTTCTAGCTTTGCAGCATCTGCAGCTGACACAGCAGCTGCTATGAGCATGTCCCTGAGGCAAACATCTGATGAGCTTCAAAGTCATGCCTCACAGGTACAAGGGGCACATTCACTATACCGTGCATGTGGTGTTTTTCATGTCAATGGTGTGTTTGTTGAGATATTTTTGCAGTCATGCTAGTGCTTGCAATGCCCAGGTGTCTGGGAATGTATGTGCTAGCCATTGTCACATCTGTTTGTTGCCCTCTGACATATGTTCCACTTCAGTAGTTTTGTGACCACTGACTCAGCTGCTGTGCTTGTTTTGCAGGTACCCAGTGAGCAGCTGAGACCTTTACCTATTTCAGCTGTATCGCTTGGAAAGGCACCAATTCGGTCTGACAGCATTGCGACTGGATCTGACATTCTGTTGGATGCATTGCGGGAAGAAGAAGTCGCAGCGCATGCACAGCGATTCCTGGAAACAGAGCAAGGACAGGCCATATTGAAAAGCCCAGGCACTGTTAGCAATGGGTAGTATCGCTTGGTTGTTTAGGGAATACGCTAGATTTGTGCTGTATTAGATGACACTTGTGACTGTTACAGGCGCTGTAGCTAGCTTACTGCAATCACCTAGTATATGCTGGTTCCCTTGATACTATCTGCTGGTCGTTGCTACGGGGTCTAGACCAGATCAGTCCAGATCTGATGAAGTCATGATGATTGCAACCGCTTAAGCTTGTGAAGTAGCTGCTTGTATATGGTGTACAGACTTTCAGGACTGACAGCACATTAGTGATAGCAAATACAGGTCGTGCATACCAGGCCAAACTCAAGAGTTCGGAAACTGCACCAGTCCTTGTGTCTACAAAATTGACTTGAGCAATGTTTCAAGAAATCAAAACCGAGGGGAATCTGAACTTCATTTGCTGTAACACAGTAATCCTTCTTCACCTCGTTCCTGTCTACACGATGCGAGCTTTCGGAAGCGCAAGTGGTTCCGGCATCTCCATGTACCCATTGAATCGTGATTCAGAGAAAATAGCCGCTTACCCAGCTTGATTTGGTGCCGGACAGCTCCAGGTTCAGCCACCCCGATGTTGTGACTTTACGGTAACTTTGGGCGAAGCTTTCGTCCCTGAGGTGACCTGCACTACAGTCTCGTCCGTTGGACAGCTCATCCGTCTCCGGTTAGAAAGCACCAGGTGCAAGAAGCTTTGCTCGTTTTACGACCTGGTGGCAGCTCGTCAGCTGCGCTTCTAGATCCTCTCCTGCGACACCATGAATGGTCTTGTGGTATCCAACGACAGCCTAAGGGAGTCCAACAGAGCAAGAAAGCAAGTGCTTCTTGCTGAGCTTGAAAGGATCCAAGCTCAAAAGGAAGCCGTTGAGCAGCAATTAGCTGCTCTTGGTAGAGGGCCACCAAAGGCTTCCCAAGCGAAGACCACTTCACAGCTCGCCCTGACAGGCGGACCAAAGAAACGACCAGCAAAGGGTGTACCTGTGGACGATCTCAGACCAGACAAGCGGCCCAAAGTTCAGCCAGAATGGCAGAAAAAGGAGCAGTCAGTCTGGAGTACTTGCCAGACAATTCTGAAGGGCATGACCAAGGGAGGTCTGGTCCACATCTTCATGCAGCCAGTCAGCCTGGCGCAGTTTCCAGACTATTCTGTGTACGTCAAGAACCCTATGGACCTTGGCACTGTCAGCAAAAAGCTGAACAAGCCGGGACACAGGGACTACACAGATCCCTTGCAGTTCAGAGATGACGTGCGCCAAGTCTGGAAGAACTGCAGCCTGTACAACACACCTGACTCGCCTGTCGGGAAGACTGGCCTGCAAATGTCAGAGAAGTTTGAAAGCCAGTGGAGCAAGTACATGGTTGAGGACAAGTGGAAGCAGGCGCAACTAGCCAAGCAGCAGTCTGCGCAGGTCAGTCAAGCAAACATGATACCCATCATTTTCTTCAAAAAGACTTGGAGCTGTTTTGGCCCAAAGTGTCTGACCCACCATTGCAGGCAGTCTTAGGTCATTGCGCACAGAATGGCATGTCATCTTTGATTGGTTCAGTCTGGCATGCATGTCGTTGGCTGCTGGACATCTGCCTGCTTGTCAACTCTTCAACCAGTTGTTGTAAACCATTCTGCCTGGTTCTAGTGTGATATACACATCTGAGCAACAGAGTGCTGTACAGTTTTTGTTTTGAATTCTGGCATGTCTTATGGCATACAATCTGTACATATTCTCCTACCGTTGGTATGACTCTACACAGGTGCCTTGAACTTGGCTCTGCACAGCTGAGTTGAAGCAAGGTACCATTGTCTGGACCGGCAAGTTCTGGTAGCATTTGATTGAGTCCCTATACACAAGCCATGACAGTACACGCACGTGTAACAGGAACAGAGGAATGGCGTCAATGCTGAGGAGTTCCACCAACTGGGTAGACAGCTGCATGATGTGACAGAGCGCATTCAGATTCGCACCAACCCTGGTCCTCCCAGCGCTGACAGGGACATGACCTTTGATGAGAAGCGCAAGCTCAGCGTCTTCATTTCCTCCATTGATGGAGACAAACTGGGGCAAGTGCTGGAGATCATCACGCAGGAGGAGCCAGATCTCCCAGGCATGTTCTGCACACCATCCTACATGCATTCATTCTTTGCATTATTGATTCATGCCTCCATTCAGTTCATTCATTTATCTGTCCATTCGTTCACCCATGCGTGCACAGAGCCATCCACACATCCACTCATTCGTTTGTTATACGTCTGTCTTCAGCTATGGTACATACAGTCATGCATATCAGTAGCTCCCTGTACAAGGTTCTGTCTGCCCAATTCTGGGCGATGTCTAATGGCTACTGAGCATGTCGTGCATCTGCTCTTGCACTGTGAGATCATGTGAAGGCCAGTCTGTGCAGAGATAGCTTGAAATAGGCAGGTTGCACCACCTATGTTCATGCGCCCATGGCACAACAAGCTCTGGCAACAGCCAGGCTCTTCAGGCATGCTCTGCATACCAGCTGCAGTACTGTTCAGTCAGTACATTTACACTTGGGATAACAAGAGTGGCACAGAAACCTAAAAAAAAAGGTTCTGGATTGCTTCTCCTGTGTGACTCCTCTTACTTCGGGACACTGATAATGTACTGGCTGAATGGCTGTGCTCTGCATTAATGTAGCAAGACTGCATGCCAGGCATTAACAAAAGCAGTCAGCATCGGATGCAGCTGGCCTGTTGGCAGTCACTGCTTACTCTAGCGCATGCACGGTGTGGGACGCTGACTGACGAGTGTGTTGATGACACTGACAAGAACTCACTGTGACACAAGTGCTGACGAGTACATTGCTAACTAATGCATCTTTGTCTGCAAAGGCACAAAGCTACACATGACATGTCTCAAGGAAAGGTAAGAGTGTGATCACCAGCAGAAGACAAGGCAATTCAAGGCTGGCTACAAAGTTGGTTCGCAGCAACACTGCTTGCGCTGGCATGTTTCAACAGCATCAGTGTACACATCTCCCATGCGGCTGAGCTTACATGCAATCAGTCCCTGGGTACACACAACTGAGTCACTGCCGACATTGCAAGCAACCCAGGTTCCACAGCCAGATACATCCAACCGCTTGGATGTACTTCATGGCAACTGTCAAGGTTTCAACCATCTTTTGGGTAACAATTGGCATCATGCCAAAAGGCAGAGGAGTTTCTTTTCCAACCTGGGTATCAAAACCATGCACATCAGGCCAAAGCTTGTAACGTTCTTCTTCTTCAGCTCGGTGCAGTGCCATAAGGGTCCCCTTCATGATGCAGGGGGTCAGGATGGGGAGATTGAGCTTGATATGGATGCGCTGAGTCGCAAGGCCTTGTGGGCTCTGCACGAGCTGTACATGAACAGTGTGCCAGCCAAGAATGGCCCGCCGAGAAAGGGGGGAGGGGGTGGCAGATCAGGCACCCCGGGGGCTGCTAGGGGCGCCTCGCAGGGACCCATGGCGAATCAACCTGAGGTGTGTGTGTGCACCAGCTAGCGTTGAGTGTGTGCCGACTGATTATATGTCGTGCTGCAAAAGTACATTGATGGGGTTGCAGAGAACTTGGCAGTTTCTGAACAAAGATTTATCCCATTGCTGATGACTTTTTGCACCCCAATAAGACCACATGAGCATTGGCAATGCACTTTGCAAGCCTCCTGACAACAAGTCTGTCAAGCCTAACGCCAATGCTAGTAGATTTGCCAGGTGAATGATTGAGCTGAAAGGTTGCAAACACAATTCACTCTTTCACCCTGTGAATCCCGCTCATATGCTTGACACATCCGTAAGAATATTCCCAGCCCTTCTGATCTGCCAGTTCACTGCATCATTCAGCAGAACACAAGTCAAGGTGTACACTTTGTTCACACAAAAGGTAAAATCTGATGTTCATTGTGCATGTTCTGGTTGCTGACATCTGTGAGGTCCAGTCATCATGCCTGTTGTCTTGTCTTTTGAATGACCCCCTTTCCCTCCCCCCCCCCTCCCCTGTTCTCCATGAAACATTATTCAGAGTAAATCCTGCAGGTGTCATCTCAGCGCAGTCCTGCAGTGAAGCGGGAGGGCTCTGGGGCCACTGGAGGGGCCGGTGCACGACGCCCCATTGCTGACAGCAGCACCTCTAGTGGTAAGCTGCTACTCTAGTCACAACACATCTGTTTGCTCACATGCCTTGTCAGCAAATCACTTTTCGGCAATGGACTTTTTGCATGTGCTGTATGTGTGGCAGCTTGTTCTGTGTGAACATGTGTGAACCGAGTTGCATGCATGTCCCTGTTTGGTGCATGTGCTTGATTTGCATGTCACACTTCTTTGCCTTGACTCACTGCTTTACCTGCAGATTCCAGCTCAGATGATGAAGATGATGCCCAAGGGCGACCGCAAAGTATGCCCTGCCTGTGTAGTCCCCCCTGACTTTGCCTATGCCTTTGCATTTTGCACACATACTCCCTCTGCTTTGTTGTGTTGCCCCAGCCACATATGTGTCCTGCTCAAAAGACACCTTGCTAGCTTTGCCCATTGTGGTCATAGTTGATGTAGCCCAAGCGGCAGCCAAATCAAATCAACATGTGTTGCTCGACAGTCCTGATTCTTGAAAGAGTTTCTGACCAGGCTGTCCTTGATGTGCAGAGCAAGCAGGCCCTGGGGGACCCACCCTGATGTCCTCCAATCACCTGGGGGCCCCCACAATCCTACCGAGTGGAGGTGCCAAAGCCCGCCAGGTGGAACTCTTTGTCAGCTTTCATGCACCATCCTTACTCCTCTGTTGCAGAATCACATCTGCTGTCATAAGTCCGTGCAACAGATGCCATGGCTTGCACCCATCAGCAGCATGTGCATGTGGATGTGGCTATCGCTGGTACTGATGCAACACATGTAATCTTCTGTTGCGCTGTTGTGACTGCTGTTGCCAGCACTCTGGCTTGCCAATCACAACACACCAGCTGAAGACTGCCTGTGTTGCATCAGTACCAGTGATAGCCACACACACAGCCGCCAACAAGTGCATGAGCAGAAATCCACAGACCAGTTGTCAGGCTAGACCTGCAGAAAATGAGGGGTGTGTTTGTCTACAGGACACCAAACTGACCAATGCCGCAGCATGGGACAGCTTAGCTGCTGGTAACGGCAATGAAGAAGAGGATGGGCAGAAAGGCGCTGAGGAAGAAGAGGACAACGAGGGTGGCCTCTGGAACAACTTCCAGGCTCGGGATGACGTTGAGCGTGCTGAGGTATGTAGTGCTCAAGCATGGACAGCAGCACTGCAAGTACTTTGATGTGAAAACTCCATAGCAGCAATGCAAGAGTTTTGGCCTATTGGAGTGATGTGGAATTCAATCAATTTGTAAGAGTTTCATCATGATCTGTGTTGCTACTTTGTCAAGTCCCAGGCTTGCTGTTCATCACAACCCTTCTCAGACCAGCACATATGTGTGCATAAGCAGCACAGCAGCTGATGTGAGCACATTTGGTGAGAGAGACATGTTGGGCTGAAGGCAGCGTTTGCTGTTGCAGAAACAGCGGCAGGTTAGAGAAAAAGAGGAGGCCATCCGGCGGCAGAAAGAAGAGGTATTGCCCATTCCTGCTCACAGCATAATGCAAGAACTTGCCTCTGCGCTCCTGCCCTTGACATCTGTTGCTTTTCCTATCATAGTGGTTGTCACTCCTGGTGATGTCATGCCATTGTATTGTGCCTGTCATGGAGAGTCATAAGAAGCCAGAACAGTTGCAAGGGGCGAACCACAGTGGCAATGTCTGTCACCTTGGCTGTGAAGGCTCTTTTCTTTTTTGTCACACTTGGCATAAAGGCTGTTTACTTTGAAAGCACAAAGTACAGTTCAAATCTTAAACAGTAAGCTGCGACTCATGCACAGGAAGCACAGGAGGCCGCAGCAGCAGCTGCAAAGGCTCTTGAGGAAGAGGATAAGCAGAAAGCGGAGGAGGCAGCTCGCAAAGCAGAAGAGCTGGCAGCTGTTCAGCGAGAAATGGATGAAAAGAAGGCCAAAGACCGTGCCATGCTTGAGGTCAGCAGAAGCTGCTCTGTACCTGCTTTGCAGCTGGCTGCACAAGTGTGCTGTGTCATCATATGTAGCACATGGCCTGCTGCTCAGATGCAGCTGCAGCATACCTCAAGTTATCCATGAGTCAGCAGCGGCATTCTCACATGACTGTGATGTTTCTGTTGCATGTTGAAATGAGGACAGCAGCAAGTGTATGCAGTGTTTGTTACAGTTGTAGCTGAGCATTACGTCGCGCAAAGTTATCTCTGACAGTCTTGGGTCATGAGTCATCTTGTGCAGCTTTGAAGAAGTGGTGCACTGCTTCACAACATGTCCACGCTCTAATGTACAGGTACACGCGCGGGCCATACTACAGCATGGTCTTAAGAAGGGGTCTTGCTTATCTATAGCAGGGAGCAATTCACATTGTGTATGTCACTGACTGTTGCGTCTGCATGAGCAGGCACAAGCGCAGGAGCATGATTTGGAAGGTGCCAAGACTGTTCACAAGATGCTACACACAGCAAAAGCACCAGTTGATGGTGGTCTGGCTCTCCGTGAAAACGAAGATGATCTGGATTTTGGCGATGAAGACGATGAGGGAGATGAAGGGGCTGATGTCGAGGACATGGACGTTGCAAATGAGGAGGGCGAGGTCGAAGACATATAGCCTTGTACACAGCTGACCTTACATCAACCACTGTCACTACTGAGATGTGTTTGCTGTTGTCCTCCCTCACTGGTGTTAGTTGTACAAGCGATATTGCTGTCCGTGATGAATCTGCAACAAAATCATTGAAGCATTGAGACCAAGGCAAACAGGCAGCATGTTTAGCCCCACTACCTGCGCTCAAGACTTCAAGCACTATCCCTCCTGCCAGAGCAAAGATATAAGTGTGCAGCACAGGTCAGGGTGCATAAAAACCACCTCTTTAAAGTGGACAACACTGCAGCAACCCAATGAGTTGTATGCATACGTGATGTCAAGTTGCAGCTCCTAACTATCATTCAAGTCATGTGCAAGAGAACGGAAATGGCAGCTGTACAAGGGCACGTGATAGCAGGGCTCCCTAACATCTGGCAGCACATAACGCAGCGGTGCAAATACAGTTGCACCACTGGTGGTATAGCTTCATCAGATCTTGGTTTCATCTGGTTGTCCTCCTAGGCCAATCTCTACCAGACAGGAAGATGCAGCAGCATCTGCTTTCAAGGTGCCGGCGTCCATCCCACATGAAACAGATTTTCTGTGTCTCCCTAGCTAGGATGATGCCTCGATTTTGCCCATCTAGCACAGCAGCACCGTCCATTGCATGTCTAGCCAATGCTTCCTGAGGTGGATTTGTGTCAGAGCTACAACATGAGTCCTTGCCAGCTCAACAACACACCAGCACAGATCACAGAGCTAATTCCAGATGGGAATGCCTGCACAGCCTGACCACTGCACGCCTCCAGTTCAGACACCCTTGACTGTGCTCACAATCTGAATTCAGGTCCCCTGCATTGCTCTTCTGGCTCTGATTGCTCCAACTAGCCTCTGGCTGACTAATCCCCACAGAAACCTGGCACGTGTCGATGTGTTCGCCACAGCAACTTGCTTGGTGACTGCTCTGTCAGAAGCTAACTGCGCGTTGGGAAACTTTCCATACATCTGACGTGGTTGGTTCCTGCAATTTTGTAAACAAAAATGTTGATTGGGAAGGGTGTAAGCTGCTGGTGTAGGGCAAGAGAACGCACATTGTCCTAGCTTCTGCACAGCAGTACATGCTGGCTACCTTAAGAGCAAAAGCTGCAGATAGGTATAATTTCTGCATCACTAATAATCGAGTACAAAGAGCATGATTGAAAGCACTGCTGCTAAGTTGGCAAACCAGGAAATGCAGGCAAACATCATTTGAGGCTGATTGAGGGTGAGGCACCTGAAGGGAGCTGCTTGGTCAGCAGCCTGCTGCTCTTTAGCCATTCTGTCACTCAACACTTTGACAACACACTCGTGCACTTGGCGCACAAAGTATTGAGGATCCAGGATGGCATTGAGTGGCTCTGCCTTGAGCAAGTGCTTCCCGTTGACCTCCTGCGCATTTGCAACCAGTACTGTGCATGTAGCATGATATCAAAGAATGTCAAAGGCAACAGCAGCATTCGCTTCTGTTGCAGGAGGGTGCAGAGAAGCAGATGTTGGCCATCAGCATCCAGTCAACACTAGTCAGCGCCACGAATTTCTGCATGGACCATTTGCATGACGATATTTTGAGCGAAGTGCTCACCCGGAACGACACAGGCTGACCGGTCTCGGCGTCCCTTGCATCAACAATGTGAGGTGATCCATATCCGATATTGTCATCGAACATGATCTGAATATGCTCCTCGTCTCGCCTGTTCAGAAGGAGCAGCTTGCCAGCCTTAGATCGCTCTGCGTTGGTTTTCCAAAACGGGTAGTAGTCGCGCAGGGCATAAGCGCGGTTGATTCTGCGTTTGCCGCACTCGTGCAGGAAAGCTAGCCTCATCTCTGGAAACGTTCTCAGCAGCTTCTTGCCGGACTCAGCAGCACAGGCCTCCAGCTCTCTTAGCGTGAGCTTCTTAGCAGTCATGACCTTTGGTGACGCACCTGTGGTAGCATACAAACCATTGACAACAGGTCATGTTAAAGTCTTTCAGTCGATGCTGACACTTGCTTACAGATGTGCGCTTTGCATGATGCATCCTGTCTGCTGCACCTTGGCAGGTCAGCTGACCCTGATATACCACACATAATGCTTATTGGTGCCTATGACAGAATGTGCACAAGCAGCAGCCGTGTAGGTGCTCACCCAAGCAGAGAATACTGCCATCAGGCTTGGTAGATTCCCTGTAGAAGGCGCCGACATTCTGTGGCATCGACATGCGCAAGTCAGTTTGACCATCCGAGCCATCCATGCGTACCTGGAAACACAGCAGTACAGGGTGAACTGCATGCCAAGTTTGCAACAGTGCTGTATACATTTGCGCAAAGAAGCTCAGGATGTGTCAAACTGCAGTGTCTCCTGACAAGCTGATGATTAATTTCCAACATTGGCAAACTGATGCATTCAAACTCCAGGAAAGCACTCACCATATCAAAGCAGATGCCACTAAAGCAAGCACTGATGCAATCATGCAACTTTGAAAAGGAATGCACTGACGCAGCTAATGCAGATGGCTAGCATGCTGACTGCACACACACCTCAGGGTAAGACGGATGCTGGCCAGTAGCAAATGCATTCATCTCCTCTACAACTTCTGCAACATCTGCCCCAAAAGACCGGAACACAATTGTGAAGTCTCTTCCCTGCAAACCCACTTATAGTCAGTCAATGTGCAGAAACATCTCTACATGCCTCACCTGCTTGGGCTGCAGCACAATGGCAAAAGCTGTCTGTATCCCATGCACAGCAAAGCAAACATCAAGCTGTAATGCACCTGTGTCAGCGCACTACACTGCAGTAGAGCCAGCAGGTACTGCATGTGAAATCGACCCCGCAACAGGTGCAGTGACGTTTACACGTTGTGCTTTAGCCATGAGAGCGGGCAACTCTGTATTTCTCGGTTTACTTTGTACATTTTCATCAGCTATCTGTTTTGTCAAATAAGCTTCATCTTACCTGTAACTGCAAATGTTTGAGCAGCTCAAAGAAGGAGGGCAGGATTCGTTGCTGAATGCCTGCGGTTGGCGCATGCGTCAGCTTCTCCGTCAGTTTCTCAAACACGCCCCTGCATGATGCATCATGTTCATGTCCAAGATTGCTTGTTGGCAGAAACAGAACGCCCCTGCATGATGCATCGTGTTCATGTTCAAAATTTGCTTGTTAACAGAGGCAGACCTTGTTCAACTGAGATGCGATCCTCAAGTTCAAGGATGTGGTGATGATTCACAGCTGGTCAACACAGAGTTTGGCTGTACTGGCAAAAAGTCATGAGCAGAGCATGCATGAAAAGACAAGGACTTGACTGATTGCCCACAGTCAAGCAGTAAAGTCTTTATACGAATGCTTTGCCCATGATTTTTTGCCAGTGTAGCCAAACTCTGTAGTGATGACAGGGCAGGTCACTGGCAAATTCTGCTTATACTGCATCTCCATGTAGATCCAGGGACCCAAGCAGACTATAACAATGAACTGGAGTTCAGCACTTAGGAACATTAAGGGACAATGACAACACATCTTCTGATGAACTTGGCAGACAACCATCATGATGACTATAAAATCAACAACAAAAATCCTGTGATAGAGTCCAATGCACAGATTGACCTGAACATATCTCCCGGTTGTCCTGCTTCCGTGAAGATTCTCTTCAGCTTTTGCCTGTCGCTCTTGATGGCTGTGTTCATGGCTTCAATGGCTGGCCCTTCGCCCACCTTGAAGGGAAGAAGAAAGGAGTCCAGGAAGATGCGGTAGCTCATCAGCTGGGGATCGCTTGCAGGCCTGCATATGTGGCAATGACAGTCACAGCAACGTCAGGGTTTACAGCATGCAGCAGCTCACAACAGCCCTGCTGCAAAACTGATGCAAGGGCGGTGCAGCTGCTCATTAGCTGAGGGACGCTTGCAAGCCAATGTGTACAGCAACATGAGTCATTGCATTCAGGAGCACAGCAGGGGCACAGCAGGAGCACAACTGCAGCACCTTGTTCAACCAACATGCTGAAGAGGTATGCTTGCCTGTCGAAGTGCTGGTCGGTCTGAGTCTGTTTGCTTCACACGCACAGGCATGAATGGCATGATCAGCTTCAGACATGTTGCTGATATGAAATAAGACAACATGCTACTGTGTTCAGACGGCACAGAATGCTAAGTGAGAGCACCAGGCGCTGCTCATAGCAACGCCATGCACATGTGGATTATGCTGAAAGTAGACAACATGCAACGTGGATAGGGAAGCTAATCTTGGAGGCAAAATGTCCACCTGTCTGTAGCCAATCTGCCAACAGGCACCCACATGGGTCCAGGCTCTAATCTGCCCCAGGCACACTCACTCAGTAACATGTTGATCATCTGAGTCATGTCTGAGTCTTGAGCCTTGTCTGTCATGATGATGGTCTTGTTGATGTCAAAATGCAGCACCAGACGTGCCTTGCATGCAAACTGCTCTGCCAGAATGACACCAGGTGGACCATCAATAAACCTGCATGTTTGCACATACCAGTCACAGTTGTACATGGAACAGTAGCAGAGATTGCAGCAAGCCTCTCACTGGTGTTTGTGCACAGCACATAAATGCACTTATCATTCATGTTCAGATATGCTTGTGCATGAGTATGTGTACACATACTTGTCTGCCCATTATGTGACAGGTAGCACACGTAGCATCTTCACGTTGGGGATCAAAACACATAACATATTACCAGGTGGTTGCACAAGTGTCTATGAGCTGCCTGTCCAGTGCATTGCACTGGCATGTCTGGGGTGTGAGCAAAGTGTAACAGAGGAAGCGGTTGTCAAGACTTCATATCAGAAAACGACACCGGCAACAATACCATTACCTGTACATTACCATTGCCTGTACAATGTCATTGCCTGAAAGATATCATTACCTGTATGAAGCACAGCCCACATGCTGTAGCTGTGGTTAAGACTCACAAGCTGGGAGTTGCATACCAAGCGAAAGAAGCCATAAACTATGCACCAGTATGCAACAATCATCCCACATGCAGCTACTGACTGTGCACGCAAACTGGGACGTAAGCTGATAGCAAAGACAGATGCAGACCTGCGCACAAGGCCTGCTGCTTCTGTCCCATACTTGCTGAAGGAACGGCGGTGCAGGTCCGGCCTGATGGGTTGGCGCTGAATCTGGGATGGGGGCAGTGCTCTTTGACTCCCCCTATCATGGGCTGATTCCTGCAAAGATGACAAAGTGGCTTCCATAGCATCTGGCTAAAGACAATGCACCATTCAATACACTGTCATAAGATTGATATCATAGAAAATGTGTAGCTGGTTCAATGTGCTTTCTGATTCATGCAGTAGTGTACTCGACAGCCAAATACACTCTATCTGGATTAGTCAAGCCTGCAGAGTTAAAAACCTGTTGATTGAAATGTGTAGTGCGCCTTGTGTTTGCGCAAGACATAACTATGCGTGAGCAGTATGCCAAGGCAGAGTAGCAAGACGCACAAAGCTGCACTATCAACCTTTGCAGGCCGTCATTTGCATTTGCATTTGCATTTGCATTTGCACTTGCACGCAGGCAGCATGAATCTGAATGTATATGTAGCATGCATGGCACAAGCCAGAACAGACACATGACAAGCAAACGCATTTCTTACTAGCAGCCCTGCACACCAAGACTTACTTGTCTGATGGTGTCGCTCTGGCTGGCAAAAGCATTGAAGTTGTATGCACCATGCCAGGTGCGGTTGCTAGGGCGCTGAGCAGCATCTGCCCTCTTCAAAGTGCCCTCAGCTGACACAAGCTCATCCTGTGACTGTATGGTAGATGGTCCAAGGAACTTCTCCAGCAACACTGCTGCTGTCATAGCATGTATGTCTACAGGCTGCTCTTCCCTGCGCCAGCAATACAGGTTGGTGAGCGGAAAGTCCGGTGACTTGCAGCCGCGGCCAGTTCAGACCACTCCTCTGCATTGGCATATAGCCTATATCTCTAAGTAAATCTGCATGAAGGTGCGGTATGTGCTCTTGATGCAGGCAGCTTTGTGATGCACGTTGTATGCAGAGCTTGATGCTGCAGGGCATGGGTTTTGCGTGCATGGCATCTCCATCTGTGTTTGCATGCGTGCAAAGCATACGACGGAGACAGACAATCTGAGCAAAAGACTTGCCTCAGCGGGCTGGGAGTGTCTTCTGTTGCACTCCAGTCTTCGCCCAGGGATTCGCTGTCTTGGTCGTCAGAGCTAAGAGAGGCAACTGCTCTGCTATCATGGGCTTGAGCAAGGTGACTCGATGGACTACCCAGCTCTGCAGCTAGTCTGCTGGCAAGGCTCTCAGAGGCTGTGGGGTCTAAGGCTGCCCCAGGGAACGAGCTGCTCCTCTTCATGGTAACACGCAACGCTATCGCAAGCTGACTTCAATAAATGAGGATACGCTGACACAGGACCAGAACGGGCAAAACGTTAAACGCCGGCTGCTTGAGAGCGGCATGGCCATGGCCACTCCTGACAGACTGCAAAATGAGCGTCAGGACAGCTCAGCAACCTTCAACGTCGGTGCAAACATATCTCGTATCATATGGTGGCAGATTGATCGCCGCAGGTTAGGCATGCGGTACTTTGAGTAAGAATGCAGTTGGAGACAGCAGCGACCAGAAGTCAGCCGAATTTGCCATGTACTACAACACTGCTTCTCGAGCGCATTTCACGAGCACCAGAAACTCTTTCATAGAATTCCATAAGCTTTTCACGTTCTTCAAAATCCCACAAGAATGGACAGTCCAGACGTAGTTCGTGTCCTGCGAATGCCACATGCCGTGTTGTTTTCCAAGGTAGAGGCTCTCCAATTGCTTGGTTTCGGAGCGCATGGCAGCAAGCGCATGGCAGTGATTGATGCTACAAATGTTTTTCAGCAGCTTTCAGAGTGAGCAACTCTTCTGCATATGACTGTGGCCATAGACTGCGACGTCCAGTTCGATGCTTACCAATGTATCATGGTACACAACCTTGCAGGACTGCGTATTGTGTTTAATATTGTTGCCTTTGTTAGATCAAGCTTCCATGCTGATCATGATATCAACCGATTTTTGTCGGCTGTGAGAACAACAGTTTCTGAGACAAACACTTATCGATGGCAGGAATGTGAACTTGTGCCAGCAACCATCGGGGTATCAACTGACTAAAGGGCCAAGGCCCTTGGCCCAAGGGCCATCTGGCGTTATTGATCTGGCGTTGCACAGAAGATTTGAAATACAGTAGGCCTACAATGTCTGGCTTTTGACGATCATCATTATGGCGTTGTCGTGGTCCACCCGTAAAGTGGCAAGTGACCACCGGTGTACACATGTGCAGGTCAGCATGTGGACGGAGCTGCCGCAAGACGTCATTGAGATCGTCATGAAGGACATGTCTCAGGACGGCCTATGGACTTGTCGAAACATTAGCAGGCGCTGGGCAGCCGCTGCCAAAGCTTCCGGTTTTCTCAAACTTGTGACGTCACTGTCTCCCTTTGCATGGACAGAACTGTCAGTAACGCTGTCCAGGCTGCATCACTTGAAGATTAGCAAAAGCCAAGTCCAGTGCTGCATCAAAATGGAGCCGCTTGACACCGCAGCTTGTGCAGCGATGCTGGAGTCCTTGGCTGATCAGGAGATACTGGCTGGAGGGCAGCTGCAGTTGCTGACTGTGCTGACTGTAACCAGGCGCACTGGCCGTTTGAGGTCTTTTGTCAAAGAAGTCTTTTCACTGAAGTAGCCTATGACAATCGTTGTTGCAGGGCACCCAACTGCCGAAATGCAGGTTGTTGGTGGCCTTGAGATACCAGGACGACTCGGAGTGCGACTTGGCAGCAGACATCAGTAACATAGCAGAAGCTTCTGCCGTACTCCAACAGAAGGGCATGGAGCTGTGTGTTCAATTACAGCCGTCTTCAGCTGAAATTGCTGTGCCACCAACATATGTCCTGACACAGCTTGCGCCTGTGATACAGCGCGTCAAGTTCTCCAAGCTGAAAACTGCAAGGTGTCCCAGTGAGAATTCTCAGATGGCATCCTGCTTCTCAGCAAGTCATATCTCTGCGCTGTCAAATGCCAGGACCTCACTGCAGGAGCTGTGTATCTCAGATCTCAATGTGGGGACACTGAATGACATCATGTCTGATGCTTCCATGGCAGCAATTGCCACCTTCAGCAACCTGACAAGGCTGGATCTGATTTGCTATGGCTATCCAGCTTTAGACACGCTGGGACAGCTGAGCCATCTTCAGAAGCTAGCTCTCCATCTGAGGCTCAAAGGCTTGGCTCGTGAGCCCTGCTGTGAGGCTGTTCTTCTGAGCAATGATGCAAGCTTGGCAAAGATTCAGCTTGATGGCCATGAGTGGAGCAACGCTACGTACCTCGCGCTCTTGACTCTGACAAGCCTCAAGGTCTTGACACAGAATGTTGCTACAATCTCCTCACTGAGTGCACATGCTTTGGGTAACGTTGTTGCTACAAGATGTATTTCTATTTGGTTCCGCGACAGCTACAGCATCGCAGACTGTGCGCTGCAAGGACTCACATCTAGCTGTGCAAACATCACTTCATTGCGGCTGGACCACATGTCTGTTGGCAAGTTCCAGCACATCTGCACCATGGAACATCTTTCATCATTGATTATTGTCAAACCTGGTTTGTTTACAGGGT
>JAABUK010006491.1_pt1 | contig 17432 bp, 15 predicted proteins | sample 5559141 | NCBI WGS metagenome assembly JAABUK01 (sample SAMN10711869, study PRJNA513367) | rock metagenome | isolation source: Antarctica rocks | place: Antarctica: Victoria Land, Pudding Butte nord | collected 2016-01-03 | reverse complement strand
TTCATTTTCAATTTTGTAAATAAGACGGTGTTCTTTGTTAATTCGCCTTGACCAATAGCCAGAGTAGTTATGTTTTAAAGCTTCAGGCTTGCCAATGCCTTCAAAAGGAGTTCTTTGAATGGATTCTAAAAGCTGAGTAATCTTGTTTTGAATTTTAGTATTTCCGGATTGTTTCCAAAGCTGCAGGTCTTCTAAAGCCTCAGGAGACAGGACTATTTCCATAAATCTTCCAGCTTAATGGAGGTAACATTTCCCTGTTCAACATTTTGAATACTGTTATCAAGCCTTTTGACCATAACCGGGTTAGTAAGTATGCGTTCTGTTTCATCTATTTCCGGTTCTTGTTCATAAGGAATATGAGAACCTTCCAAAAATGTTTGTAAAGCTGTTTGTTGTTCCTGATTCTTAGGATGTATAAGGAATGTTTCCATAATACAAAATTAGCGCTTTTTCGTATTAAAGACGCAGTGTTCAAATGTACAAAAGGAAATTATACTCTTTTTTTTCTAAGCGAAGCTTATCTACATATTTTGTCAACTAACAGTATTCTGGGTCTTAAGTATCTACAAGAGCTTTGATTTGTTCCGTTTGCTATTAAAGCCTAAAGATTAGCTTTAAAATTAAAACTTCAGTTTTTAAATTTAATCGCTTAAGATGGCTAAAATTAATTAATATGCTGTAAAAAAATATAATCATATAATACACTCATAATTAATAATTTAGAAGCTATGACGGAGAAAAACCGACTTAATTTTATATTATAAAAAAACATCATGACGGAGAAAAACCGACTTAATTTGTAGCGCGGCAGTTATTTTAATTGTTTTGGACGATTTTTCCCTTTCAATTTAGCTTTTTCAGGTTAAAATTTTCTTCAATTTCTTATAAAAATTACTATTGAATACATTGTATAATCTATTGATTATTGCCGGTAGGCTAAGACCGATGCTGACAAAGGGTTTCAAAGAACTATCACGGAGGAAAACCGACTTAACAACGGAGGAAAACCGACTTAACAACGGAGGAAAACCGACTTAACAACGGAGGAAAACCGACTTAATTTAATTCATGACGGAGAAAAACCGACTTAATTTTCATTTAGCGTACAAACTCTTTTAAAAGTGAGGCTATAAGATATGCTTTAGGGTCATCAATTTTACCCCTATTAGAGGCCATATAGTCCCTTATCTCCATAAATCGAAGGGTAAGGGAGCTTAAATCAAATTTCCCCCTCAGAATCGGCTCTAATTGCTTTATATCGTCATCTCTGAAGTTAACATGCATTCTAAGCATATGTCTGAAGTTTTCTGCTTTGATTTGTATTGCTTCTTCAAATTCAGGTGTTACAATTTTCCATTGTAAGCCTATAACCTTCTTCCCTGCTCTTTTTTCAAATTCCTTTTCCTTACAATTGAACCAATAAGGTGCTTTCCCTTCTAATTCTTTTTGAACAGGTAACAGTATGTTTTTTTTAATATCAAAATAATCCGGATATATATCTTCAATGCAAAGCCATTCTCTAAAATCCTCTAAGGACATGTAAAAACCTGATTTTGATTTCCAGCTTGAAATAAGTTTAAATATGCGAGATGTGTATTTATTCTGGGCATTTGTGGCTATCTGAATCTGAAAAGTAGTATAATTGAAAGGTATATTGTCTTTGTTTAATTCTACTTCTACTAATAACTTTGCAACATCGCGTGGTATCATCACACGCAAATATGGATCTCTGTCACCTTCCAAGGTATTTGCTACTCCTCCTCCAAATAAGAACTTTGTAATTACTTCATTTCTTTTCCGTTCTCTGTTATAATGCGGGAACTTTATTTCTGTCTTCGCTAAATTCAAAGCTGCTGCCCGGATTTCTTTGTATTGATTACTGCTTCCAATATTCCTAAGTAATATTTGTACAGAAACATCACTATAGTCGCTTTCTTTGAATAATTCCAGCTGATTATAGTTTCCCCCACTCATACCTAATCTAATAGGTTCCTGTAAAGCAAGTAATACAAAATTTAAAATTTTTTCTTCTATTAAAGTGAACTTGTACTTGGCAAATACAACCCTGTTCGGTACATTAATTTTGTCGGCATTTGCTGGCAATAAAACTTCTTGCTTCCTTTTTGCTGTTTTTTTTGTTGCTGTTTTATTATCCATGTCCATTTGTCAAGGTTTTTATATACACTTTCTGTTTATCAGAATTCATGCTGTTCTGACATACAAAACAAGCTGATTAGAAATCAGCGGATTTTTAAGCTGGCATAAGAAACTATTTCAAATATTTTTTTGTTTCACGCTCAAGCTTTTCCTGAACAGCTTCCATTATCCAATCTTGTTTTGAAAGGCCTATACGTCGCCCTGGTTTCTTAGGGCGTTTATCGCATAACTGACCAATCACCTGCAACTGGCTTTCCATAATTGAAAGAGAGAAGTTTTTTTCCTTATCGTTCTGCAGTTCTGGTTCCTTTCTGCTGCTGTTTAAACCCCTGCTAAGTACTTCATTTATTTTTCTTTCACTAACCTTTTTTGTCAGTGGCATTTGTGTTATTGTATTTTCCAGCTCTGGCTCCTGAAACTTATTTTTAGTATTCATATTACTTGGGTTTCGTTTGTTATAGCATTGAAAAGAGCAGTCATTTCGTCAATAGCTTTAGTATCCTTAGGCTTATACTCAAACACAGATAATCCCTGTGCGCCTGCACTTGCAATCGCTTTTCGATCAATGATCATTTGTTTCAAAACTGTAAATTTAGGCTGACTACTGAGTGCATCCAATGCAGCAGCATTATCGTTTCCGCTTGAATCTGCTCTGTTCAGGAAAGCGACTATTTTTAATTTTGTATCCCGGATACTTTGAACTTCCAGCACCAGGTTAACAAAATCTTTGAGAGTCCAAACATCAAAGCCGCGCGGGTAAAACGGGCATAAGCAAACATCGGTTAAAAACAAAGCAACGCGCTGTCCTGCTGTATCACGTCCTCCTGAATCCAATATGATATCTTCATAGTCCTTCTTAGTAGTCATTACTTGCTCCCGGAGAACATCTGGGCTTGACCTCATCGCAGTATAGCCAATACTGCCGTTCAGTGTCTTTGCTCTTGCAGCTGAAAACCTTGTTGCTGATTTTACGTCATCATCAATGTCGATTAGAAGAACTTTCTTCCCTTTTTTTGCTTGGTCGACAGCAAAATTTGTAGCTATAGTAGATTTGCCACCACCACCTTTAATTCCACCTGTTGTATATATTGCCATTTGCGTCCATTATAGCGTCTAAATTTGGTTTGTTATTTACGTCCGAATTTGGGCGTAAGCATGAAGATACACTTATATTTATTAAGTAGTAAAATTATTAAATAGATGACATTTTAGGTTCCATATTTACGTCCAAATATACACCCATTTTAAAACCCAAATTTACGCCCAATTTGACGTCCTTTCTAATTATCTTAACTTATATCAGGAATACACTATTTGGTATAAATTATTTCCGGTATAATACAGTTAGCTCTATTCCAAGGATAGATGTATACATAAAGATTTTACTTGTGTCCGACCTTGTTGGAAAACTGTTTTTGCAGATCGCTGATTTCTGCATTATATCCGTTTCTATCAATAAAAGCAGCCGGGTTGTAGCCACTTCCTGGCTTGTGCTTGCTATGAAGCCCAAATTGGCTTGCATGCGAGGAAAGCCAGATATCGAATGATAGCTTTTTCATGGCGTTCAATGTGTATGCATAATCCGTAGCAATGTTAGGATATGCAGGTATGTCTGCGAAGTTTTTCTCTGTAATAATGGTAGGCATGTTAGCTATTAACACACTATAAGACCTGCGTTCATCCTTAACATCAAACAAAAAGCTGCAAGAGCCTTTGGTATGACCAGGATGGTGAAGCATGACAAGTTGCATATTGCCTAATTTAACGGTGTCCAGGTCATGCAGTAAACGGTCGGCCTTAACGGGCTCATAGGTGCTCGTATCGACTCCCAGGGCATAGTCGGAGCGGCCGCCATCTTCCATAACTCCGACGTCTTCTTCATCCACCATCATTTTAGCCCCTGTTAGTTTTTTTATAGCTGCCATTGCCCCCATGTGGTCATAGTGAGCTTGCGTTGTTAACAGTATTTTTATATCGTTGAATTTGAAGCCTAAAGCTTCGATGCTTGCTTTAATCAAAGGTGCTGAGGCAGCAAGCCCGGTATTGATCAGAATATTTCCTTTAGGTGTGGTGATAAGATAGCAGCCCAGGTCAAAGGTGCCTACATAATACAGGTTACCTGCAATCCGAAAAGGCTTGTAAGGCATAGACCATTCAGAAGGTGTGTTTTGAGGCTCTGATACTTTTTGTGCACATGCCATCAAATGAAGGGACAAAAAAATGATTACCAGGGCCGTTATCTTCAGTGCAGATGTAAGCATATGACAAATGATAACGAATATAGGTTTCATTTAAAGTTTATAAAAACATTATAGCTAAATCATTGAGGATGTACTGCGTTCTTTTGACACGTAGGTGTATTCTCCGTATACATATACAAACGTTTTTATGTACTGATTGGATGCGAATACAGCATTATTTAAATTTAATATTTATTATAAGTAATTCCATTATAGAAGTTATGTCTAGGTACAAAACCCTGCTGTATTTCAATTCATATACTACAGATACAAAACAATTCATTAATACAGACATAATTTATTCTCGAACGGCTCTCATATATACCCTAAAAAACTCGGGAAAGGGGTGAAGGGGAAAACCGGAGGTTTCCCCCTTCAATGACATGGATTAATGCTACTTGGATATGCCACAGCAAACGCAACCAATTTAAGTTGACTATTCTTATAACCAGTGTAAACTAATTTCAGTACAATACAACGTGTATTCTCCGTTTACCGAAACGAACGTTTTTATGTACTGATTGGATGCGAACATGGCATTATTGAAAATTTTGATTATTATAAATAAGTACTGATTATAGAAGTTATTTTTAGTTCAAAACCCTGCTTCATAAATTGGTTATACGTTTAGGCGAACTTTACACCATTGGCCACGTTTGGGTAATACTTGTTTAATTCAACCCATCCATAGAATCTCCTTACGGCGCTCATGTAGGACCCAACTGTTAAATTGGTTCGCCCTGATACTAAGATAAACTTTGTAAGCCAGTATATCAACTCGGGTAATGTTTGAAAGATCAAGGCTACGATTCCTGATCCATTTAAAATATGACATCAGGGATCTATCATAACCTGTCTTAACCTATGTCTGAAATACAAAAGATTCACTGGAATGTTGATGGCTATACTGGAACCACTATCTTTCTTTATTTTTTTTCTGGCATGTAACTATAAAGCACAGGACATAAAAGCTGCCAGACACTCTCCACTATTATTTCTTTACTATATTCATGCAATAAAGCCAATTATAAATAAAAACAGAGTATTTACAATGATAGATTTAATGAAGCTTATTACTAATGCATCTGCACAAATTCAGGCTATACTGATTATAGCAATGCTCAGTCTTTGTTGGAATATTGAAAGAATAGCAGGTCTTTCTTTATATTATAAGAAATGGAATCATGCCAGGTTAAATGCAAAATTTGTTTTAACTAACATGCCTTTGGAACTTGTTGTGGGGTTAGCATTTGCTAAAACACTGCAATGGACCCATATACATCATTTTGGTTTTATTTATAAGATCCCTTATATTCAAAACAAGTTTATTTTACTTCTTGCAACATTTTTGTTTCTTGATTTTGGAGAATATGTTTATCATATATTAATGCACAAGATTAAAAGATTATGGATGTTTCATGTTGTACATCATTCAGACAGTATAGTTGATGTTTCTACTACCTTACGTGAGCATCCCGGAGAAAATCTTATTCGTAACTCATTTACCTTGCTATGGGTTTTTTTAAGCGGTACACTTTTTTGGGCTTTGATTATCAGACAAATAATTCAAATAATTTCAAATTCTTTTGCCCATATCAATTATCGTTTACCTGATAGGGTTGATAGCATTTTAAGTATTCTGTTAATAACACCAAACCTGCATCATGTACACCACCACTATATGCAGCCCTACACTGATTGTAATTATGGCGATGTATTAAGTATATGGGATAGAATGTTCGGGACCTTTACCAGACTTGGTAAAACAAAAGTTATATTTGGAATAGATACTTATATGAATCAAAAGGACAATTCATCCTATAAATCCTTAATTAAAATCCCTTTTGGAAAATACAGGAAAAACAAAAATAACCAGAAAACGAGTATTCAAGATTTATAAAGAATATTTAATAGTAAGATGTTCATTATAATTTTTATGCATCGGACTGATGAGTAAACTTATGTTAAAGAACCTACTGTTTATATTAGTTCTCACATGTGTGTTTCATAACTTAGTTGCCCAAAGAATCATTTCATTTCCAAACATATCGGAACATCAAAATAATATTATTATAACAAGTAAAAAAACAGATTCAATTGCGCAACTGGATATTGCAGATATTTTGAATAAAATTTTCAAGCGGAATAACCGGTATGATTCTATTTCCAATTACAAAACTTCCCTTTCCATTGTACCAGGCATAGATTATATCCCTTCCTCCGGATTTAGAATAAATGCTACCGCTTCAGTAAGTTCATTTGCATCTGAAGATCCTGACCAAAAGCTAACAACCTCCTCCCTGATAGCTTCATATTCACAAAAGAAACAAGCGGCAGTAACACTATTTTCGAACATTTGGACAACAAACAATAATTACACATTCCAGGGAAGCTGGTGGTATTTACATTTTCCTGAACAAACATATGGTTTAGGAAGTACGACAAACCAGAATAAACAAAATGAAGTTATTTACTCATATGTAAGATTCTATGAAAGCATCTTAAAGAAAATTTACTTAAACATCTATGCAGGCATAGGTTATAAACTAGATTATCATTATGACATCAAAGAAAAAGGAACAAAAGATGGAAGTATTTCTGATCTTGATAAATATGGAAATACAACAACGTCTGTCTCTTCCGGTTTGAGTTTTGATTTTTTATTTGATTCAAGAAAGAATTCTATTAATCCAGGCAAAAGCGCTTATCTAAGCATTGTCTATACTCCAAAACAAAAAATTTTGAAAAGTGATAATACCTGGCAGTCATTACAATTGGATGTAAGGAAATATATTACATTAGCAGGTAACTCAAAACGTATACTCGCTTTCTGGTCCTTACTTTCATTTACAAATGGGTATGCCCCATACCTGGACTTGCCTTCAACAGGATGGGATTTGCAACTAAAAAGCAGTGGAAGGGGATATGCACAAGGAAGATACAGAGGAAAAAATATGTTATATTTTGAATCAGAATACCGTTTTTTAATTACAAGAAATGGATTATTTGGTGCAGTCGTTTTCGCAAATGCACAAAGTTTCTCTGAAATGACAAATAGAAATTTTAAAACCATATTACCCGCAGCAGGAGGAGGAATACGTATAAAACTTAGCAAACAATCAAAAACAAACCTATGTTTTGATTACGGTTTTGGAATTCATAGATCAAAAGGATTGTTTGTTAACATTGGAGAAATCTTTTAAATCTGTAGTCTAAAAAAAACTGAACAGGCACACAAAAGAGGGTGATTGTCAAAGGCTGAAAGTAAAGCCGCCTGTAGCGGTTCTGCTATTTGAAACCAGAGCGATGTTGTGCCTCTTGACCATACTTTTTGCATTTTATATTACCACCTCTTTTATGATTGGATATTTGATTAAAGAATATTATTGATACTGTTATATCAATAAGGACAGGTTTACATATAAAGCAGAACGTAGGTCTTACAATAAAGTCTCCGCGTTCATATTTGTTAGTGTAAGTTATAACACCGGCGGTGGTAGAGGAGATTATGAAAAATCAAAGCAATCAAACATATTATCTGCTGCGGTGTCTCTTTTATTAATTGAAGATACTTTTTGGATCATCTGTTAAGAAAATATCAACGGAAGACTTTCCGGTAATATCAACTGTTTTGGATAAAAAGCCTACAGAGCTAATAGCAAGAGCATTTTCAGATGCGGGAATAGTAATGCTGAAATTTCCTGTGCCATTTGAAGCTAAAGATACATTGGAAACCTTCCCTTGTACTGTGGCCCCGGCAATTCCAACACCGGCAACATTGGTAATTCTACCGGTAATTATTCGGTCTTGAGCCAATAATGTAGCAAAAAAACAACACGTTAATAAACATGTTATTAGCAGCGTTCTGGTTAGTTGCATCGTTCAATAATTTCTGCAATTTTATTACTGTGATGTTACCAAATTATGCTTCATACATTATTAAAATATTATCATCTTCAAGAAACTTTGTTGTATATAATAACCAGTTTGTTGACATTGATTCTTACTTGTATAAGTATTGAATGTTTTTGCTAATACTGATATTAGCATCTAAAATCGCTATGCAGTAGAAGTAGATGGCTCAATGATACTTACTAGTGAAGAAGGATGGAGTGAAACAAAAGTTGGAAGGATGTTTAAGAGCAGTGATTGCCTTGATGCAGAAGGGAAGCCAGGCTGGATCAGTCATTCACAATACAGCGCACATTTGGGGAACCATAAGGAATTTACAAAAATGATGGATGTACTCTGAGATAAATATGGGAACTTGGGCAAGCGTTTGGTATTTGTTTCGGATGGAGCCACATGGATGAAAACTGGATAGAAGATTAACGAACGTTTTTTTGCCCAATACATACTTTGATTATTAAGTAATGTACTTGCAGTCTATTCTGATGACTAGAGGTTCTCCGCTGCATGTAACGGCTTGTTTTTCTACCACTTAGAAGTTCAATTTTTTGGTTTACCAAGTTAATAGAGATGCTCTGTAGTATATTCCTCTGAAATGAAAAGACTACTCTTATAAGAAGCTACTGACAAAAAAGAAAATGCCTATCGCCGCAAATACTATGGATATAAGCCATAAAAATCTTCTTTCGCTTAAAATAGCTATCGCTGATATAGCTATAGCTATCTGAAAAAGTGTTACTGATCTTGCCAATACCACATGTTTTTCCAAATGGGTTTTTGAACTTTTTTCATACCCTTCCGCTTCTTTTTTAATTGCCTGCTGCTCTATGTTGTACTTCTTTAATTGCATGCTGTCATTGTTGCTCTTTATACTCTGAGCTATTATTTCAGCTTTTATTCCTTTGGCTTGATAATAGGCCCATTGGTCAGAAGCTTTAATCTGATCAATTACAGCTTCATTTGAATGATGTCCTGCCAGTGAACTTGCAATGGCAGCAAATACGGCCATAAAAGCGGTAGAGATAGCTACGTAAAAAGACCATTTATTCTCTTTTTTTTGCTCTTTTGCCTGTTCATTAATCTTTTCGTGTAAATGCTCAGTAGGAACTTCAATGTCTTCCATAGCTAAATAATTGAAAAAGGTAAAAAACAACAAAAGATACCAATAAGTTAATTAATTGTTTACATAAAATGATGCGTCGAACCTCATGTTTAAACTAATTTCAACATAATACAATTAAACGGTATTATACCGGCTGGAGAATCACCAGCCAATATAATATAATGTCTACATGAAAATTGTACTTACTATGGCTTTAAAGCAAGATGATTTCGGGACACTTTTCTACCGTCTAACAGGATTGAAGATATAATAATTGAATATCTTTTGTCTTTCTTTATGCTATGTAAATGTCCAGATGAATTCTAATAAGAAATAACACATTTCCGGTCTACTTGAGTAGCAAAAGCGGAAAAAGAAACATATATTTAAAGTAAAACGAATCTTATGAACAGGCTACAACTATTGTTTATAAATATATTTTTTTTAGTTTTTATTTGTACAACAAGTGGACAAAAAGTACCTCACCAACTGCCTGTTGTCCATTCTATTGATGAAGCCCAACAGCAGCCGGCGGTATTCATAGCACCTAATGGGAAAAAGTATAATATCGAATTCTGGACAGACCCAAATGAACAGGTAACCGGTAAACCCAATATTTCAAAGACTACCATAAACTGTAACGATAATCATTTTAGTGGAAGTGATCGAAAACTCGCTAAGACCTCAAATGTAAGCTCAAATTCTTATCGTTCTTTTAAACAAATTAAAAACTTTTTTACACAATACAAGCTACCCTCTGATGACAGCATGCAGCATAAAGTTACAAGGACAAGTCCAAGAATCTCTATAGAGAAGGAAGGGGTAATGTTAGATCATGTATACCTGTATGCATTTAAAAGAGAATCAGACAACGACTATCACCTCATTATAGGTGATGATTCAACTTTTTTGCATGCTACTTTACTAAATACGGAGATTTCAGGATTATCCATTTCAGATAATAGCACGCTAGATTCTGCCAGGAATGGTTTTTTGAAGGCGCTAGGCATTAATGACAAAAGTTGTATGTCAAGTTATGTCGTTTTTATAAATAATCCGGTACCCATTCATATCGATGGAGCAGTCTTTTATGATATAGATTACTTGCCGGGCACAGTTGGCCCGGTAAATGGCAATATTTCACTACGCCCAAAAACTTCGTGGGAAGTTCATCCGATTGCCAAGTTTAAGCTAAGATGATAAGCAACAATACTTTGAGTTGTGACAACATAATTACCAGAAAGAATTTTTCCTTTCGCACATTATTTTATTAAGAACTAATCATTTTTGCATAAAGAAGAATTATATGGAAACAGTCCTGGAAGAGAAGTAGTTGTAGGTACCTGAAGTAACGACAACATTTGTTATTTAACTGTTATTTAAAAGAGACGATAAACTTAATACTAAGGAACAACAGTAGCTTACTCGTTCATAAAAACGATTAACATGAAACACAATCATCACGAAGAAGCTGCCAAACACCATGAAGAAGCCGCTAAGCATCACAAGCAGGCGCACAAGCATAACCAAGCTGAAGAACATGAAAAAGCAGCACATGAAGCACATTCTGCCCATGGACATCATGCGCATGCCCATCAGCATGCAGAAGAAGCAGCCAAAAAGCACGCAGAAAGACATCCATAGTTCTTGCCATTCTAAATTATCAAAAGCCATCTTATGAAGATGGCTTTTTTGTTAAACCCATATCTTACTGGAAACAAAAAAATATGTCTTAAGTTTTTAAGGTCTTCCAGCCTTGTATTAGTTTCCCTCAATAAGAAGTTCTTCATTATTAATAATTCTCTGGAAGGTTCGGAACTATATAATTGTATTTCAACTTATACACTGCAGATACAAAACAATTCATTGGTACAAATATATTCTACTCTTGAACAGCTCTCTTATATATCCTAAAAAAACCCGGGAAAGGGGTGAAGGGGAAAACCGGAGGTTTCCCCCTTCAATGACATTGATTGATGCTACCTGGATATGCCATAGCAAACACTACTAATTTGGGTTGACTTTTTTTAGGACCAGTGTAAACCAATTTCAGTACAATACAGGTACTTTACCAGTTTACCGAAACGACCGTTTGGGTATACCGATAAAAGCTGTTTTGTAGATTAGATAATTGACAAATTAATAAATATAAGTCCTTGGCTGGCGTCACGCTGTTGCCATTCAGCTATCTATATTATAAATGCCGGCGCCAGCCAATAACGTTTTTTGTTTCTATCAAGTAAAATAACTCTGATAAAATCTGATAGTTAGGATTAATTTTAAAGTATCAAATAACTACGACATAATATTACATAAGTGACTCTAATGTTTTATCTTAAGTCAATGTTGGAATTGAAAAGAGAAGCATAGTAATCAGTTCATCTCAATTTCGGCTGCTGTTTGCCTCATTTCTCTTTACCAAAAATCAAATTTGATCTATACTATAATGATCGTTAATAAAACTTTTTAAACATGTCTCAGCATCAATTTGTTTTCGTCTTAATGCCTTTCGATAAAGATTTTGATGATATATATAAACTTGGGATAAAAGCAGCTTGTAAAGAACTAAACCTTTATTGTGAAAGGGTTGATGAACAAATATTTAGTGAAAATATTTTGGAAAGAGTTTATAACCAAATTCTAAAGGCAGATATTATTATTTCAGACATGTCCAGAAAAAATCCCAATGTTTTTTACGAAACCGGCTATGCTCATGCTTGTGATAAAAGAGTTATCCTGTTAACTAATAATAGCGATGACATTCCGTTTGATCTTAAACAGCTTTCTCACATTATTTATGGCAATAGTATCAGCTTTTTGAAAGAAGAACTTTCAAAAAAGCTAGAATGGTTCATTGCTAATTATAATACAGAAGAAGTAGAACAGGCAAAAAAAAAGCAAGCCCGAATAAAAAATCTATTTGAAAATGCTGATAGCATTGATAGTTTTTCAGAAGGATTAGCTTTAGTAAAATTGGATGCAAAGTTCGGTTATATTGATAAAACAGGGTCAGTCGTAATTCCTATTAAGTATGATTTCGCTTATGCATTTTCTGAAGGATTGGCAGCAATTACGGTTAATGAAAACAGTGGATACATCGACAAAACGGGTAAAAATATAATTCCGCCTGTATATAATTATGCTCATGAATTTTCTGAAGGAATGGCTGCTGTAAACATTGATGGTAAATGGGGGTATATCGATAAAGACGGAAATGATGTCCTTCCAATCAAATATGACAATGCAAATGAATTTTCAGAAGGATTAGCTATTGTCAAGTTAGATGACATATGGATACTGATAGATAAAAAAGGGGAGCAAGTAAATTCGATCGACATTCAATGGACTGACTCCCGTTTTCGTGAAGGTTTGGCGAAAGTAAGAAAAGATAATGAAGGTTATATTGATAAGAGTGGAAATCAAGTTATACCAACAATTTATAGCTCAGCTGAACCTTTTTCAGAAGGGTTGGCGGTTGTTGTGGAAAAGTATGGTAGTAAAAATGGCGACTATTCTTTTATTGATAAATCTGGTAAACAAAGTATAACACTTAGATGCGATCAAACACCTGGCTTTTCAGAAGGATTGGCTGCAATAAAAGTTTTTCATAAATGGGGTTATATAGACAAATCCGGTAACCAAATCATTGCAAGGAAGTATTTTGATGCCAAGAGATTTTCTGAAGGACTGGCCGCTGTAAAATTCTATGATAAATGGGGCTATATCGATAAAGCCGGAAATGAAGTTTTGGTTATGAAGTATGATTCGGCCGGCGAATTTCATGAAGGATTAGCTATAGCACGGTTGAATGGCAAATGGATAATTTTAGATAGAAATTTGATCACTCTATAAAATTTAAAAAATTGCACAATAATATTAATTGGCATTCAAAATATTGTCTTATTAACAGCATAAATTTATTAAATCATTAAAGTATGCAATATACATCTCACAGCAATTAGTTGTAACACTATTATTTAAGTAAACAGTCACATTTTAATTATAAATCTTTTTCAGGATTTATAAGCCTCCCCGGAAACTTGATGGTTAAAAGCTGCTTCAAGCAAATTTGGTTAGTTTGCTTATATAATAACAATGTTAGGAATACACTGAATAGTGTAAACCACTTTCAGTACAACCGGTAAACCTATGTCAGGAATACACGAATCAGTGTAAACTAATTTCAGTACAATACAACGTGTATTCTCCGTTTACCGAAACGAACGTTTTTATGTACTAATTGGATGGAAATACGGCATTATTGAAAATTTTTATTTTTATTATAAAGTAAGTAATTCCATCATAGAAGTTATGTATAAGTCCAAAAACCTGTTGTATTTCAATTCATATGCTAGAAATCCTTTATTCTTTTTCTTTTCACTAGCAAATTATCCTCTGAAAGTTAGCTATACGGGCTGTCACACTCCATATTGATAGCATGTTTCTTAATGTCATCTTTTACAAGGCTATACTATGATGTGCCCAGTGTTAGGACAAGTAGTTTAATAAATTAAGAGATAATGTGAAGCGTTTTTTTAACTTCTTCTGGAGCTTGGTACCTCAATGACAGATGTAACCTTTTTCCTATTGTAAAATAACTGCTGATCTCTTAGCACAATGCCACTCCTACTGTCGCTAAATGGCGTCGCAACGATGTTTAATCAAGGAACTTTACTTGACCTAATAAAATTTCTAATTGTTATTATAATACCTATCAACAAAGCTATAATTCATATCTAAGTACTTTTGGAATTTTGAAACGTAAATAAAATTACCTAACTTTACATAAAGTATATATACTTTATGTAATTAGTAATTAATTGAAATTGGGAATTATTTAATTATATTTCCAAGCAGTAGTGGCTTGGAAATATGAAAAGAATTCTTAACTTTGTACAAAGTATATATACTTTGTACTAATATGCAATATTGATATGGGGAACAGATCAAGATTTGTTATTGCAGAAAGTAAAATAAAGGCCTTTTTCAAGGATGGAGCAAACGTTTATAGTGGTCCCCAACTTAACGGAACACTAGAAGAAAATAGAAATGTTTGGAATTTACCTATATCAATGAATGGCGATAAATTTATAGAAAGGCTTACGAACAGTGAAATCTTGTCTCATAAAGAAATAATTCTTACAAACAAAAAAGATAGATACTTAACTTCGGATGCATCAGTATTTGAAGTTGCAGTTTCATTAATAAGCAAGTCTTACTTATCTCATTATACTGCAGTTTTCCTTCATGGATTAACCAATCAAATCTCTAAGACAATTTACATTTCATTTGAGCAAAGTAACAAAGTCAATGTAGATAGAAAATTAAGTCAAGAGGCTATTGATTCTGCCTTTTCAAAGCCACAAAGGAAATCAGCAACGAGCACTATGTATGAAGAGTATACGTTTTTGCTTCTCAATGGAATGTACTCGAACCGATCAGGTGTTTACTCTCTAGATGGCCTGCCAGTAACTAATATCGAGAGGACATTGATTGATATAACTGTAAGACCAGGATATTCAGGAGGAGTAGATTCTGTTCTGAATGTTTATAGAAGAGCAATAGATAAAATTTCAATTAATAAACTAGTAGCAATTTTAGACAAGCTAAATTTCATCTATCCATATCATCAAGCAATAGGATTTTACCTTGAGAAAGCAGGTTTAGAAAGTAAAAGATTAGAGGCATTTCGGCATCGAAAGAAGCAGTTTGATTTTTACTTGACTTATGAGATACTAGAAAAAGAGTATAGCGAAGCTTGGCAATTATATTATCCTAAAGGAATGTAAGATTTTCAAAGTTGACCAAAACAAAATTGAAGTAGTAATCAAAATCTTGTATTGTTTCATGAGGTGAAATTGTATCCTTTACGTCCTGCCAGTTATCTAAATGAAGTGTTTTATTATTTCGTATGTTTTTAATGTAACCAACAGGTACTTTTTTTGCTTGAAATATATTTTTTATTAGCTCAAGGTTATCAGGTAATGCAAGGTCAATTTCACGCATCTCCATAATTAAATGAATGTCATAAAAATCTCTTGCTCTTGCCCTAGGTGTGAATGAAGGAATTACTTCTTTATAGTTAGATAACTGCTGGCAAATTGCTCTAAGCTTTTCAAAAACAATCATTTCAGGAGTATAGACATATATTGTATATCCATCTACGTCAACAGGTCTTTTCTCCCCAACATATTCGAATTTACTAAACTCTACTTCAAATACAGTCGAGGTTGATGGATTTACAGAAATAGAGCTATTTCTGACTTGAGTAATGTTGCCTTTATGATTATCATAAAGCTTTCTTTCAACAACTTTGAATTCAACCTTGTATCCGCCCCAAAAATCGGCAAGATCTTCCCGCATTCTTTTGGGTCTATGCAGGAATTTGTAGTCAATAACTACATATTCATTTTCAAGAAACGTCTGCTCCAAAGTTTTCTTAATCCTGTTTGATATAGTTTCTTCATCCTCATCAAAATCTCCATTAACTAGGGAGTAATCTAAGTCAAAAGATGTTCTTGAAATCTTCTCACTGCTTGGTCTATACGCTAAGTCAATAGCATTACCACCTTTTAAAACAAGTGTTTCAACCAATTCATCATCAGAAGCAAGTGCTATTATGGCTATTCTTTTAATTCTATTAACTATATCAATGTTCATTTGAAAAGCAATTATAGGATAGCCTACGTGAACCTGGGCAAAAACCTATTTTTCTTGAAAATGACCTATTAGGAATGCCTGTGAATCAACTTTAAGGCTTTTAACAGGCAGTTATTTTATTGTATTAAAAACAACTTCAATTTACCGATTAATTCTTTGTCAAATTTAGGTGCTGATTATATAATTGCCTTATTTTATTAGGCATCCTATACAATTCACAGTAAAATTATTAAAGAATAGAATCATAATCTTGATACATACAACTTGTATTATACTGCCATAGGTTGACACAAAAAGTCAATCATGCGAAATGTTACATTGATGCGTAAAGACAGCCATGAGCTACGAATGCGTAAGATGGCAGAAGAGATTGTGGAGAATGGTTTATCCGAACACGCTGCCAAAGTCCGCTATCAGATCAAAAGCTTAACGACGGTTCGAAAATGGGTTCGTACCTTGGAGGATGAAAAATTCCTTATGGCAGCTGATCACTCTTCCAAACCAAAACCACCGGGTGTAGTCCAGAAGCTGCAGCAACACACCGACGATTTAGCCACGCGTGTCAAGCAACTGGAAGCAGCACTTCAGCAAGCTGATATCAAGGCGCTGTATTACGAACAAATGGTACGCACAGCTGAAAAAGAACTCGGTATTGATATCCAAAAAAAATCCGCTACCAGGTAATCCATGAACTAATACAAAGGCATACTGAATTAAGTCTGGACAGACTATGCCGGTTATCTGGTATCAGCAGACAAGCCTATTACAAGCACTTTACAAGGCAGCATCCTATCCAGGGTGGAGCTGATATTGTTGTTGCCATGGTAAGAGCCATCCGCTTAAAACAGCCCCACATTGGTGTACATAAGCTCTATAGTATTGTAAAGGAAGACATTAAAAAACATAACATCAAAATGGGGCGTGATGGCCTGTATAGCTTACTGGCAGAGGAGAATTTGCTAGTGAAAAGAAAAAAAAGAAAGCCTTCCATCACCACTAATTCCAAACACTGGTTCCGAAAATACTCCAATCTGATCCGTGGCATGGAGATCGTCCGGCCCAATCAACTATGGGTAAGCGACATCACTTACTTTCCTATAGAGAAGGGCTTTCTTTATATTTCTTTGGTTACCGATGCCTACAGCCGCCGGATCATGGGATATGCCATTGCTGACAATCTGGATGCGTTTAACAGCTTGCTTGCCCTGGAGATGGCGCTGCACCAAATAGTTAAAGAGGAAGGGAAATGGTTAATTCATCATTCTGACCGTGGCGTTCAGTACTGCTGTACCTCCTATGTGCGTCTTTTGAAGAAGAACAGCATACAGATCAGCATGACTGAAAAGGGCGATCCTTTGGAGAAT